>Ga0209427_10004607_pt1 | contig 15914 bp, 12 predicted proteins | sample DeeMarSWOR136_30_FD_187465 | JGI IMG/M metagenome (GOLD analysis project Ga0209427, IMG submission 187465) | Marine sediment microbial communities from White Oak River estuary, North Carolina - WOR-1-36_30 (SPAdes) (version 2) | ecosystem: Environmental > Aquatic > Marine > Intertidal zone >...
CATTCAGCACATGTCCTTTGTTATCCGAAGTGGTCATACCTAAGCCTTAGTTTGTGTGCGAAGGACCCTACATGTCCATATCAGCCGAAAAGGCTTAGAATCTTTTTATTGAGATTCTTCCATAAAAGCGCATCCAGAAGAACGTTATACAGCCAGTGAGGAATGATAATGGGCCAGATGGATCCGATTCTCAAAGCAATGGCTGCCACACCAACACCCCAGATAACGGTGCCGATCATTTCAGGAACAGGTTTTCCGTAGTGCCATGTGGTATAAGCTAACATTTGAATCAAAATCGAATAAATACCGAAGCGCTGGATAGAAATCTGCTTCTTGTTCTCTGACTCATGTACTGTTCTTATGGAATTAAGCCCAAATAAAAGATATCCCCGGAAAGCGAACTCTATGGTTATAAAAAACAGCAAATATAAAATCTCGTAAATGATGAATTCCCACCAACGGGTTATTGTCCAGATCACGTCTCCATCAACTCGTTGTGCGAATAATGGGTATTCTTGCTGCATCCCCTTATCAAAAGAAGCGATAAAGACGAAAATAGAAGTTATCCCCAATAATGTAAAGAAGGCCACCCTGGCTTTCCGCCTCTGATCCCTTTTGGGGAGTCCCAGTCCGAAATCCCCGATTTTGGATTTGAATCTAAATTTAATAATGAAACAGGGAATGACAACCACCAACAGGAAACCCACAATAAACGAAACAAGCTGTTTTCCCCAGGGTAGATTAAAAGTGATCTTTTGGGTCCAGCCTCCACCGAACAAGCTGGTCAATATGGACATGTTGCCGTGAAAGCCCCAAAACAGCAGCAAAATAAAGCTTGACCACAAGATGATTGAAGCTTTGTCTTTGAGTTTCTTTACTGTGGTCCAGATAATAAGTAGAATGTCAACGGTAGTGAATTGACCTTCTTCGATTTGTCGCACCTTTTCTGGACTGGTATCTACTTTCAATCTCATCATGTTCCTCCTCAAGAGAAAGCTATTTTCTCCTCTGATAAAGTTTGTTGAAAAATCGAAAAAGCTTAAATATGCTATAAATCCTTTTTGTGATCCACACGCCAAATCGGCAGAAGATGTTCTTAGGAGGGAAGAGGTTATAATCTATGACTTCTGCTGCTGGTTTTAGGTTTACGAAAGCCCAAGCAATGTATACTTCCTCGAGCACGTCGATGCTTTCAACAATCTTGTCGGAGATATTCTCCCACGGGCCTAACTGGCTGAACTGCGTGCCTTCATCACCTTTGACCACATATTGAGGATAATCTCCGTCATACAGCTGATCAACAGCTTTTTTCAGAAACTTAGATTTTTGGGGATCCAAACCAGCTCTTTTGAATACCTCCATGTCAACGGCAACAACATTATTGCCACCGAACAACATCTTAAGCTCTCGAGGACGGGCGATCTTGTAACCCTGGAAACCATCGGATCCAATCCAGGCGTCAACGAAGGAGAAATGAACTGGAAAATTGAGGAGCAACCGCGCGGTAACGTCAAATATTTCGTTTCTGATATGATATTTGCATACTTTGTCTGTCCGGGGAAAACATCCGTAGACATTTTTCACACCTAATGTCATCCAGTCGTGCTCGTGGGTTTTACATTTGGCAAAGGTGATTCTAAAATCAGCCTCCTGCCAGGTTTTGCCGACTCTATCCTTCCACTTTCTCGTCTTACCCTTTTCATCCTTATAGACATATTTAAAGGGAAAGGATTCGTGGGTTAGGTCAACTATTTTATATCTGCCTTTAGGTTCATAACCGATTTTTTCAGCAACAAATTTGACATTATGATTTTTTAGCATTCTCCCCACATCGTTTTGTGCTTCACATACTAAAATGTCGCTAAATCCCAACCTCAGGATATGATCTACCAGATACTCCACTAATTCTTTGTCAGTGACGGTCGCCTCGTGTCCTTTGGGATTGATGAAAACCATCATATTAGGCTTGATCACAACTTTGAATTCGCTTTTATCTTTCTGAGAACTTCCCCACGCCTGCAAAAGGACCTCATCGAACTTGGTCAAATCAAGAAGAGTTTTAAAAGAAGAAACTTTTTCGGTGCCTCTTGTGACGCCAACAATATTTTGCACGATATGTCCCCTTTCTCGTATTTTGATCTTTTTTTGTTAAGATAGCTGATGAATACTGGATTGGCGAAAAAGGTTTCGCCAAAGCTTCCCATTTAACTCCGAAGGTCAAAGCCTCCGCATTATCACATATACACTTCGGTTTTTATCTTTGCTTGGAGCGTTTTCACATAATCGTGTGCGAAGTAAATCCATGCTGAGGGTCGTAGGTAAATACTGCCGCTCCACAAAACTGACGCTGTCCTCCCTTGGGCTGTCGCCACAGCCATCCGCCCGTGTTGTAAAGCGTCACCTGGGTCTCCCCGATTTCCTGCGTTGGCGCTTCGGCATCGTTCCACTTTATCGGCCGATGTGTGTGCCCGAAGATCACTTTGTGTGGCTTGGGTATGTTCAATCCATGCTCTTGGTTTAATTTACTTATCTCCACCCAGCTCGCCTCATAGAAATTGCGGAATCGATCCTGTACCTCCTTCTTGACTATAAAATCTTCACTATAGCGGGTGTCTTTGAATCCTTTGAGCTTCTTGAGTATCTTTTTCCTCAGATACTTGGAGCCAAGATCGATGCCCCATTCTCTTGGATCGTAGAACCTATAAGGCGTTAACTTATCGATCTCATCGTCCAAACGATTAAGATATTTTTCAACTCTGTCAAGCTCTTGATCCTTGACCTCACGTTGTACTTTGCGAACCACGCCGGTCAGTGGCCCCGCCTGACCTATTCCGGAACACGCAATCTGACAAGGGGGAAAGTTGATGGCCACCAGCTCCCAGAGGTCAAGCGCATCGCCAGTTCTCAAGTCTTTTTGTCCAATCTTCATCACCCATTCGCCCATCATTGACCAATAGGCTTCAAGATAGTGACCGTGCGTCAGAAGAACCGATTCTTTGTCGGTGACAAAATAAAGGTTGGGATAGGCAAAATAGAAATTCGTCTCTTCCTTAGGGTCATCCCCTGATTTAGTGATGTAGTTTAAAAATATCTTTTCCCCAATCACCTCCTCTGGATTAACAACATCGGTGACCCCGGGCAGTTGAAACCCTCTGTTTTTCCTGTCCTTGCGATCTTCGATAAATCCCGGCACCGACCAGCGGAACTGCCTTGCTGGCCGTCCCTTGCCTACCTGGTAAATAATGTTGATCTGATGCTCCACGGTGTGCCACATGTCGAAGTCATGGTTGCCCGGAACGTAGATTATGCTCTTGGCGATCTTGTCCTGCTTGATTAGGTGAAAAAACGCCTTAGCAACTTTGTAGGCGTTGGCATAACCGACGATCGAGAAGTCGATGATATCGCCGAGCAGGATCAGGTAATCATTGTTCTGCCCTGCTTTTTCAAAAAAAGCGTTATACTTTTTGCCTCTTTTCAGGGTTTGGTGCTCCATCAGCGCTTCGTGATCGACGAGAGTACACATTGGATCACCAAAATGTGTGTCTGAAATCATTACAATTCGCATGGAATCTACCTCCTTTAAACCTGAATTTTTACCAAGAAACAAGCGTCAACATGGACCAGTCGAACAGTGCTTCAAAATGGCCTCCCTTGGTAATCATTGATGTACTTCCAAGATACAATAAGCCCTTATGATGGGTTACCTCATTAGCCTAATTTGGGAAATGGAAACTAAGTTGTCAAGAAAAAAATCAGGTAGTTTGCGTCCACTGATGCGGTATGATGGCCTATTCTTTGAATTATGAGTGGGTGAGAAGCTTCAAAAGGACTTGTGGTGTTGTCCCTTGAGTAAGGGCCAGCCCCGCCAAAGGCGGGGCTACCCATTTTAATAATCTCCTTGAAATCAATGAGTTGTCAACTTCCTCAGCAGATCTGAATATCCACAAAGCCGAAAATTCTTGAAAACACAAAGCTTTTTCCTTTCCTCACTTCTCACCCCTCGGTATTAGACATCCATCTCACCCCCTGATAAATGCCCATGACTTTGGACGCATCCAATTAGGGAATGGGAACTAGCTATCTCAATAGAAATATGTTTTCCCTCAAACAGGTAAGATTCGCTCAAGGGAATGTATCCGATCGTTTGGGGAAGAAAAAAGCAAATTCAGACAGGAACCAGTCTTTACGAGCTGAAAGCAATAGGAGATCAACCTGACGACCATTCAATCGGTCCTGCAACAAAACGCTTTTTGAGATTGCCGAGTACGTATGACCAGGCTTTGTAAAAATAATCGTATAGCTTGTCCCACTCTTCTCCCTTGCCCCAGCCAAGCTGCGATACTACGACCTTCACCTGCCCTGGCCCAACTTCCTCAAACTGTAAGACCACTATGGTATGCTTGTTGCGTAGCTCCCCAAACTCCGGCGGGGCGTTCCAGTCAAAAGACAACATCTCCATGGGCAGATAACTCAGCACCCGACAGTACTCCGATCCACGCAAACCGTATGGTTTCTCAAGATCAAAGTAGATCTCATACGAACCGCCAACAGCAAGCTCAACCTTTGCATCGCTGGAGAAAAAGGTCTTTACGCCTTGCGTGGTTGTCCACGCCTTCCACACCCCCTCAAGCGAGGCAGGAACAATTATTTCCAGACGCAGGATTTTGTCTGACTGATCCTTCACATAGCGATCAGAAGGCTCACTCTCGAATTGTCTCATCCTCTTCTGCTCTTTATTTAAAGTTAATGTTGTCTCAATAGTTCGCAGATCCGCCCGGTGGTGCGAAAAGATAGAAAATAGAACTTAACAGATTAATCTCTGGTTTGGCGCCACATTGCTGACCAGCTACAATGGGAACCTGGATTGAATGTTTATCGTTTGAAACTGAACTTGATAGCATTTTGGTCACAGGCTTTCAGACATTCACCACATGAAGTGCAGTCAGGCACAACTTTTGTTTTTTCGTCAATCAGCTTGGCGATAGTCGGACAAGGGCTGGCTTCGACACAGGTCAGGCACTTGGTGCAGGCGGAATGATCGACCCTGACTCTTCCCGGCGCAATCCTCTCAAAAAGCCAGGTCAATGCTCCGACAGGACAGACAGCATAACAGAACGGCCGATATAGAATCAGGCTTGATATTATCAGAACAGCGAACATGACGACAAAGAGCGTGTCGATATTCCAGTGCAACAACTCGAAGAAGTTTATCGGATCATAAAGGTTGTAGGCGGAGAAGCCAGTCCAGATCCGGCTGGTAAAGTCGGCTTCTACGTTCTTCGCCAGCAGGGCGATCTGCTCACGCGCCATAAAAAAGGTGAGGATGAACATCAGAAGCAGAGCCATCCGGATCGAGTTGAAGGCGGTGAAGTTAAACTGTTTCCAGCGAAACCTGAAGGGAATTTTGTTTATCAGTTCCTGAAGAGCCCCCAGGGGGCACACCCAGCCGCAGAAAAGTTTTCTACCTAAAAGGCTCGGTATGAACATGGCCAGGATTATGGCGGTGAAGGCCGGAAAAAATTCCCCCGCAGTGATTTTGAACATAAACAGCTTCGTCACTCCACACATGGGGCTGGGGTGAAGCGGAAAAACGTAGTCAAGGCCAAACAATATAAATGCAACGGCCATCATTCCGATTCGAATCCAACGATTCACCCACCGGTCGAACAGAAGTGTCAAGCCGGCGGCAATCATAATTAAGAATGCGAAATACTTGAGGGTCAGAAGAAAATCCAGCACTCCCGGCATCTTTCTTTCTGGCTTCTTCTTTGGTTGCTCTTCTGAGCCAGCGACTGTCTCCTCTTCTCCTTTCGCTTCGGATTCCTGTTCACCGGAGTCCTCCTTCATCTGGGCTGCGTTAGTCGTTTCAGCCTGGGCGATGTCCACGGCGGCCCGCTCCGGAACAGCTTCGGCCAGTGCCGGAAAAGCAAAAACGATAAGGGCCAGAAGGCAAAACAATGATGCGCGCATGATTCTCCTTTCTATTGAATGAATACAAAATCACCCTCATTTTGTCAAGCAAGTTTGCTGGGTGCACCAACCATCCCTCTGCATTAAGTCTACATCCAGAATTATTACGTATGAAACTTCTTCAGATATGGTTCTGCAGAAAGTTTAACTTATTCAGTCTCGGTTACTTTAGCCTGGATACTTACCGGAAATATAATCTTTCAGATAACGGTTCTCCACTTTACACTGTCCACGCAGCACGTCTACCACATCGCCTATGGAAATTATCCCCTCTAATTTCTTATTTGCGATTATGGGAAGATGTCTTATCCGATTCAGGGTCATGATATTTTCCACGTAATCCAAATCGTCATCCGGAGATGCTACGATCAGATTCTTGGTCATCACATCTTTTATTTTTATTTCCCCGAACGATTCGAGACACCGATTGGACTGCTTCAATATGTCTCTCTCTGTAATAATGCCGACCACGGCATCCTTTTCATCCAAAACCAGCAAGGATCCGATGTTTTTTTCCACCAAAGCTTTTACCGCGTCGCATATGGTTTTCTCTGCTCCGATTGTAGCCACCTCAGTTCCCTTTTCTTTCAAGATATCTCTTACCTTCATGATTTTTGCCTCCGGTGCTTTCATTGACAACTAAGTATCGACACGTTTTGTATCAACTTCTAATTCACTTGCTCCCATTTCTCTTAAATTTTGCGAAAGCTTAGTTCAAATCCACTACCGTCTCTTTAAAGCGAATACCTTTTTTCTTTAAACCCTCCATTATGAATCGGTAGCATTCATGATCTTGACCGATAAACTCTGGTGGGCACATTCCTATGTGACTGAATTTTCTGTTAGCCAGAAGACGCACAACGGTTGAGCAGGTGTATCCGGTGGTCCGGGCCATGGAGGTGGTTTTTGTTTTCCTATCATAAGTGTCCAGAAGACCGAACAAAAAGCGTTTTCGTTTACCGGTTTTCTTTCCCTCCACCACAATCCGCATCACGGTAAAATCCTCCTCTCCCTCTTTCGGTTTCCATAAGGGGAACAAAAGCTCAGAGGTCAAATTCAACGGTCGCACAATAGCCCCCTCTGACAATGATACGGGTTCCTTTTTGAAAAAACCGGTTTCCCGCAACATCCTCATCCGCTCCGCATGTCCCGGAAATCTTATGGTTTTCTCCTTCATAAAAGGAACTTTCATAGTACGGATCAGCGTTCTCAAACCATCGGTATTAAATGCCTCCAGAGTTCCCACATTGGGAAAATCCAAAAGCTCCACCTCGGAAAGGGCGGGTTTGGTGATCACTTCTTTGTTTTCCACCAATCGCGCAGGACGGACATATTCCTCTAACACATCCGATGGAGAAAAGGTGGCCTTATATTCGTAGGGCCAGGTTCGGACTCGGGGCAACCCTCCCACGTAACACTCAAATCGTTCCGTCTGATCCAGAATGCTTGTCATGTAGCCCAAGATAAGGTTACTCAAACCTGGAGCCAATCCACAATCAATCACCGCAGTTATTTTCTTTTCCCTTGCTAATTGATCTAACTCAAAGGGATCTTCGGGAAAAAAGGATATATCCACTAAGGTCTTGCCCGACTTAATCACCGTCTTCAAAGTAGAAAAGCCCATATGTCCAGGAAGTGCGTTTACTACCAGATCATAATCCTTAACCAGCTTGGATACTGTGGAAGAGTTGGAGAGATCCGCTCTTAGTGCCTTAATCTCCGATTCGCCTTTCAATCCCTCCAAGGTCTCCTGATCAATGTCTGCAGCAGTTATCTCCCACTCTTTGTCCGAAGCCAAATCTCCAGTTATGGCTCTTCCCACCAAACCTGCTCCCAACACAATTATTCTCATTCCATCTCCTTGCCTGAGCTAATCTTTCATTCCCGCTGTTCCAAAAGATCCTCTCGGCTGCCAATGATCAAGCTACAGACTTCGTTAGCCATCTCCTCGATGGCTTTGCCGGTGATGTCAATTAAGGACCACTTGGGATTCTTTCGGAAGATCTCATGGCTGTATTTCAGTTCATCTTTCACATGTTTCGCATCGCCATAGTTTATATCCGCGTGAGCTAACTGAGCCAGCCGGGTTTGACGCAGACTTACCAAGAGATCCGGTTTGACAGTTAGTCCCACGATCTTCTTTTGGTGAATTTTGAAAAGCTCGGTAGGGGGATCCAATCCTAAAACAATCGGGATGTTGGCCACCAGCAAGCCCATGTTGTAAGCCAGATACATGCTCAAAGGAGTTTTTGATGTTCGAGAAACACCGGTTATTACCACGTCCGCTCTGCGCAAATCCTCTAATCTTTGACCATCGTCATGCTTGACCGCAAACCCCACCGCATCAATCCTTTTAAAATAATGATGATCTAATTTATCAAGCAAGCCGGGCTTGGCTTCAGGAGAGGAGGCAAGGAAGTTGCTTAAGGAGGTTAACAGAGGTCCCAGAAGATCAACCGTGGGCACATTATACTCGTTGCTTCTGGTGGCGATCTCATTGCGTAATTTTGTAGAAACCAAAGTGTAGGCGACAAGTCCTTTATGTTTGGAGGCTCTTTCAATGATATCCTTTATCTGCCCCTTTGTTCGGACGTCCGGGATGCGCTCCACTATCACGTTTTCTTGTTCAAATTGAACTAAAGAAGCCTGTAGTACCCTTTCTGCTGTGGAGCCAGACCCATCGGAAATAACCCATATATATTTGGCTTGTATATTGGAAGACTTCATTACAATCTCCTGAAAGAAAATCTCTGCAAAATTAAATGAGGGAAGGTCCTGCTGGAGTGTCAAGCTTTAGCTTGACCTGAAGCCTCCGGAGAAACAAGAGGATTTACCTGTTTCACCTGAAGGTGAACACTCCAGTTTTTCTCTCTCACATTTATGATCTATCGAGCTGGCTTCCCCAGGCTTGTCCTACCATCATTTCTGGGTTAAGAAAATGCTAAACTCATGTAATTCTCTCTCGACTTTTGGGATATCGTAATATCAGTCCAACCGAATGATACATAACGTAGAATTCCACAGCAAAAGGTAAAAATCCCAAGTAGCCGATCACCGGCATCTCAAATATTTTTAAGTTTTCTAAAATTGGTACAGTATAAATCCATTTAGCAAGAGCCCAATAGTTCCAGAATTCCCACAAAAGACCACAGGCCAATCCAGAAAGTAGCAACGAAAGCAGAACATTCAATTTTCCTCTTTCTAAATCCCTGCACAGAGATTTTGTCCCGGAGAAATAATTGATAGGGTCCAACAGAAATATGAAACCCAACCAAACTGGCGCAGCAAGGTACCTGGAAGGGAATGCTATAGGAATAGTTAGCATGATAGCCCCCAAGCCAATGGATGCTTTCAAAACCTTTGGAGAGATGCTTCTTTCACCGATTTTTATCTTGTCAAAGATATGCAACGCCCTGAAAAGTTCAGCCGTCTCCAATATGGCGGGCCAGATGGTGGCAAATGACCAGCTATAACCAATCAGCCTTATCCACAGCTTCGGAAGATTGATATAGTGCCAGTTGTCCAGAAACAGGTTGTAGAACTCGAAGACCAACCACAAAGCCACCGATACGGGAAGCATCACAAAGAATTCTTTTCTTCGATTATAGATAAGCGATTCCCCCTGAAGCTTCAGTATCAGATTATCCACAAAAAGGATATAGCCCGTCCATACCAGGGGAGTGAAGAAGATCATCACCGGCTTCACCTTGAGAAAAAGCAAAAGCTCAGCGATCATGATTACAAAAAGCCCAATCAATCCATAAGGCTTAAAAGAACCTTTGCTTTTCTGAGAATTAGTCTTCTTGATTTGAAGAGAATCTGTTTTAACAGAAGTGTCCATTTCTCAAAAGTCCTCACCCCCTGCCTCCCTCTCCATAAATGGAGAGGGGGAATAGCTGACCGTAGGTCGGGCTGTCGGAACATAAGTGTGCATTCATACGAACTGCCCGACACTGATGAGTGCCGAACGCATAGATGCTGGGTAGCTCAGCTACGGGTCGCTACCCGAAGTATAATTTTTTGAGCGGTCTTTGTCAACTCAAACTTTCCAAGAGAGTGAAGACACCACAACCACACAAAACGATCAAAAGAAGTCGGGAAAAGTCGAAAAATGCTTGACAAACAAGGGGTATTCTCTTATATTAAATATAGAAAGACTCATCAAAAGAGGCTAGGATGAAAAAAATCTTTGGCATAGCTCTACTGGTATCGGTTTTTTGGACAGTCAACCTAACAATGGCGGAAGATGCTGTCCAACAAACAATTACCGTCCGCATTGACGCGATCAATGAAGTTTCTCTCAATGGAGAGTTGAATACGTTAGTCATAGGTTCTCAAAAGGGAAGTGCTGCCAATAGCGCTAGCTGGGCTGTTACCACTAATGAAACTAACAAAAGATTAGTTGGAAGCATTGATGCTGATATGCCACCTGGTGTTAGGTTATACATAGAACTGGAAGCCCCGAACAAAGCTTTTAGTAATGGCCCTGTTGTTTTAACGACTACTCCTCAGGATTTAGTAACCGGAATTAGTAGAGTAGCAGAAGATAACCTAAAAGTAGTCTATACCTTATCTGCCGAGACTGATACTTGTGTAAAACAGTGGCAAAGGGTTTTAACCCTTACTTTGACCGATGGTTTTTGAGAATGTTCGTTTTTTGAACAAGACCATAGGTCAGTCTGTCGCAAGATACGTATGCATTCATACGAACTGCCCAACATTCTGTAGGTCAACCATGACCGCCCTTCGACAAGCTCAGGGTGGTGAGCAAAGCCGAACCAAAGGGCTGGTTGACAATTCCTTTGATCTGTCAAGCAAGCTCCGCCATCCATCTCCTCTGTTTCATCTTCATTTATCTCCAGTTTAAAGGTTGTCTCTGCTCATCCAGAGAACCTAACCTCTACACCTTTGGTGTGTCCACTACTTTTGGGTCTCAGTATAAGTATTCCTTATGAATTTCCATACCAACGTAATGCATCTGCACCTTCTTTGGCTTTTGGCTCAAAATCATATATAACAGTATGATTTCAAACCAAGGAGGTTGCCTTTCGTAGAATTACTTTTGGATCACAATATCTATCCTATTGGCACAAACAAACATATCTGCATTCGCCCATGATTTGGAAATCCATCTTTGGTTAGTCAAGATTTATTTTGAAAACAGATGACGAGCCCTAAAAATAATAAGAGAGCCTTAGAAGGGTGCGGGAGAGGGTTGGGGTAAGGTGACCGAGCTACGGGAAATCAATGAGTTACACTCCCCGCAAGCAGAGTCCCCAGCCTGCAAACGAGGTTTTTCAGAATCTTAGTGAAAAAACTTGACAAAGCGGATAAAGGAAGTTATATTTAGAACAGGTGAAGTATGACTGTTTTTCTCTCTTTTGTTCGTCCTCTTCGTAGTGGGGTGAGGTGTGGTTAGTTTATCCATTATGAATTAAATCTCCTTATTTGGAGGAATTATGAAAAGAATCCTACAAGTTTTTCTTATTTGCGGGCTTATGGTAATGGCAGTGCCTTGCTTTGTATCTGCCATCAATCTTTCCAAAGGCATAATACTCGATGTGCCTGAGGAAAAATTAGAATCGCAGTTTGGGAAAATACCTATGTCCCAACTTACTCGCCAGGACAGTATTGCGATAGCCTCGTATCGTTTTGACGGCGACACTCTCAAGTTGTTAGCCATCATGGTTGAGTGGGACAATCGGCTTGGCACCTACTCCAAAGAGACTTTTGACAGCCTGCTTTTTTCCCGAGATTTCCTTCCGGGAGGGTCTGTTGCCGACTATTTTCATGAGGTTTCCTACGGGCAGGTGGCTATAGTCGGAGAGGTAAGAGATTGGTATAATGCCGGATGGTATACTGGCTGGTTTGATTTTGAAACATTATTTGAAGAACTGGATCCAGTCATAGACTACTCGCAGTTTGATGGCAACAATGATGGTGACGTCGACGCTGCTGTTTTCATCCGTTCAGGTAACGGTGAGGAAGATTCTCAAGATCCCAATGATATCTGGTCGTATGCTTATATTTACTCTCCCGGTCATGGCCCAGGACCTTTCGATGGTGTTTATATCTCAAGGTGGAACACCTCTCCGGAGACCCAGCCATTGCATGATTCTCTTTATCCTCCAGGTTTTTCGGGGGTTGACACATTGAATAAAATACGTGTTTTTGCCCATGAGTTAACACATTGCATGGGATTACCCGACCTGTATGACTATGATGATAAGCTGGATACCACAACATATTTCACGCCTGGTGACTACAACGATCATCCGTTTGTGGACTGGTGCCTTATGGGATATTATGGATACGGTTACCTCTCAATTGGTTCGCAGCTGCCGTCTCACCTTTGCGGATGGAGTAAGAAAGAAATGGGATGGATTGATCCCATAGTGTTGACCGCAGGGACTTATAACGACCTTGTAATATACAATATCGAGACGACCAATGACAGCTCCCTGTACCTGCTTCCAATAACTCCGGCTGAGGGGGAATATTTTCTTCTAGAATACCGCAATCCCGGCTCCACAGCTAAGTTCGATAAAATAGATTCCGACTTCAGTTGCTATTTCTGGCCTGCTTTGACCTATGGAGGTGATTCTCTGGATAGGGGTTTGCTGATTACGCACGTTCATGACTCGTTGGGCGCAGACTGGTGGAGGATAAATAACGGGACGCCAGATCATCCCCACTACACGGTTGTAGTTGAAGATGCAGGATATAATCCGTCCATGGATGCTTACAGCAATCCTGAGGGGTGGGTTACCGACAGCGCCCAATGGTGGTACCCTTATGAGACCAGGAAGGCAGCGCCTTTTTCCCACGATGTTTCAGGCCAAGAAATCTTTAGCCCATCCACCTATCCTAACAGTGATGGTTATTTCGGTCCTTCAGGGATAGTGGTTAGAGTGGATTCCATTGTTGATGATAAGCTCTATGCCTATATTCATATCCCCAGCGGGACATGCGGGATATCTGTGCAGCCTCTGGACCCTACTGATTGGTGTAATCCACCGCTCAAGGTTTCGCCAGACCCTGGATTCAGGGTGATCACGCTCAGAGTTGAGGGTCTTATTGGAGGAATGGGTGGAGATTATCAGGTGACGAGTGATCATCCAAAAGTCAGCTGTGTCAGCAACTGCACAGGTTATCTTGCGTCCGGGGAATCGAGGGAGGTGGAGATGTTGATAGATTGTCAGGGCACAGAGGAGTTCATCAACGCTAGCGTGCTCGTCCATGGGTGTATTGGTACTCCAAATGACACCACCGTTGAGCTTAAGCTGCATGCGGTTTGCGGTGGTGATTATTATGAGTGTCCCCGCGATCCAGCCACCTATATCGAAAAGGACAACAGCAAGCTCAAGGCTAAGTTCTGGGCTAACTGCGAACAAAGGGTATGGGATAAGAGGATTTATCCTGAGCATAAGCAGCAGGTAATCTTCACCGCCAGCTCAATTGTGCCCACCAGCTGGCAGGGAGATACCATTGTTGGCAGGCAGGATTACAGCGATATTTTGACCGGAGCAAGAGACACCATAAACCATGTCGTTGGTATAGATCCGGCTCAGCCCGAGTGTGCTCTCCAGGTGGTTTGGGTTCGTAACACCTTTATTTGCGCTAACAACTTACCACCCCCTAACCATCAGAGATGGTGGTGGATTGACATTCACAAAAAGATCTTTATGTGGCATGATACTTTGGGCATGGAGTGCCCGAATTGGAAGAAGGAGCAGATCATCAAGCAGATATGGATAACCAAGAGTCAGTACCCTGTGTGGTGGCCAGAGGCGGGGTTGGGTTACCAAGAATACGAGGATATCTATTTCGGCTTCTTTGCTGACATCGATGCTCCTGGCGATATTAGTTGCGATTATTGCAACACGGCTGGATACGATTATGGTCGGGAGATCATATGGCAGCGCGGTTATTCTGATGGTACCCATCCTGAATATGAGGACTATTACGTTGGATTGGCTCTAACAGATCCTTCGGGAGCAGTGGTTACGCCTTGGGGCGCCCACAATGTGTTGAATGAGGATTATCTCTATCCCCAGGATGGTTGGGGCTGGAAGGATGGTGAGCTATACCTGTTGGCGGCTACCCCTGGAGTGACAATTCAAGAGCCAAGTTCGGCGACAGACCGCACTGTGGTTTTGACCGCTGATATGATTCCGGCAGGGACCGAGGAGTTTGAAAGCGAATTCATCTTGATTGAAGCTTTCATCCCTACTGGGTTAGCTGACTTACAGCAGCATGTAGACAACACCAGGGAAATCCTCATACCTTATCTGGATTCGCTCGCACTGTTTGACCAGTGCCCGATCTGCGGAGACTGCAACGCGGATGGGGTGATAAACTCTGCAGACATTGTCTATCTGATCAACTATCTGTTCAAGGGTGGAACCGAACCTATGTGGCCCACAAATCGCGGAGATGTCAATGGTGATGGGATTATAAACTCCGCAGACGTGGTCTATCTGATTAACCATCTGTTCAAAGGCGGCGAAGCCCCGGGCTGTTTGTGGATGTAAGTGAATAACTTTTCAAAGAGGAGGTCTTTATGCCAAAACGTCATATACTCATTATGTGACAATGCCTGACGGCAAAAGAAGATGCTCCATGGGTTTGATGCTTAAACCGTGGAAGTGTTATGATTTGTTAACCATGATGTGGAGGTTTGAAAAATGAATGCAAAGAACAGTATGAAAAAAATGAATCTAGCTGGCATGATGATACTGGCCCTGCTTTTGCTCACCGTAATAGGATTAACACAGTTTGCAATATCAGGCGAGGAGTCTACTCCGGCAGCCATCACGCATGCGGTCCTTGCAGAGTATGCATCTACCACCACTTGACCCTACTGTCCACGTGCAGGTGCTGCATTGGAAAGTATATATGTCGAAGGGCAGTATCCATTTTATTATGTTTCGTTGGTATATAATAAAAACATACATGCGGCTGATAGATTAGATGAGTATAACATTCGCTGGGTCCCAACGGTGTATTTTGACGGAGGTTATCAAGTAAAGGTGGGCGTTCAGTCGACTATGCCCGCAACAGTGACTTGGTACAAGTCGTCCATCAATTTTTGCGCAAACAGAGAGGTCCCAGACATAGAGGCAAATCTTTCAGTTGAATGGCTTGGAAACGCCACCATGAATATCCAAGCCTTGGTTCAAAATCATGGTATAGCCACTTATGAGGGGCGCATACGAGTATTTGTAACAGAGATTGTCTCTACCATGGGATGGTATGATGAGGATGGCCACCCTTATGGTTTTGCGTTTTTGGACTTTGCATTAAATGAGGACATCAGTATAAACGCCGGAGACACATGGCAGAAGGATACGATCTGGAATGGAAATGAGCATTACGATGGGCATGGAAATGATTTTGGAGGCATAACTTTGGACAACATCATGGTCATTGCAGCGGTTTTCAACGCTAAAGCGTATATAGGATATTCAGATCCACCTGACGGGAATCCTTTTGATGCCCATTATGTTGATGAAGCTGTCGGCGCATGGATTAATCAGGCACCCAACGTGCCAAGTGATCCCATGCCAGAAGATGGTACGCCCCGTGTAGATATTGACGCAGATCTTGGCTGGGCTGGTGGAGATCCTAATCCTGAGGACACTGTTACCTACGACGTGTACTTTGGTCCAACAAGTCCACCTCCACAGGTTGCATGGGATCAGTCTGGCACCTCTTATGATCCAGGGACAATGATTCTGGATACAACTTATTTTTGGCAGATTGTGGCATGGGATAACCATGATACTTCTACCGCTAGCCCGATATGGAGTTTCCGCACAGATGACAATTGCCCTCATGTTTACAATCCCGGCCAGGAAGATGCTGATGACGACGGCGTCGGCGACAGCTGCGATACCTGCACCGATACCGACGGTGACGACTACGGCAATCCCGGCTTCCCG
>Ga0209427_10004608_pt1 | contig 15912 bp, 14 predicted proteins | sample DeeMarSWOR136_30_FD_187465 | JGI IMG/M metagenome (GOLD analysis project Ga0209427, IMG submission 187465) | Marine sediment microbial communities from White Oak River estuary, North Carolina - WOR-1-36_30 (SPAdes) (version 2) | ecosystem: Environmental > Aquatic > Marine > Intertidal zone >...
CGCGGGCCTTCATGATAGCGGCGGATCAAGCACCTGTCATCGCTGATGCCCGAGTAGGCTCAGAATGAGCGTCCTTTCTCCTCCCAGAACTTTCTCAGCCCAAAATCCTGCTGTATCACCTTATAGCAGTTGTAGCCGGGCACGCCTCGGACGCCAGCGCCATCATGAGCTGAAGCTGAGGAGTAATACATGTTCTTGACGGGTAGCCTATAGCCGGAAAGCTCGGGGAAGGGTCTGAACCTGCCGCTCTGTGAGGCAATCTGAGCGCCGCAGTCCCAATCCCCTTCATGCATGTTTATATTCCTTTTCTCCACATCATAGGGGGTATTGTCGAAGACGGCGATGAAGTTGTCCCTGGTCATATTGGGCGCATACCACTGCCATTGCCGTATCAATTCCTCAGTCCATGTGGTCTTCGCCTCCAGCCATTGCTTCTCGGTGAGGAATCTGGCAGGGCAGGAATATTCCTCTATCAAGATATTGTGCTTCCCCGGTGCCGCTTTGTGTGGCACCCATCGCGTGTCCTCATAATCAACCAAGCCCAAGTTCTTGCCAAAGCCATAGACCCAAACATCAGCCTTCCATTTTGAAGCCAGGTAATCCGGGTCCTTCACCACCAGCGTCTTGCTCCCGCACAGGTGAAAATCGGGGTCATAATCATCAGCCTTATATTTCGGCAGCTCATGGATGGCAACATTGGCCCAGTGCAGATTTGCCCGGTCGTATTTGAAATTAGCCGCCCTCCTCGCGATCTTTGGGCTCACATAGTCCCGACCGATTAATCTGAGGACAGTCTGCGGCGGGTCTATGCCGCTGATGACCATCTTTTTCGCCTCGATCTCCGTGCCATCAACCAGGCGAATCCCCTTGGCCGTGCCATTCTCGATCAGCACCTTGTCCACCTCGTGATGGACAAAGAACTGGCCACCCTGCTCGCTGAGAGTTCGCTGCAAGGCATGGGCTATGGAGTGGGTGCCGCCTACAGGAATTGACAGGGCGAACATGGTGAGGATAATGCCCAGGGCGCGTAAGGCAAATATGGGTCCGAGGACATCCTCGCCGAAGGTTCCCAGTTGCGTCCCCTGCCGCCTGATGAAGAAGCACTGCATCTCCGGGCTTTCAAACCAGTCGCGAGCCAGCTGCTCCGCAGTCATCACTCCATGAACCGGCTCAAAGCCGCTATCGGGGTCATCCATGAGCCTCTCCACGGCATCCTTCTCCCCCCAGGGCTTGGGCGGGTTATACGATGCCTCGCTCAGGGCAGGCCCCCACGTGGTGCGCCACTTCTCCAATATCCAACGACAGGTCTCGGCATCCCGCTCCGAAATCCTGGCGATCGATTTAAAGGTCTTTTCCGCATTCTCCTTGGAGAATTCAGTTTTGCCCGTCATCTTGTCGACGCAGGGATACATGGGAAATGTGGTGATGCAGGTGCCATCGGGGAAGGTGCAGCCACAGCCGGCTTCGGGGAAGACCAGGTCCAGCCCCTTCTCCGCCAGCTTGAAGTCAGAATAATAGGGATGACCGTAGAAACGAGAGGAGTGGGCACAGGGATTGCTGAGGAATCCGGGCATGGGAAGCTCCTCAGAGCAGGCGCCGCCGCCCAATTCATGCGCTCTCTCGAAAACAGCCACCGAGAGCCCATTCAGCCCCAGATAACAACCAGTGATCAGCGCATTATGCCCGCCGCCGACTATGACCGCATCATAGCTGGCATCTCCCATTTAGCCCTCCTTTTATTTGGTATTTTGCCGATTTCAGCCCTTGCGGATAATACCCCAGTTACACTGCCCTGTCAAGCTTGATTCGCTCCTCCACAGCCTCTTCCCCACCAGATCACAGCCAAAGAAAGCTTCCTTCTCAATCTAAATGATAAGCATGGCGTCACCGAAGCTGTAAAAGCGATAGCCAAGGTGCATCGCCTCCTGATAGGCATAGAGGGTGAGTTCTCTGCCGGCGAAGGCGGAAACCAGCATCAGCAAGGTAGAACGAGGCAAATGGAAATTTGTAATCAGGGCATCCACGATACGGAAGCGATAGCCGGGCAGGATATAGATGTCGGCCCAGCCTTGGAATGGCTTTATCTCACCATCACGAGCTGCCTCCTCTACCGCCCTCACCGCAGTGGTGCCAATGCAAATAATTCGCCGCCCTTCCCTTTTCGCTTGAGCCAGCTTTTCCGCCACCGCCGGGCCCAATTCGCAATACTCCCGATACAGGACATGGTCTCGCGGGTCGGCAACCTGAACCGGGCGAAATGAATCTAAGCCGACGTGAAGGGTGACAAAGGAGAACTCCACCCCCTTCTCCTGGATGCGCTGTATCAGCTCCGAGGTGAAATGCAATCCCGCTGTCGGTGCCGCCACACTACCCTGCACCCTGGCATAAACCGTCTGATAACGCTCCGGGTCAGGGAGAGGGGCATGGATATAAGGAGGCAAGGGCACCATCCCCAGCTCTTCCAGAGCTGCCTCATCAGGGAGGTGAATAGTGATGATGCCCGTTTCTGCTTTCGATAGAACCTGAGCCGAAACGGAAGGCTCGGCCCTGATTTGGACCGCTGTCCCCGGCTTAAGCCGCCGCGCAGGCTTGGCCAATGCCTCCCAGACGCCAGGGCTCAGTCGCCGCAAGAGGAGAAATGATACCTCGCCACCACCGGCCACCTTATGCCCAAAAAGTCGTGCCGGGATTACCCGACTATCGTTGGCGACCAAGACATCGCCGGGCTTGAGATAGTCAACGATGTCAAAAAAGCGGCGATGCTCCAGCCACCTCCCCTGCCGGGAGAGAACCATGAGCCGGGAATGATCCCGAGGCTCGGCGGGGGTTTGGGCTATCAGATCTGGAGGCAAAACATAATCAAAATCGGCGGTCTTCATCGGTGCAGAAGCCAGAGCACCAAGCCCAATATTAGACTCAGCACCGCGCTGGCAAGGATACAGGTCATTACGGGGAAATAGAAAGAGAACCGACCCTTCTCAATGAAGATGTCCCCAGGAAGCTTGCCCAGAAAGGGAATGCGGTCGGCAAAGAGGAAAATCAAGCCGAGCACTATGATGCAACCACCAGCGATAAGCAGCACCTTGCCGATGAAATCCCAATCCACAGCAGCAGCAACACGTTATTATCTGCGCATCCCCAGAGCGATGAGGATGAAGAAAAAAGCCAAGCTACACCTATGAGCCTACTATACCATGAGCCCAGTCCCAGTGCAAGGTTCAATCGGGAAGAAGCTCGCCGATGAATCCCCTTGCCCCGCGCAGAAATTCCTCCGCAGTCATGGCTCGTCTCCCCTCAAGCTGCACCCGGCGCAGGCCGAGGATGCCGCTCCCTGTTGCCACACCAAATACAGCCCCTTGCTCGGGCAGCAGCGATATCACTCGCCCCGGCTCGAGACCTTGGCCACCAGAGAGCGGGATGGTGTGTAACAGCTTGAGTTGCTTGCTGCGCCATCGCGTGTAGCATCCAGGCCAGGGGTCAAAGGCGCGGACTCGCCTCCAGAGCTCGATGGCGGAAAGGTGCCAGTCTATCTCTCCTTTGCCTTTGGAAATGGGGCGAGAGTAGGTAGCGTTCTCCTCATCCTGGGGCTGGGGAGTCAGGCAATGATCAAGCCAGCGGGGCAGCGTTTGCCCCAGAAGCTCGGCACCAAGCTGAGCCAATCTGGCGCCCAGGGATTGTGTCGTATCCTCGGGCTCGATGGGAATGGCCTTTTGCGCCAGAATTGGCCCGGAATCCAAACCAACGTCCATGAGCATGATGGTAACCCCGGTCTGTTCATCGCCGCCGAGGATGGCAGCGGGAATGGGAGAAGCACCACGATGTCGGGGCAGTAACGAGGGATGGACATTGAGGCAGCCGAAGGGAGGAATGTCGAGCACCTGCTGTGACAGGAGCTGCCCGAAGGCAGCGACCACGATGACATCTGGCTTTAGCTCCGCCAGCCGCTCCACCTCAGCGGTGGCTTTCAAGCTCGGTGGCTGAAATACTGGCAAGCCATGTGCCAACGCTGTCCTCTTCACCGCCGACGGGGTTGAAATGCGCCCCCTCCCCACAGGACGATCAGGTTGAGTGTAAACAGCCACAACTTGATGCTCACCCTTAGTTAGCTGCTCCAGAGCAGGAACGCCAAACTCTGGGGTCCCCATAAACACAATGCGCATAACCTGTTCTCCGCTTGACACCCAATATTATAAACGGTATAAACTGTGTGAGGAAGGGACATGAGAGAAGAGATTAAACAAATCATCGAGAAAGAGTGCGCTGATCTCGACTATTTCGACTATAAATATCATCTTCTACCCGTTGTCGAATATGCCGCAAAGCTAGCGGAAATCTGTGATGTAGACAAGGAGGTTGTCGAACTATCAGCTTGGCTTCATGATATCGGCAGGATCAAATTTGGGGCAAGAAACCACGAGCTGACGGGAGCCGCAGAAGCGGAGAGGATACTGAGACAATTTGGCTATTCCGATGAGATTATAGAACAAGTGAAACATTGCATCCTCGCTCACAGGGGGAGTGGCAGCATCCAGCCCCAGACAATGGAAGCCAAAGTGGTGGCCACTGCCGATGCCTTAGCGCATTTTGATATGTTCCTTCCCCTGCTCACGGCTATGGGCAAGAGGGGGAAAGGGAAGGATGACAAGAGAATATACAGATGGGTATATGAAAAGATGGAGCGGGATTGGAACAAAAAGATACTGATCCCAGCAGCTATGGAAATTGCAGAGGAAAAATATAGAGCAATTGAGCTCCTTCTGGGTAGCGAAGCTTCAGGCCCAGACAATGATGCCGTTGCACATCAATAGGAGGCGGGGTGGCTTTGAGACTTGACTCAGGGAAGGCGAGGACTGCTTGACAGTGGCTTATCCTGGTACTACTATAGTATTCACCAATAGAATGGAGGTGAGAAATGACCTGATTGCTGCCGGGCAGTGGATAATCTCTGAAATAAACAATAAGGAGGAGGAGAGATGCTATTACCGGCGTATGACTGGACTTGGTACGAATTTGATGAGGAGAACGATCCCAAGAGCTACGGTGTCTTGCTCTGCGATTTCGTCCATGGTGCGCCGCCTTGGAAGCCGCTTTATATCGGAATCGGCTGGTACTGGTATTACCACGGCGTGCGCTATGGCGCCGAGACCCTGCACCTGCCGACCTCCCACGGCTGGGACTCAAGATTCCGGGATGGCATGCCCTATATCACTATCATCCCGACCACAGACGAAGAGGCGAAGCAGCGCGAGCCGATATTCAGGGAGAGGATAAAACCGTATATTGAGGACTTCGATGGAATCTGGGAGCCGCTGAAAGCCGAGCTCGCGGCCGCGTATGCAGATCTGAGGAAGAGGTACGGCATTGAGAAGTACGAGGATATCAAGAAGCTGACCAACATGGAGCTCCTGATGATGTTCCTTGACTATAGCCTCGATGTGAACAGAAAAGAAGGGGAACACCATATGATATGTATGATACCCCTCAATTATATCTTTGGTCTGTTCCAGGAGATGTGGCGGGAGATATTTGGAGTCCCCGCACCCATCGACCCCCTGTACGCCAAGGTGATGGGTGGCTTTGAGAGCGAGCTATTCAGAGCCAATAAGGAGATGTGGAGCCTCGGCCAACGGGCAATAGGCTTAGGCCTTGGCGAGCTTTTCCAGACCATCGAGGACAATGAGCTGCTCCTCTCAAAGCTTGAAGAGAGCGATGCCGGAAGGAAATGGCTCAGCGAATATCGTGAATTCCTTGAGCGCTATGGCTGGAGATGTGAGCGCATGCAAGACTATGCCACGCCAACCTGGATTGAGAAGCCCAGCTTAGGTATCCCCTCGATAAAGGTACAGATGGCTGCGGGAGGAACTTACGGCTTAGACGAGGAGGTAAAGCGCCGAACTAAGGAAAGGGAAGAGGCAGAAAAGGAGGTTCTGGCCAAGGTGCCATTGGAGCAGAGGGAGTGGTTTGCCGCCTTGATGAGGACAGGGCAGAAAGCAGGCTACTGGGCCGAGGATCATGTCATGTTTTGCGATTTCCCTATTGCCGCCTTAGGGCGCTGGATCACCATGGAATTCGGGCGCCGCTTCACCGAAGCTGGGGTTATCGATGACCCCGAGGACGTTCACTTCCTGCGTCCTGACGAGATCAGGAAGGCAGCCATCCCCATGGGCAAGGTCAATCTCCGCCCCTATGTGGAGAGGAGAAAGAAGGAGTGGGAAGAAAACATGAAGAAGGACCCCGCCCCCTTCTACGGCAACATCGAGGTTGCCGGGGACATGATGAGGAGGGATGCCACAATCGCAGTCTCAGCTCAGGCTCCTATTGTCAGGGAGGAGTTGAAGGCTGACCTCTATGGTGCAGCTTCAGCCCCAGGGGTGGTGGAGGGGGTTGCCCGCGTCATCATGACCGTGGATAAGCTGGCTGAGATTAAGCCGGGGGAGATCCTGGTGGCACCGGGGACAGCTCCTCCGTGGACTCCAGCTTTCGCCATTATCAGTGCCGTCGTCGTCGATGGCGGTGGCTCCCTGGCCCATGCTGTGATCGTGGCCCGGGAGTATGGGATACCGGCTGTTAGCGGCTGCGTCGAGGCGACCAAGAAGATCAAGACTGGCGACAGGTTGAGGGTTGATGGCAACCTTGGGGTGGTCTATGTCCTTCACTGACAGCCGATGACAAGGAGGGTGAGCGAGCCAACCTACAAGCGGTTCATCACGGGACCGATCCAGCGCTTCGACGAGCGTAACACCGCATATTCCAGGGGCGATCGGGGTGACATCCCAAGCCTGAGGGAAACATTCGAGCGGGGCTTGAAGACCAAGGGGGAGCAAAACATCCGCGGTTACACTCGAGAGGATTACGCTCTCCTTCTGGCTGGCCGGGCTATCGATACTTTGGTTCGCAGGACAGCATTCAGCAGAGATAGCCTGCCGGCACGCTACCCGATACCAGTGGAGCCAATCCCCGTTCCCGACCTGGCCAAAATGTCGCACAAGGTGAAGAGGGTCGCCAGGTGGTTTGGCGCCGACTTGGTTGGCATCTGCGAGCTCAACCGTCTCTGGATTTACTCCCACTGGGGCGATCACAACGCAAAGCTGTCGCAAATAGCCGAGCCCGGTGACCCCTTGGAGATCCCGGAGCAATATCGATATGCGGTGGTCATAGCTCTGGAGATGGACTATGGTGATGTTCAGCGCTCCCCTGCCGTGGCACCGAGCGTGGATCTGGGCTACTCCGAGATGGCTTTCGTCGCAACCTCAGTGGCTGAATTTATCCGCTTCTTAGGCTACCATGCCATCCCCTCCGGCAACGATACCGCTTTGAGCATTCCCCTCGCTGTCGATGCCGGACTCGGTGAGCTTGGTCGCAACGGCATATTGATAACCAAGGAATATGGGCCCAGGGTTCGCCTGTGCAAGGTTCTTACCGACCTGCCATTGAAGGCCGATGACCCCATCGACATCGGAGTCCAAGATCTGTGTGAGAAATGCGACAAGTGTGCTCGCTACTGCCCCGCTCAAGCGATCATGCACGGGGAGCGCACTGACCAGCCGCGGAACATATGCAATAACTCCGGTGTATTAAAATGGCCCATAGATGCCGAGAGATGCGTTGGCTGGTGGTCTAGGAACGGCACTGGCTGCACCAATTGCATTAGGGTTTGTCCCTGGAATAAGCCCCCAACTCGTGTGCATCGCGCATTTGGTCAGCTTGTGGCCCGCTCCGGCCTGGTGAGGTCGTTCTCCGTCTGGCTTGATGACGCCCTGGGATATGGGAAGCAAGTGCTCAGAGAAACACCGTAAGCTAGACAAAGCCCCAGATAAGAATGCCGACGGACATCAGCAGGGGGGTCAGGAGCACAACGAACACGTTCGTGCCCAGATAGGGGACAAGAGCGCTGGTATCGCTGTGATAGCGTAGTGCGCCTTTCATCGCTTTTATGCCTAACGGCAATGTCGCCAAGCCGAGCAGTGCCAACAAGGGCAAAATTCCTGCCACTGCCCCGGCTAAGATCAAGGCATAGGCTGATGCTAAAAGCAGACAATAGACCTTGGCTGCCTTCTCCCGGCCGAAAACAATCGGTATATGCCTCCTGCCCGCACTTCTATCAGCCTCCACATCGGGAAATTCATTGAGCAGCAGGAGATTGGCAATAAGCAAACCTGCCACTCCCGTGACCACTATCGCCATTGCGCTGTAAGCCCCAGCCTGGGTGAAGTAGGTGCCCAACACCATAAGCCCAAATCCTAATCCAGGGCCTACAAGCTCAGTTATGCCAGTCAATCTGGTAATGTAAGGTGTATAGAAGAATACCAATGCCACCCCCAACAGCCCTATGGGCAGCATGGACAAGCCATAGACCCAAAGGAAGTAAATGCCGATGGCTACCACCAGACATAGACTTCCCATGCCGAGGAGAAAAACCTTTCTCGGCTCGAGCAAAGCTGCGGGCAGGACCCCGCTGCCACCGCTAAACGGGGTCCTCTTCGCCTTTAGGTCCACGCCACTCCTGTAATCGAAATAGTCATTGAGCACATTGACACTGACATGGGCAAATAAGGCGCCAACAAACGCCAAGACGAAATATAAGACATTGAAGGGATAGCCCTGATAAAGGGAGGCCGCCACCCCGGTGAACACGCATACCGGGGTCAGCAATAGAAACTGAGGCCTCGTCTCCAATAGCCAGATCTTAAGGCTACCCACTTCAGCCCCCTCTTATCCTGATCTCGTTGCCGATTTCGGCCTTCAGCATTTCAGCGGCGCTTTTGTTTTTAGCCGCTATCTCCAGATTCCCGTCACTGCCGATGAGCGCCAGCAGTTCCTCACCCTCGGCATAGCTGGGGCTCAAGCCCTTGATGCAGCGATGGCAAACCTCAATAAGTATATCACCTTGAGGCAAGTCGTTGCCGCTGACATCAGTGATCAGATTGCCAAAGCGGTCGATGTGGATGATATGCCCCATAATAGCGCCAGCGGCATCGACAGACGGTCTGGGAGGGGAGAAGGCGAGGAGGGAATGAACGGCCTCGCCGAATTCATGAACGGGGATGCCCAAGGAAAGAGAGGCTGCTACTGGAGCGAAGATATCGCGGCCATGAAAAGTCGAGCTGATAGGGTGACGCCAGAAGCGAGGATTGGTGATGGCGATGGCTTGCAGCTCGGGGCTTAATTCCCTCTCTCCCGGCTCAGGGCTACCTGATGTCACCGGGGCTGGGGCAAGAACATAGCTTAAAACGCCGTTATCCGGGGCCACAAAATAAGCCGAGGGCGTTTTCAGTATTATCGCCCTCCGCCTGCTGCCGACACCGGGATCAACAATCACCACATGAATTGTCCCCTGGGGGAAGAATTGGCAGGCGGTGCCCAGAACGAAGGCAGCCTGATGGATGTTCTGAGGCTCAATGGCATGGGAAATATCAACGATCACAGCTTGGGGATTGATGCCGAGTATTACCCCCTTCACGACGCCGACGTAGGGATCAGCGAGCCCAAAATCGGTAATCAGGGTGATTATACTGCTCACAGTGGCTACTTACCCAACCGCGACAGTGACTATAGCGATCATGACGAAGACGACAGCTGCGATAATGGTCAGTCGAAACAGGGTCCTCTCGATGCCCCGCCTGCTTCTGTAGGTAGGGGTGCCCCAGCCGCCGAATATGCCACCCAGCCCCCCACCCCGTGCCTGAACCACAAGAAGCACAACCAAGATGATGGCGACGATGAGCTCAATACTGTAGAGAAATGTCGTCATTGTAGCTTATTCCTCACGAGATCATTTACCAGCTTGGGATTGGCTCGCCCTTTGGTAGCCCTCATCACCTGACCGACGAGAAAGCGCAGAGCTCCCTCCTTGCCCTTCTTAAAATCGGCTACCGCCTGGGCGTTTGCCGCTAAAACCTGATCCACAGCGGACTCGATTTCGAATGCCTCGCTGATTTGCGTCAGTCCCTGCTCAACGATGATTTGGGAAGGCTGCTTTCCAGAATAGAACATCTCTTCAAATACCCTCTTGGCCAAGCTGATGCTCAAAGTCCCTTCCTCGATCAAATCAAGCATCTCGGCGAGGTGCTGTGGCTTGACCTTAGCTTCATCAACTTCGATGCCGCTCGCGTTGAGCAGCCTGGAGAACTCACCCAGCATCCAGTTGCTCACCGCCTTGGCCCTTTTCTCGAGCCTGTTGCCTGGAGGGGGCATCTGGACGCAGCTTTCAAAGTAATCAGCGAACGGTTTAGAGCCGACGATGAGATTGACATCGTAAAGCGGCAAGCCGTATTGGGCCATAAACCGCTCCCGCCGGGCATCGGGGAGCTCGGGGAGGCAGGACCTCAGTTCCTCAACCCACTCTGGGCTCAGCACCAATGGGGGCAGATCGGGCTCGGGGAAATAGCGATAATCATGGGCATACTCCTTGCTGCGCTGGGCTACCGTTATCCCTTTCTCCTCCACCCAACCCCTGGTCTCCTGCACCAGCTGTCCTCCCTCCTCAAGTAATTTCCCTTGCCGTTCCGCCTCATATTCCAAAGCGCGGTACACCGCCTTAAAGCTATTCATGTTCTTGACCTCAACCTTGGCGGAATGCGTCGGGCTATCTTTGCGCCGGACGCTCACGTTGGCATCGCACCTGAAGCTCCCCTCCTCCATGTTCCCCGTGGATACCCCTAAATACTGCAGGATGCTGCGCAGCGTCATCAGGTATTGTCGCGCCTCCTCAGCGGAACGGAGATCGGGCTCGCTCACAATCTCCAAAAGGGGTATCCCAGAACGATTGACGTCGATCAAGCTATAGGACTCCCCCGAGGGATCGGTGCGGTGGATGAGTTTAGCGACATCCTCCTCAAGATGAACCCTGGTGATATTGATCCTCCTCCTTCTGCCATCGACCTCGATTTCCAGCCAACCGTTACGGGACAAAGGGGTATCATATTGCGAGATTTGGTAGCCCTTCATCAGATCCGGGTAGGGATAGTTCTTACGGTCGAACTTGGTGAACTCCGAGATGGTGCAGTTGAGGGCCAGAGCGGTTCTCACCGCATACTCCATCGCCTTCCAATTGATGACGGGCAAGACGCCGGGCATGCCGAGACAAATAGGGCAAACATGGGTATTGGGCGGGGCGTTGGCGTAATCGGTGCTACAGCCGCAGAACATCTTGCTCCTGGTCAGGAGATGAGCATGAACCTCAAGCCCGATAATGGTCTCGTAGATCATAACTATCACCTGTAGTTCACAGCTAAGTATAGCAATCTCGGCGCCCATTAGCAACAAGATGTTACGCCTTGCCTGCGCCCCGTTTTCGTGATATATTGCATAAAAATGACAATCGATTGTGAGCCCATGTTGGATCTGGAGGAGGCTAAGCAGAGGTTATTCCAGCACCTGCGCCGGGAGATCAAGGACGAAAGGGTGCTCCAGGCCATGGCGCGTGTCCCCAGGGAGCTTTTCGTGCCCAGCTCAAGCCGCTCTCTGGCCTACGAGGACATACCCTTGCCCATTGATATGGGGCAGACGATATCTCAACCGTTCATCGTGGCCTTGATGACCTCGGCCCTGGAACTCACGGGCACGGAGAAGGTTTTAGAGATCGGGACCGGCAGCGGCTATCAGGCAGCCATCTTGGCCCAACTGGCGTGGTGGGTGGTTACTGTAGAGCGGCATCAACAGCTCGCCGATGCAGCACGGAAACTGCTCGCTGAACTGGGCTACACCAACATCGAGGTTCATCTCGCAGAGAAGACCCTCGGCTGGTGCAAAGGTGCCCCTTACCAAGCCATCATAGTGACCGCAGGCGCTCCCAAAGTGCCTCACGAGCTACTGGCTCAATTGGCTGAGGGCGGTCGTCTGCTGATCCCTGTGGGTTCCCATTATGACCAAGAGCTGCTGAAGATAGTGAAGAGAAAGGGCGAGCTTCTGAGTCAAAACCTCGGTCCCTGCCGCTGGGTCCCCCTCATCGGGGAGGGGGCCTGGAGCGAGGAATGGTAATCCACCTCTTCTATGTTTGCCCGATGCTCAAAAGCTCTAACAGCTCTTCCTTAAGCTGATGCACTCTTTCCCCGAACTGGGAGCGAAGTTCGGCATAAGCCCTGTCCCAAGCGCCGCTCACTTCCAAGTTAACCTCATCAATGGCGCTCCCTGAGATCCGCAATTGATGGAGTATGTCTCTTTCTTCTCTTTGCAGTTGTCCCTGTATCTTTTCATATCTTTGTTGTTTTGCTTGCTCCAATTCCTGGAAAATGGCTCTCACCTCTTCAGCTATCTCCCGAATCGCGCCATTCCCTTTTAAGGTCGAGATCCCGGCCATCGCCCTCGCTGCCGTCTCATAATCTCCTGTTTCTATTTCGATGGCGGCCACCAAACTCGATAGTGCCGCCTTGGTCGCTATTTCCTTTTCCTCGGCATCATATTTATCGACCCCTTCCTGCAAAACATCGAGATGACCATGCTCCAGGTATCGTTGGGCTAGGCCCTGCCCAATAAGGGTGAATTCCTCCTCCTTCCGCTCTCTGATCTCCTGCGGTGTCAGCTTTCCCAGCCTTTCCGCTCGTTCCCATGCCCGCTCATAGGCACTCTTCATGTTTCCCATGATGCTATCCTCATGCCCAGTCAAAGATATTATAAACTCGAGCAGCGTTTGATTCAATTTTCGGCTTTATGGCAAAAACCGCTTCCCAAAACAGCCAATTATAGCTAAAATGGAGAGAGGAAATGGGCAAGATAAAAGGGGTGATATTTGACCTTGATGGCACTCTCATCGACTCCCTGGAAACCTACACCCAGGCCCTTAACCAAGGCATCCAGAGATTCAACTTGGCACCGGTGAGCAAAGAGGAATTAGCGTCTCTGCTCAACAGGGCCGTACCTTTAGAGCAGATAATCCAGCAGTTATTCCCCACTCAGCTCAAAGACAGAGAGGAACGGCTCGACTGTATCGAAGAGATAGTAAAGGCTTATCAGAAGCTGGAGCAGAATGTGCCCCTCAAGCCGGGAGCGGCGCAGGTTCTGTCCTCGCTAAAGGAGATGGGGCTCAAGGTGGGGATTGTCACAGGAAGGACCACTTCCGGGGAGCGAAAATGGCTGGAGCTGCGCCGGTTACACATCGACCAGTTTATCGATGTTATAATCACAGGAGCCGACGCGGAGCGAAAACCAGCCCCAGAGGGGATAATCAAGTGCGCCCAAGAGCTGGGGCTAGCAACTGAGGAGTGCGTATTTGTCGGTGATGCCCAGTCCGATATCATCACGGGCAAGGCGGCGGGGGTGATGACCATCGCCATCTCTACCGGGGTGGCTCAAGAGGGAAGTCTTTCCCAGGAGCGCCCGGATGCCATCGTAGATAGCTTAGCCGAGCTTCTTTCCCGAATAAGGAACCTTAGCCGAAATCGAGATGAGAATCATCGATAATCTCTATTGCTACCTCTGGCAAGGGAAAGGGAACAATTGCCATAGCTATGTTTTCGCCGGCGTCCTCCGCGGCGATAGGCCCCACGTCCTCATTGACCCAGGACACACAGTCAACGAGCTCGGTGAGCGCTGCTTCGAGCGTCTGGTCAGCTCTATGGAACGGGAGGGGATCAAAGCCGAAGATATCGGTTTAATCATCGATACCCACTGCCACCCTGACCATTGTGAAGCAAATCAGCTTTTTGTGGCCAAAAGCAAGGCCAAGAAAGGGAAAGGCAAAGCGAAACAAGCACTGATCGCCCTGCATAGAGATGAGGATGAGTATCGAAAAGGAGCGGGGAAAGGATTGCTCAGCAGGTTGCCCAGCGAAGCGGAATTCGAGCCCAACCTCTATCTCAAGGAAGGGGAGCTCAATCTGGGCAAGGAAGGTAAGTTGACCCTCAACATCCTGCACACGCCAGGTCACTCCCCTGGTTCGATAAGCATTTACTGGCCGGATAACAAAGTGCTTATCAGCGGGGATGTGATATTCTCTGGCGGCATCGGCCGCACCGACCTGCCCGGCGGCAGCAGCATGACCCTTAAGCAAAGCATCGAAAGGCTGTCGCAGTTAGACATCGAATATCTGCTCCCCGGGCACAGCACCGAGTTTGGCAATATCATCAGGGGTGCGGACAAGGTGAGGCAGAACTTCGCCTTCATCAGGATGAATTACTTCCCCATGCTGTAAGAAGAATCGATGTTGAGGCAAGAAGGGATCTTAAGCGTGGAAAAGGGGGCTTTGGGGTTATACTCTCAGTCCCTTCGTGATGTCGACAGAAAGGACGTGATGAAGAGATGAAAGTGAGGAAGATAGCAGTGGTGCCGTCATTGCTATTGGCTTTGGCTCTACTGCTCTCGCTGGCGGCGGTGCCTGTGCCAGTGACCCCAGCAGAGGCAAACGACGAGGGCGACCCGGTGAACCGGGGAAACCTGGAATGGGCTCCGCTGTATTTGGATGGCACACACAACAAAATAGCGCTCACCAATTGCCCTGAGACTGTCTCCTTCGACTGGTATCAAGGGGGAACGGAGCCTGAGCTAAGCAGATATGCCTATGAGGGCGACGATCATGTTTGCTTCACGGTGACATTCAAGAACCTGGACACCGCTGACCATGACCTCAACTTCACCTGGGCAGATGGCGAGATCGCTGATGTGGATTGGACGATAACCCCCGACCCGGTAACCATCCCCGCGGGTGAAACCGCCGATGTAACCTTCTGCTGCGACCTGTCAAACACCACAACCTATCCCGTCTTCCCATCGGGCGATTGGCATGGCTGGTACCGGGCAAAGTTCGATGTTGGCTATGATGGCCTCCATGCCACAAGCATGTACTTCGATGTCTGCGTTCTGCCCACAGATGGCAGCGTGCCGGTAGTGCCAACGGTGTTTCTGCAATTCGTCTACATATCGGGTGGAGTATTTTACGCCAATAGCATGAGGTTCGCGACCTATTCAGAGGGGTTGCAAACGGTTAACTTCGGCTTCTCTGACTTCATGTATTACTGCTCCATAGTGGACCAAGTAGGCGTTTACGACGAGACCGCCTGGGTTTATGTGGATTGGGCTGCGCCTGACTGGGAGATGAACATCTTGGACGATGGCAGCGTGGAGATCATGGCCCGCACCAGCTTCACCTATGGCTTGAGCGATGTGACCTGGGACCGCACCTGGCATTTAACCCATGACGCCCCATACCTTCAGGTGACGGATGTCTACACCAATACCGGCACCGACCCGATGAGCTTCTCCATCTCCAATTATCTCATTAACCCCGCCACGGAGGGAGCTGCGATAAAGGTCCCCGGTGTCCACGATGGGTGGACGATGTTCTGCGCTTGGGATGCCTTACATGAGCAATACTATCCCACAATACCTCCCATAATGGCGGATGACATGGCGGCGCCCGTGATCTTTGAGTGCGATGCAGCTGGCGTTTGGTCAGCGGAGGCACCCGGCGCCTTTGGCGCCGTTGTATTCCCCACTGAGGTGCCATACTATGACAGCACCGGGGCATTCCCTTGGTGGGCTCGCCGGGGAACCGCATTCTCCATTGGCAACGAACTGATTTTCAGCTACAGATACGACTTGGCCCCAGGTGAGTCCAAGACGCTTGAGACTTACTATGTGTTCACCGGCAGCTATCCCAGCTCCAGCTACGGTCCTGAGGAAGAGCTCTACGGTGTGGTCTACTCCCTCCTCTCCTGGCCAGCACCTGCCATAAGCCTGAGCCCGGACGAAGGGGTTGGCGCCTTTACCATCGAGGGTCAGGGGTTTACGTGGAATTCAGAAATAACCATTACCTGGGATGGCACGCCGATAGCTGGCGCCACAAGCAGCGATTGGGCTGGTGAGTTCAGCGCTGTGGTCTCGCTGCCGGGGCAAACTGAGCCCGGCAACCATACCGTGACCGCCAGCGATGGGGTCAATTCAGCGTCTGCTATCTTCACCGTGCCCGATACGGCGGGG
>Ga0209427_10004610_pt1 | contig 15906 bp, 14 predicted proteins | sample DeeMarSWOR136_30_FD_187465 | JGI IMG/M metagenome (GOLD analysis project Ga0209427, IMG submission 187465) | Marine sediment microbial communities from White Oak River estuary, North Carolina - WOR-1-36_30 (SPAdes) (version 2) | ecosystem: Environmental > Aquatic > Marine > Intertidal zone >...
CAGTTCCGAAAAGTTGCACAGACACTGGAGGGTTATGATTTGAGCTTGTGCGGAAAAATGGTGTTCTCAAACCAGACAAAACAAAACAAGGAGGAATGAGAAGATAAAAGGATTTGAGCGACCTCCTTGAATTAGCGCTTTCAAAAAATAAGGATGTTCACATTGGCATTCGAACATCGTCCATTCATGTGTTTTAACGAAGCGTTGTTTTATCACGATTGAGCGTTAGATGTCTTAGTGCAAAAGAGTTGACGGTTATTCAAGCAGATGTGTCCCATTGACTGACATTAAAATCCAATAGGAGGTGTCAAAGATGAAACAAGTAAATAGGCGGGTTATATCCATTATTGTTTTCATTTCATTGGTACTATTTGTAACAGCATCATTCGCACAGGACGGCTGCAAAGCCATCTACGGCGACGGGCCAAATCGGATCAGGCTCGCTACTGGAAGCCCCGGTGAACTGGGGCTCCTGAAGGTGCTAGCCGAGGCATTCAACAAAAAGTATGATACGAGCATTTGCTGGATCAAGGCTGGTTCTGGAAAATCCTTGAAACTACTCAACGCGAAACAGGCTGATCTGATAATGGTGCATGCCCCCGCGGCGGAAAAGAAGGCGGTTCAGGAAGGCTGGGCGATCAAGCGAACACTTATCGGCTCGAATGAGTTCTACATTGTAGGGCCCGAAAACGATCCGGCCGACATCAAGCAAGCGAAAAGTGCAGCCGACGCGTACGCCCGAATTGCCAAGAGACAGGCCAAGTTTCTCTCTCGCGGCGACAATTCAGGCACCCACAAAAAGGAGATGGCGATCTGGGCAAAGGCGGATATTGAGCCTTCAGGCCAGTGGTATATTGTCACCAAGGACTTCATGATGGCTACACTCAAGAAGGCCAACGATATCAATGGATACTTCATGACGGACAGCAGCACCTGGGTTGCCGGGAAGAAAGACCTTGGCAATCTTAGGGTGCTTTTCCGTGGGGACTCCTTTCTCATCAATACCTATCACGGCCTCTGTCAACCCGAAGGAGCGACATCCGCTCAGACTTATGCAGCCAAATTCATTGACTTTTTGGCCTCGGATGAAGGTCAGAAAATGATCCGAGATTATGGAAAGGACCTGTACGGGGAGGCCATGTATAACGATGCGGAATATGCAAAGCAATTCGAACACTAGTCTGACAACAAAAGCACGAAAGCAGAAATTAAATTTCAGAACCAGAAAACAGAAGTAGGTGTGTTTCAATGGCGTTAGGGCAACTCGAGTATATTTTGATTCATCGCTGTGTATTATCGATAAAGAAAGGAGAAATGAGGATGAAGGGATTATTGTCCGCAATACTTTGTTTGGCTTTAGCTGTGTGTCTCTTACCAGGAATTTGTAAGGCTGAAGAAAAAACGCTGATGATGGCTACCACTACCAGCACTGACAATACCGGCTTGCTGGATTACCTTGCCCCAAAATTCCAGGAAGCTACCGGCATTGAATTGAAATGGACGGCAACTGGCACAGGAAAAGCGCTCAAGTTAGGTGAAAACTGCGATGTAGACGTTCTAATGGTTCATGCGCCGCCTGCAGAGAAGAAATTCGTAGAAGCAGGCTTTGGTGCCGATCGCCGTGAAATAATGTATAACGATTTCGTTATCATCGGACCAGCAGCAGACCCGGCTGGAATTAAGGGAAAATCAATCAAGGATGCATTGCAGAGCCTTAAAGCGAAACAGGCAATCTTTGCCAGCCGTGGTGACAATTCCGGAACTCACAAAAAGGAACTGTCCTTATGGAAAGCGGCCGACCTTCAAGTCCCCGAGAAGGAAAACTGGTATATTCAGACGGGCCAAGGAATGCTGACAACCATCAATATCGCGGCAGAACGAAATGGCTATACGATGACAGACAGAGGTACCTACATCAAATATGAAGACAATCTGGGTGGGAATCCATCCCTGAAGATCTTAGTGGAAGGGGACGTCGTATTGCTGAACCAGTATAGCGTTATCGCAGTGAACCCAAAGCATTGTCCGAAGGTCAAGAACGACTTGGCCATGGAATTCATCAACTGGATCACAGGTCCGGCCGCACAGGAGCAGATAAAAGAATTCAAGCTTTTGGGAAAGCCATTATTTACGCCAAATGCGAAAAAGTAGCAACTGAATGGAGTTGACATGAATTTCATACTTGATGGGTTTTTCCAGGCCATAGATTTGCTAATCACAGGCAACGCTGAGACCTACTCTGCAATACTTGTCACTGTAAGGGTGTCAAGCTATTCGATTGGGTCTAGCCTTATCCTGGGAATACCCTTGGGGTTTTGTCTGGGGTATTTTGATTTCAGTGGTAAAAAGCCTATCAGGACAATCGTTGACACGCTGATGGCCTTGCCGACGGTGTTTATAGGCCTTCTCGTTTATGCGTTTTTGACAAATCGAGGACCGTTGGGTAATTTCAGTCTGCTTTTTACATTGCCCGGCATCGCAATCGGTCAGACAATCTTGGCACTGCCGATTGTAATTGGTTTGAGTGCCACAGCTATCGAAAGCATGGAAAAAAAGCTTCGAATTACCATCATGTCCATGGGAGCAAATCGACGACAGCTTTTTTTAACCAGCTTGTGGGAATCCCGACATGCATTGTTGGCAGGTGCTATAGCCGCTTATGGACGCGTCATGACGGAAGTGGGAATCTCTATGATGGTTGGCGGCAACATCAAATGGCACACTCGCACGATTACAACGGCCATCGCTTTGGAAACAAACAAAGGACAATTTGGAATGGGAGTCGCTCTTGGTCTTGTACTTTTGACCATCGCTTTTTGCGTTAATTTTTCAGTTTCCTTTTTACGTCGAAGGTATTGAAATTGGACGTGCCGATCTATGAGATCAGATCACTAAAGCATTCTTATGCCGGACGACTAGTTTTGGAAATTCAGCATTTGAAAGTCCAACCGGCTTCCATCGTTGGGCTCATAGGTCCGAATGGCAGTGGAAAAAGCACGCTCTTGAGACTTCTGGGTCTTATTGAAAGGCCAACCATGGGACAAATTTTTTTCAATGGCCGTTCTATCGGGCCTTTTTCGGATGAAGCAAGATTTCAGGTTACCTTATTACCGCAGGAACCCTTCCTTATGAAACGAAGTGTGTTCAAGAACGTTTCATATGGTCTTAAACTGAGAAACAACAAGGATGATCTGATTGGCAGAGTCAACGAAGCGCTTTCACTCGTAGGCTTGGCAAGTGAGGAGTTTGTTCAGCGCCCGTGGTATGCGCTTTCCGGGGGTGAAGCGCAGCGTGTGGCCTTAGCGGCTCGACTGGCATTGAAGCCTAAAGTACTGCTATTGGATGAGCCGACAGCCAGCGTAGATGCCGCAAGCGCTCAGTTGATCAAGGAAGCATCACTGAGGGCCCGTCAGGAGTTGGGCACGACACTCATTGTGGCCAGTCATGACTGGCAATGGCTTTATGAAGTCTGCGATGACATTTTGCATTTATTCAATGGTAAAATTTTCGGCTCACGCCGCGAAACCATGGTTTTCGGCCCGTGGCAGGAACTGGAAACAGGGAGATGGGGAAGAAAGCTGTCGGATAGTCAGGAATTGCTGGTACCTTCACCTCCTGATAAGGATGCTGCTGCCGTAATTGATGTATTTTCGATTCAGGACGCAGAGTCGAGAGAAGCACCCAATGATGTCTGCCTGCGTGGTATTGTCTCCCGGCTGACTCTGGAGAGAAACAGCGGTTGCATATTCGTTACAATAGTAGCTGGGAATGTCCCATTTGTCGTCGGCCTGTCGCAGCAGCAGTTTCAAGACCGACCTTTGTTTCCGGGAAAAACCATTTTCATTCGTTACAGTCTTGACCGTATTAGATGGATTTGAAGTACGAGAGTTTTTATTTCAGCATGGAAAACCTGGTCCTCAGGGCCAGGTCAGAGTTCAGTGGCTCTGCCTTATGAAGCAAAAAAACTCCAAATCCGAAGCACGAAATTCGAAATCCGAAACAATACTAAATGACCAAAATTTTTACCCTGTTGAATAAAATAGAAAGAATCCCAAAGGCGCATTGAACTCTGGTCTTACTCTCGACCTTTCTGACACTGCTTAAAGGCTAATATCATTCAACAGGGCAGGTGTTCCAAACAAGAGGCATATCTGACATCGCGAATATGATTCTGTTTTTGTCATTAAGACATTTGATATTCGAATTTGTCCTTCGACGTGGCTCAGGATAGTGAGCTGGTCGAACCATTTCGAATTTGGATATTCGGCCCGCCCTGGCGCGATCGATGAGTTAAGCAGCTACTGATGCTCCATAGTCTCTTTGACTGAATTTGGTTAGTGACGCTGTATTCAATCAAGTCTGGGCCAGGGATTTCGAATTTTACCAATGGCATTAACGCAAATCATGCCCTCTGGGCTTAGACCAAAGCCGGGCCCTCTGGACCCGGATTTTTGCTTAGGGAAGATTCGGTACCACCTTTGTCACAGAGCTGGGCGTGAAAGGGCAACCCATTTAATCGGGAAACTCCAGGGTCAGTTTTTCGTAACCATCCTCTTTTTTTACCTTGATATTGATGTCGATACTGCTGTCTCTTATGCCTAGCGCAAGTGGTGTCTTGCCTTTGTCGCCTTCGAAATGTGCGATCTGTCTGATGGCTTGAAGGATTTTTTCTCCGATCTCAGAGCCAGGGGAAGGCAGCTCGGATTTTCGGTATTTCGCTATGACTTCCACTTTACCCGAATGGGATCTTGTGATGGAGATTCTTTCGGCATTTGCGTTTACCCCATGAAGTGCCGCAAGGGCCAGCCATTTCAGAGCGGCTTCATCCTTGTCTGAGTCATCTGTTAACTTAGACATTTCCTTCAGTGGATCGGTGGTTGTGAAACAGTCACAGAGTTCTTGGACCTTCAGATGCAGGCTCCTTTTGTCTTTCACGTTTCTTCCTCCCTTCCGATACAAATGGTTCTAAAAGTAGTTCTATAGAGATCTGTCCTAAATTCTATTCATACATTTCTTGAAAGCAAGCATAAAGCAGTTATTGATACAGGAAACACCCAGTCCTTTTCCTTCTCGCATCCTAGGGATGATGCTTAGCCAGGATATTCTGTTGGAGCAAACACGCTGGCCTGAGCTGAAGCATACGCCGACATTTTTCTTGTAAGTAGGCTGATACAAAAGTAAAATTTAATAAGATTTAGAAAGTTCACTGCCTTGGATGTGGATTTCTCATGGTCTCCCCACTAAAGAGGCCATGACAATTGCTGCGAGACAGCAGGTGATGGGTCTTGGGATATTCATCATCACGGAATTCTACTCAGTTCAATGCCAGAGAAAGGAAGGAGTTAGATGATGATTGAGCTATTCAAGAAAGTCTTGACCACAGGGTTGGGGTTGGCCTTCATGACGAAGGAGAAGATAGAAGAGTTATCACAGGAGTTCGTTGAAAAGGGAAAGCTCTCGGAAAAGGAGGCGAAAGAACTGATTGATGAGCTTTCAAAAAAGTCTAAAGACGCCAGGAAAAAGGTCGAAGGCGAGATCGAGAAGATTGTACAAGCTAGCCTGAAGAAAATGAATCTTGCCACCCGAGATGATCTTGTAAGGTTACAACGACAGCTGGAGCAGCTCAATAAAGCTATGAAGGAAAAGGAGTCGAAAGACTAGATGCTCAGCATTCGGAAAATTGGTGTGCTTGGACGCACATATCGCCACCTAAACCGGTACCAGCGAATACTGCGTGTGTTTTTTAGGTACGGCTTTGGGGATCTCGTGGAGACCCTCAAGATAGAGCAATACCTGGAAATTGGTCTCCAATTGATTTCCAGAAAGCGCAGAGAGCAATTAGAAAAACTAACCAGAGCTGAGAGGGTTCGAATGGCTATGGAGGAGCTCGGACCAACATTTGTAAAACTGGGCCAGCTGCTTTCTACGCGTCCGGACCTGATTCCTTTTGAATACGTACAAGAGCTTTCAAAACTTCAGGATCATGTTCCCCCTTTCTCGTACGAGGAGGTCTTGACAATTGTGGAATCTGAAATGGGTAAGCTCCTTGAAGACGTATTCCCAAAATTCGAAAAGGCACCTTTGGCTGCAGCTTCCATCGGCCAGGTGCACAGGGCACAACTGAAGGATAACGAGGATGTCGTGGTCAAGGTTCAGCGCCCTGGCATAAGAAGGACAATAGAGGTGGACCTTGAGATCATGTTCCATCTGGCCAGCCTTATGGAACGGCATCTGGAAGAAGTAGAACTACACCGTCCTACCAAGATTGTTGAGGAGTTTGCAGACAGTCTCGAAAGAGAGATGAACTACACCACTGAAGCATCAAATATCGAGACCTTCGCCAGGCAATTCATGGAAGATGAAACCATTTATGTTCCTAAAGTCTATCGAGATTTCACCACACAACGTATTCTTACCATGGAGTATATCGAGGGCATCAAGGCGTCGGATGTCGACTCACTGCGAAAAGCCGGATATGATCTGGAGGAAATAACTAGACGTGGTGCCGATCTAATCATGAAGCAAATATTTGTAAACGGATTCTTCCACGCGGACCCTCACCCAGGAAACCTTTTCATCCTACCAAATAATGTGGTGTGCTATCTCGACTTCGGAATGATGGGACGAATCAGTCGCCAAGAGCGCGAAGATTTTTCAGAGCTGGTCATGCAACTTGCCCAAAAAGATGAAAAAAAGATGATGCATGCCCTACTAAAGCTCAGCGAATATGATGCAGAGCCGGACAGGAGTAGGCTGGAGAGAGACCTAGCGGAGTTTGTTGAGCATTACTTGTATCGTCCCCTGAAAGAACTAAAGGTCGCAGGCCTCCTTCAACGACTGATTGAGATACTCACACGACATGGTCTTCGCCTGAAACCCGGTCTGTTTCTCATGATGAAGGCACTCAGTGCCGTCGAAGGTGTAGGCCGGAAGTTGAATGCTGATTTTGAGCTCATAACGTATGCTGCCCCTTTTGTTCGAGACATTTATTTAAAACGCCTTAGCCCTAAGAGAATTGCCGGTGATATGATCGACTCAGGAGCTGAATTTCTCAGCCTGCTGAGGGAAATACCTGGAGAGCTCCGGGCAATTTTAAAACAAGCCAGAGAGGGAAAAGTAAAAATAGAAGTTGAGCATAGAGGTTTAGATCCCATGCTATTCACGCATGATCGAAGCAGCAACCGCATTGCTTTTGCGATCGTGCTTGCGGCCCTGATCATCGGTTCTTCACTTATCGCGTTGTCTGACATTCCACCAAAATGGCATGAAATACCGATTATTGGCCTGGCTGGTTTTGTTGTCGCTGGCATCATGGGATTTTGGCTCTTGATATCGATACTGAGACGTGGAAGGATGTAGGGGGAAAGGATTCAGGCGATTAAGAGCATCCCTTTTGAAAATTGGTTTCCTAAAGAAAGGCCCTCCCCTGCAGGCGTAAGTCCTGGGTTGATTTGCTGGAGGTTTCTTGGATGATGCGGATCTGGCTGAAATCAATGGAAGGATATCCATTGGACGGCTTGTAAGGGCCAGTGGTCGTCAGCTGTTGTTCATTCATCATGTTGTGGCCGAGGGGCTGACTCGTGGACTCTTCCGTGACACGCTTAGTACTTCAAGCAAGGAGCCGATGTCCTGGACAGACAAATCCCAAAGCTTCTCACATAGTTTATGGAAGTGAATGCGTCGCTCAGCACGAAGAAAAGGGGAAGCTATGAAAGTTGTGTTTCATGAGGATTTCTATCAGGTATATGCTTCGGATCCAGCTGCCGCACAGGGACGTTTGGAGGCGGTTGTGAAGGTAATCGAGCCGGTGGTGGACTTTGTAAAAGCCGAGCCCTCCTCTGAGGCCGATATTGCTGCTGTTCATACGGATCTCCATCTAAGGCGGGTCAAACAAATGGGGGTTTACGGCATAGCGGCTTTGGCAGCGGGCGGCGCCATCCAGGCTGCAAAACTTGGTTTGAAAGAGCCTTGCTTTGGTCTTATCCGTCCTCCTGGCCATCATGCATCTTCGGACGGGGCCTGGGGTTTTTGCTATTTCAACAATATGGCAATCGCCATCGAGTATCTGAAACGGAATCAAAAGATAGAAAGTGCGTATGTGCTAGATATAGACCTTCATTTCGGAGATGGCACAGTCAATATTTTGAAAGGGAAGGATTATGTCAGGGTCCATAACGTGGCAGCTAATGAAAGACATGGGTACCTTGCTGAAATAGGCGATGAAATGGCGCATTGTCACGAAGATATCGTCGGTATATCTGCGGGTTTTGATAACCACGAGGATGATTGGGGCGGTACTTTGAGCACCGAAGACTATCGGACGATCGGACGGATGGTGAGAGCCGCAGCTACCCGACATGCGGGAGGGAGCTTTGCAATTCTTGAAGGGGGATATAATCACCAAGTCCTGGGTCATAATGCGCTGGCTTTGATCGAGGGGTTATCCGGAGGTTGATTTCTCCTTGAAACGGATCACCTTTATTGTAAATCCTCATTCTTCAAATGGATCGACGCTTAGGCAATGGCCTATCATTCGATCAAAGGCAAGGGATCGGTTGGGGTCATTTAATAGTCTCATAACCGCTGGTCCCGGTGACGCAACTCGGCTTGTCCGTCAGGCGGCCCTATCGGGCGCTGAGGTTTTGATTGGGGTGGGTGGCGACGGCACCCTCAATGAGATGGTTAATGGTATCATGAGTGAGACGGGCTCGCTGCGAGCCAGCATTCTGCTAGGCTTCATTCCCCGGGGTACAGGATGTGATTTGGCCAAGACTTTACCTGTTTCCAGGGACATTGACAGGGCTTTAGACAGCATCTGCAATTTCAGAAATCGTCAAATCGACTTGGGAAGACTTACCTTCCGGGATCACCGTGGTCTTGCTTCCTGCCGGTATTTCCATAATGTTGTAAGCTTTGGGTTGGGGGGGGAGGTGGATGCACGGGTTAACCGAACCACTAAGGTATTCGGGGGTTTCATATCTTTCATCTGTGCAACCCTTATCTGCATTCTGTGCTTTAAGAAAAAACGCATCAGGCTTCGCGTAGACGATCATTTCGATGAAATGGTAACCGGTTGGAATATTGCGATTGCAAATGGCCAGTTTCATGGGGGCGGAATGTGGGTTGCACCTGGAGCTTCTGTAAGTGATGGTCTTTTTCAATTAACAGTGGTTGGAGATCTCAACAAAGCTGACGTGTTTTGGAGTCTCCCAAAGCTCTATAATGGGAAAATATATGAGCATAAAAAAGTGTGGCGACTAGTAGGGATGCGGATCATGGCGTCATCATTTCAAACAGTCCTTCTGGATATGGATGGGGAGCAGCCAGGAAGACTGCCTGTTGACATTGAAATTGTCCCTTCTGCGATCCGGATAATTTGTGACGAGGTCACAGGCTAATCTAATGGGAAAAATTGCCAAAGGAGGGGTCAGTTTATTTTCTGGGCCTTGGGACTCAAGGCCGGATGACGATTTGGGGGTGATGGAAGGCTGATGCGCCCTTATGAATTCAGAAAAACCAATCATCTTGCAGTGGCAGGATTTCTGCTGCCCTTTGTAGCAGCGGGCTTCGCGAGTGTTCTACTTCTCATTGGTAAAGAAGACTTTAGGTCGCTAAAATTCTCGGTTATCTACTTCACCGTTGTACCATTGATCATGTTGGCAGGCTTAATTTCATCGATTAAATCGATCCCGCTCATCGAAGAAAAGGACGACAAGGATTACGCCTATTCCGGTCTCACACTCAATATCCTATCTGTATGCATTTACGTCACATCTTTGTTTTATTTTTTTCTTACACCATCCAATTAACCCCAAATCAATTCCCCAAAGCTTTTTTTCTATCAGGCTTAGAGCAAAACATACAGAAAGATAGCTTCATATTGTGGTTTAGCACCACTGGGATGCCATGTATTGTAGCTTGTCATTGTATGAGTGCAGTTCGCCCAACTACTTCTTTTTTCTTGACAAAGCGGAACTTTTTGCCTATAAGTGCCATAAAGTGGTACAGAGTGGCACAAAGTGGGATAAGTCTCGATCTATGTTTAGAGGACGTTCAAGGCATACCCTCGACGAAAAGGGCCGTTTGGCCATCCCCACAAGATTCAGGGAAGTATTGGACAAGGATGGGGACGGCTGTCTGGTGGTCACCAACCAGGATGCCTGCCTGTGGGCTTTTACCAGAGGGGACTGGCGGGTGATCGAGGAAAAGGCTGCTAATCTTCCTCAATTCCATCCAGCTGCCCATACGTATCTGAGGTACTTTATATCGGGGGCTGTGGAATGTCAAATTAAGCAAGGAAGGATAACAATCCCCCTTGACTTACGTGAAATTGCAGGATTGAAAAAAGAGGTGGTGCTTGTCGGAGAGCTGAAGAGATTTGAGATCTGGGATAAGGATAGGTGGGAAGAGGAATTCCAACGCGTGAAGGCGAGCTTTCCCGAAGTCAGCAAGACCCTCACGGAGCTGGACATTTAAAGGACCAGATTTGCAGTACCTTCACCGGCCAGTACTTGTTCATGAGGTCGTTCATTGGCTTGTTAATAACTCTGACGGTACCTATGTGGATGGAACGGTTGGAACTGGAGGCCATAGTTTGGCCATCGCGAAGCGTCTGTCCGATAAAGGGCGATTAATTGGCCTGGACAGGGACCCAGATGCTGTAAAAGCGTCAGAGAAACGGCTCGCCTTCGCTGGTAAGAGGGTAAGGCTATTCAAAGGCAGTTATGTGGATCTTGACAAACTGCTGGCAGAATCGGAATGCCAGGTCGTGGACGGAATCCTATTGGATCTTGGGATTTCCTCCCATCAGCTAGAGAAATCTGGCAGGGGTTTCAGCTTCAGTAGAGATGAGCCTCTCGACATGCGGATGGACCCTGACGATAAACTCACAGCAGGCGATTTAATAAACAAAGCATCGCCAAGGGATCTAGTGAAAATATTGAAGGCATATGGTGAAGAAAAACAGGCAAAACCAATTGTGAGGGCCATCGTTACGGCACGCCGAAAAAGATCCATTCAGACATCGTCTCAATTGGCGGATCTAATTTGCTCGGTGATTCCACCTTCTCATCGTGCCAGAGTCCGCCATCCTGCTACGCGGACATTTCAGGCCCTTAGGATCGCAGTCAACAGAGAGCTCCAAAATCTAGAGATATTTTTGAATAAAGCCCCATCGTTAGTAGCGAGGGGCGGTCGGTTGGTGATCTTGTCCTACCATTCGCTTGAAGACAGACTGGTCAAGCAAGCATTTCTCAGTTGGGAGAGGGGATGTAACTGTCCTCCGGAATTTCCAAATTGTGTTTGTGGAAAAGCGCCGGCTTTTAGACGCCTGTTTAAGAAGGGCATCAAACCCAGCCAAGGGGAGATCGCAGAAAATCCAAGAGCACGCAGCGCTTTGCTAAGAGCGGCAGAAAGGGTTTCGCCATGACACGTCCAGAGCGAGTTTCGAAGATGTTGGGGTCACGAAACGCCAAAACAGGGGTGCGGGTAAAAAATTCCCGAGTGAAGAAACGCCGATTGCATATGAGCTGGAAACAGATTTTGCTGATCATCCTGATGTTGTTTCTGTTCATGGGAAGCAGTATCGGTTATGTCTGGTCAAATTTTGAAAAAACCCAAATAGGTTATGACCTGAGTCAACTAAAAAAAGAGGAGATGAGGCTCAGAGAAATAAACTTGAAGCTCCGACTGGAATTGGCCATTTTGAAATCCCCTCAATACTTGGAGGCTCTGGCGATTCAAAAACTAGGTTTGAGGCCTCCTGCTGCTGACCAAATTGTTGTTTTGCCATGAAAGTGAAAAAAAAGAAGTGGATTCGATTGCGCACCTATTTGGTGGCCGCCTTCTTTTTGCTTGGCCTGGGGACCATCACGGCCAGAGCCTATCAACTGCAGGTGCTCGAAAAGGATCGACTGGCGGCCATCGCACGTGCAGGCTATATCGGAACGACAAAGCTCCCTCCAAAGCGTGGCACAATTTACGATCGGGAAGGTCATGAACTGGCCTTAAGTGTTGAAGTCAGTTCCATATATGCTCATCCGAATCGAATCAAAGAGAAGCTCAAAACGGCCAGGCATTTATCCCAAATTCTGAACGAAAGACGGGATGGGATCCTGAATCTTTTGAACAGTCAGCGATCCTTTGTTTGGATAATGCGAAAAGTTCCGCCTGCTCTGGCCAGAAAGATAGAGGGGTTAAACTTAGACGGTGTAGTTGTGACCACCGAAACCAGACGTTATTATCCCGGACGTGAGAATGGGGCACATCTCATCGGATTCGTTGGTGCTGATAATCAAGGTCTTGAAGGCCTTGAAAGGAAATATGATCGGTACTTGCGGGGACCGCAGTATAGGCTCATCCACATGCGAGATGCTCTGGGTCGGCCATTTTCCATTAGTAGACCAATTCCTTCAGGCCATGGGATGCACGATCTCATCCTTACAATCGACAAGGACATCCAGTATAAAGCTCAGCAGGCCCTCTTATCGGCTGTGAGAAAAGCAAAGGCCAAGTCTGGTCACTGCTTGGTTTTAGATCCAGAGACAGGAGAGGTTTTGGCCATGGCCGTGGTTCCCGAGTTTAATCCCAATATCTTCTCCAAATACAAGCCAGCTCAATGGAGAAACCGAACCATCACCGATTGTTTCGAGCCAGGCTCCACCATAAAGGCCTTTCTCCTTGCCGCATCATTAAATGAATACGTTGTCACACCGAATACTAATTTCCATTGCGAGCAGGGCAAGTTTAAGATCGGGGCAAAGGTGATCCGCGACACACATAAACATGGCGTACTAAGTGTATCAGATATCATTGTGCATTCGAGCAATATCGGCGCAATCAAAATTGGCCAGAAGCTCGGCTATAATGTATTTTACGAATATTTAAAGAATTTCGGATTTGGCAGCGAGACGGGTATCGATCTCTTGGGTGAGAGAAAGGGATTTATTCGGACGCCAAAACAAGCCAAGCCCATTGAGCAGGCCACACTTTTTTTTGGCCAGGGCATGAGCATCACTTCTTTGCAACTCGCTGTGGCGATGGCGGCCATCGCTAACGGTGGTAGATTGATGCGCCCTTATGTGGTCAAGACAATATTGAACGGATCAGGTGATGTGGTGAAGCAAACTCACCCAAAAATGCTGAGGAGGGTACTCCCAAATCGAACGGCAAGGAAAGTCGCCAGAATTCTCGAAGGGGTTGTGAGCGATGACGGCACAGGTGCTAGGGCAGCCATCAGTGGCTTCAGGGTGGCAGGTAAGACCGGTACCTCCCAAAAGGTGGACCCCAATACAAAAACGTATTCGCGCACAAAATATGTGGCAACCTTTGCTGGTTTTGTGCCTGTCGAAAGACCCAAGCTAGTCATACTCGTCGTAATTGATGAACCGAAAGGTGTCTCCTATGGTGGCGTGGTAGCGGCTCCTGTCTTTAGAGAGGTGGGGCTTTGGTCCCTAAATTACCTCAAGGTCAATCCGCAGGTTCGGTTGGTGGAGAAGGGCATGGATGCCCGGGGCAAGGCTACGGGGACTTCAAATACTGAACCGGCTGATCAGCCACCTCTTCAAGCGAAGGTGGGATTTCTGCCCGATTTCAGGGGGCTCGGCATGAGAACAGTTATTAGGGAAGCAAGAGCCCTGGGACTTACGGTGCTTTTAGAAGGAACAGGCTTTGCGTTTAAGCAGCGTCCAAGCCCGGGATCGCCGCTGAAAAGCGTGCGAGCCGTAAAGGTAAGCTTTAGGCCCCGAACTTGAAATCATAAGGGCCTCTGTTTTAGGGGAAAGCCTCAGGCCGGCCACATATGAAAAGCTAGAAATGAAGACGCCATATAAAGATCAATCCAGACTGCCAGCCACGGCATTTCAAGTATTCGAAACTGTGATAAGGGATAGTGAAACAAAAACAGACAGTGGCATGCGACTGGCGGGACTGCTAGAGGGAATGGCCATTGTTGATCTTGGTGGTGATACTGAACTCGAAATAGCAGGCATTGCCTATGACTCTCGAGCAGTAAAACCCGGCTACCTGTTTGTCGCCTTGAAGGGCCATAATGCGGACGGCCATGATTTCATTGGGGATGCACTCAGAAGGGGAGCTGTGGCGTTAGTTGCGGAGCATCTAGAAGGCATCGATACAAAAGCCACCGTCGTGTTGGTTGAAGATTCCCGTGAGGCCCTATCAAGGCTGGCGGTGAATTTTTATGATCAACCTTTTAAAGGTATGAGTCTGATTGGAATTACGGGTACCAACGGAAAAACCTCAACCAGTTACCTGTTGGAATCCATCCTGTTAGCTGCCGGAGTGGAACCGGGGATCATTGGGACTGTCAACTATCGAATACCCGGAAAAAGCTGGAAAGCACCAGTGACCACACCGGAGTCTCTGGACCTAATGAAGACCCTTCGCAAGATGGCTGACGCGGGGGTAACACATGTGGTCATGGAGGTTTCTTCCCATGCTCTTGATCAGGGCCGGGCGAAGGATTGTCCCTTCGAAGGCGCAATATTTACGAATATCTCCAGAGACCATCTTGATTACCACCACTCAATGGACAGTTATTTTCAGGCAAAGAGTTTACTTTTCTGTAACTTTGAGCTGAGTGGATCTACGCATTTGAACTGGGCGGTCATCAATGCTGATGACCCGAAAGGGAAGGAACTGATTGACCTGACGGAGGCCAGGGTTGTTACCTATGGCCTGGGAAGGGACAGTGATATCAGAGCAGAGAGGATCCGGGTGAACAGAGCGGGTCTGACAGCGAAGGTGATAACCCCGACTGGTGAAACGAAGGTGAAATCTGCACTCATTGGTGACTTTAATGCCTACAATATCCTGGCGGCTTCAGCCGCTGCCTTTTGTTTGGGATTTGATCTCAATGTGATTAGCACAGGGATCTCTCTTCTTAAAGGAGTTCCAGGTCGTTTGGAGATGGTGAAAAACAGGCGATCACTGATGATCGTTGTCGATTACGCTCATACGCCAGATGCCCTTTTAAAGGCCATCAGTGCCGTCAAGCCCCTTACGGCGGGGAGATTGATTACCGTTTTTGGATGCGGCGGTGATCGGGACAAAGGTAAACGGCACGAGATGGGCCGAGTGGCCGGAAAGCGCAGCGATTTGGTTTTCGTTACCTCAGACAATCCCCGCACTGAAGATCCCGCAGCCATTGCTGCGCAGATTGAAAAGGGTGTGTTGGCATCCGGTCTAAAGAGATTGGAAATCAATTCAAATAGGCACCTAGCCGGATCCGGATACTTCCTTGACTTGGATCGTGCTCAAGCCATTCGCCGAGCAATCGAATTGGCCGATAAGAACGACCTGATTTTGATTGCTGGAAAGGGTCACGAGGATTACCAAATCGTTGGAGGGGAAAAGAGGCACTTCGATGACCGTGAAGTTGCGGCAGAAGCGGCTTCATGACATATCGAATTGCATGAGCTTTAAAGCTCGTCATAGCAAAGTAGCTTACCCCAACAATCAGAGATTCCTTGTACCGCCAAAGGGGTACAAGCGGGAGGTTTTGTTTCACTCAGATTTCCAGTTTGGGGAGTTTACGCTGAGAAACAAAGACAGCCTCCTTTCGATGTGTGATTGGGGATCAGGAGAATCCTGAATGGCTGCCAATTGGGGTGAAATCACCGTCCAAGAAATCCTAACCCCGACTAAAGGTACCTGGGTTAAAGGTAAGCAGCAGACCATACTGCAAGGACTCAGCACCGATTCGAGAAACATTAGGCCTGGTGAGCTTTTTTGGGCCCTGAAGGGAGAACAATTCGATGGGCATGATTTTGTTAAAGATGCCATTGATCAAGGTGCTGCAGGAGCCGTCGTCCAAAACGACCGGAAATTTGAAATACCTCGCGCCGGGGATCACGTTATCATTTCAGTACCCGATGCCTTGAGGGCACT
>Ga0209427_10004611_pt1 | contig 15906 bp, 17 predicted proteins | sample DeeMarSWOR136_30_FD_187465 | JGI IMG/M metagenome (GOLD analysis project Ga0209427, IMG submission 187465) | Marine sediment microbial communities from White Oak River estuary, North Carolina - WOR-1-36_30 (SPAdes) (version 2) | ecosystem: Environmental > Aquatic > Marine > Intertidal zone >...
CATTAGGATTTACATCTCTTATTAATTTATCAGGTTTGATAGGGTATCCATATTTTCCTTTGATCTCTCTTCTATGTAAACTAATCAATTCGGTTTCATAGCCTGCTTCATTTAATCGTAAACGCGGATAATGAAGTTCTAAATCTTCATATCCATCTGTAGCAAGAATTGCTATTTTTTTCCCCATTTTCCAATACTACTTTATTTTTTAAATGTTATTTTAATTCATTTTAACTATAGAGAATTACACTTTTTATTTTTTAGGTTATAGAATATTTATCAAACTAATTAAAGGCCTTAAGTAATATTTAAAAAACCAACATAAACAATTATAAAAGTTATAATTAGTAATAAAAGATTAAGTGGGGAGGGAATAATCCGTTTTGTTGTTTTGTTTTTAAAATTTTCATATGCTTTCCCATATTTGGGAATTAAAATAAATTTTTCTTCAGTTTTTGCATGTATTTCTAAAATAATTAGAATCAAAGGACTAATTATTAGAGAAATAATTGAGTCTGAGATAAGTGCGATTCCTAAAAATACTATTACCCAAGCTGAATATATGGGATGCCTTATTATCCTAAAAATTCCAGTAGTAATTAATTTAGAGTCAGGATCATTCACCAATTTAACCTTATATACTTTTCTTGCTTTTTTAGCAAAATTTATACCAATTATAATAAAGGCAATACCAAGTAAAGCAAAAAATATCCAATAATATTTAAAATAACTATAGTTATTAGGAATATACAATATTAAAAGACTCGAATTAATTATTGGTATTGTTATTAAAGAGAATGTCCATATTAGAGGAAATAATTTAAAAAATATTTTTACAATAGTTTTTTCTTTGTTCTTTACTTTTAGAATTGTTAACCAATAGATAATAAGATTAAGGATAAAAAGTATTAGTAAAATAATCGTTATAAGTAGCATATTGTTAATTAATGTAAATAATGATTATTTTAATTATTTCAGCTTTTTTGCAAAATATTTCTTATTGTAATTAATTATATTTAATTCTAAATTTAACAATATTATAAATTATATGGTAATTATAATGACTGAAGAAGAAGAAGAAAGTTTAAGTAAAGAAGAAAGGGAACTATTCTATGAAGTATTATTTAAAAGGATAATGGAAATAATGAGAAAACCAGAAATTGAGTTAGATCCTTTTGGTGAAATGATAAACAGGTTATCGATATTAGCAGGGATTTTTAGTTTTAGAGCGATGGTTTCTCTAATTCCAGAATTAGTTGCATTTGCTATACGTTATGGAATGGAAATTGAAAAAGCATATGAAGAAGATCAATTGAATTTAGAAGAAGATGTTCAAGGATTTGATGAAGAAGGGCAGAAGAAACGGATATCAAGAATTCAAAGAGATGTTGATAAGCTAAATATATATTTATAATATTTTTTTATATTTTCACATGATAGGAGTTCTAAAAAAGAGAAAAAAATAATAATTTATTAATTTTTATTAAAAAAATTAGTTATATTTGTTTTTAAATTCCTTTAACTTATTAATGACATCATCGTATAATGAACCAACAATGATTTTATTCCCAAGCGCTCTCAAATCCTTAGAATATGCTAATATTTGATGAAGAACAGGCCCAGGCGGTAATTCATCTCTCCTCCTCTCAAGTATCTCTCCAAAAGCCTGAGCAGTAGGAGCTCGATCAACAGCTTTATATAACTCAATGAATAAATCATGTATTTTTCCAGCTTGAGAGTCTGCTACATGGGCTTTGGGAGTTCCTGTTCCTGCTGGAGGGTAAAATGATGAACTTGATGATTCTCCTGCACCTCTTCCTTCAACAATAACAACTGGTTCTGATCGAGGATAATCACTTATACCAGAGCAATTATAGTTAATACTTATAGAAGATCCACCACTTATTTCACCAACCCTTACATGCAATTCTGATAAATCACCTATTTGTACTACTTCATGGGTTGCACCGATAGGAGGTGTGAATTCAGTTAAACTGAACCCTGTGGGAATAATATCTTTAACTAGAACATTTTCTAATTCTACGTCTCCTTTATTTTGGACTCTTACTCCGATACTAAACTCTCCTTCAGTAAGACCCGGTTTGATGCTTTTAAGTGTTTTCAGTTTTCGTTTAACATACCTAACTTTTAATTCTGGTTCTTCATCTGGAGATCGGACAAATGATCTGCCTTCTACTGAACTATTTATTTCAATCTTTACTGGAGTTATATACTTAGTTTCAGTAGGGGGCCGCGGATTTCTTGCTAGAAGTGGATATGAAATTACCATTTGCTTTCCAGGAAAAAATTCGGTTGAAAGATTGAATAACTCAACAAATATTTGATGTTTACGAGAAAAATCTTGATCACTTGGATCTATCAAAATTTTCTGGACAAACTCATCTCTTGAGCTTATATCAATATCACCTAATAGAATTCTTATATCTTTAACTAAGGGCGGGATAAAATCAGGAGGAATCTCATCTGATAAGAAAAACTTATCAATTGGAGAAGACCCATCATTTATAACTGTATTTGTAATTGACATCTCAGTATTGGCATATGCATCCACTTCAGGAGGATTTAAAGCTTTATCAATTGTAGCACTTAATACATTATATAAGGTAGATTCTTTTACTATTTCACCGATAACTCTTGGAATTACCACAAACAATGGCGTAAATCCAATCTCAGAACTTAATTCGGGTACATCTTTAGCTTCAACTTGAAAACCAAAATCCCATGATTCGTCAGGATTTAAAACTCTATCGGGTGTTTGGGAAACTACTGTTTCTTTTCCAGTAGTTATTGTTTGCGATACTTTTATATCTTCGAGTTTTACTTGGAATCCAGACTCATTAATAAATTCAACATTACAATCCCACATCCCTGGTTGGGAGCTTTCATCTCTATCGATCCCACTCATCGAATCTGTAAGCCCTCTAACCTCTGGCTTCATCATTGTAAGTTTAAAGTTTTTAATCACATAATTAACAGTTAAAACTCCAAGTTCTTGTGGATTTAATTCTTTTATATTTACTGTAAAGAAAATCTCAAGTTCAGCCTTATTCTCTGCATCTAAAGATGTTATTTCCCAAGCAAGAATTCTTTTCCCATCACCTTCTTTTAAGTTTGCTTCTCCTTTACTAGGATTCCTCATTTCAATTTCTTGTATAAACGCCGGTATTACCCTATTTACTTTTATCTCTGAGATTGGTAGGTTTAAAGGGTTTGTCAAAATGAGTTTTAAACTGCACTTATTATCTATTTTATAGAGAAATGTGTTATTAATTTTACCAGAATCTGATTTATCAGTATCAAATATTTCTTCAACCTTTAACGAAGGACCTTTTAGATCTTTTATTTCATAGTCTTTAGTAAATTCTTGAATAGGGTTTAATGTTCCAACATTTAGTTCTTTTGATTCGATAGAAGTATTTACAATTTCCTTAACATTACATATTAAATTCCATAACCTACTTCTTTGGGTTGGATTTTTTACAACTAGAGTCCCGTTTCCTTTAATCTCTTTAAGATTTTGTGAACCATCGAGAACAATATGTTCGCGATCAGTTACATCTATCACAATTAGATTTTCTGACATTCGCTAATCTTCTCATATATGTGTGGTTTAGACATAGAAAAAATTTTATTCAAAATTTGTTATAACAAATTTTTTCTAAATAACAAAAAAATAATAAAGTAGATATTTAAATATCTTTTTAGATAAAAAGATATTTTAAAAAGATTTTTTAAATGATAATTAGACTTTAAAATAATAATTTATAGCCAAGAAAGAATATACACTTTTTTTAAAAAAAAAATTGTGGTTGACGAAAAATTCTGGGAAGTTATTAGAAAATATAATGTTCTAATGAGAGCAGCTATTCAAGGCCCAAATTGTTTAAATATATGTAAGGGTGAGTGTTGTTCGATCAAGATTGACGTCCCCCGAGTATTAGCTGAGGAATATATCAAAAGAGGGTATGCGAGTAAAAATGATTTTATCAGGAGTAATGTGTTCAGCTTTCAACTAAGATTTGACGAATATGAAGGAAAATGCTTTTTGTACCATAAAGAATTAAATGGATGCCTAGTTCATGATTCTGGTATTAAACCTCCACAATGTTGGATTTATCCTACGAATTTTTCGAATCCTAAAAATAAAGATCTAAGCTGTAAAAGGACTAATGGATGGAATATAATTGATCCATTAAAAGCTAAGGAAGCAGAAAAGCTGCTCGAATTTTACATTTTTCTTTGCCAACTTGAAGCTAAAAAAGAAGCTAAGGCATTTCAGAGTCGACTAAAAGATATAACATGTAAGAATAATTTATTAAATTTATTATATCATACTCAACCGAGTCATTTAGCTGGGATTAGGGATACTTGGGATTGCATTACAACTTTATCTGCTCAGGGGGTATCCTTACAGATGAAAAAAATTTGTGAGAAATATAATGAAAAATGTGAGTATGTTGAACATAATTATTTAGATTGCAAAAAAATATGTGATAATGTTGCTCAAGGAGTATTCGAATTTTTACAAAAAAATTTATTTCACTATATAAAAAAACAGGGTATTGATTCAGAAGGAGAATATCCTTTCATCAAATTATTTAAATTGAGTGAAAATAAGAATTGAAATTATTAAGCAATTAAACTTTTTTTGTCGTAAATCTTTCTTCAGTTTAAATAAGAGATATTACAGACATAATATATGCATTTTTATAATATTCAGATCCTATTGAAATAATATATACATAACATTATACCCAAATTGCGATGTTATATGTCATTAGGAGAGAAAAGTCTAATAGAATTAGCTAAAAATGTTTTTTCTGAGAAATATAAGTTTCTGAGGGGACCAATGCAATATAAAGGAAAATCTGGTAAAGCGTGGACCTTTGATGCTATAGTAAAAACTAAACTAAATACATTTGGATTATTTATCCGAGATTGGAAAAGAGAAATTTCCATAACACAATTACGTCAATTGCATAAAGCATGCATCGATACTAATATTGAAGGTGGAATTATGATTTGTAATGTTATAACTGATTTTTCCAGAGAATATAGCTCACAATTTGGCATTCAGTTACTCTCAAGAGGGCATCTTATTTCAACCCTACGAAGACGGAGATTCCAAAACGATTTTTAAGGGCTCTAATTATTATTTATCTTGTTTATATAACTTGTTTGCTATAGTATTTTTTTTATATTTCAAATTTGAAAAGTATTTAATATTTTTATAATTTATAGAAAGATATAATCCTAAATATTAAAAATTTATAAGCTAATAAGACAAAATAATATAATAGAGTATTAAGAAGAAATTCAATTGATTTAATTTTGATATTTGTATATCAGTTTAAGGAAGAATTAGAAGATTTTGAAGAAGTTACAATCAAGGAAAATGTACCTTTATTTGAATTATTAAATTCGAATAAGATTCTACTTTTTGTGGATAGCCATAATAGAAAAGCGTGGATTTGGGAAGGGGCAAATACTAATCCCAGAATGAAATTTATTTCAGCGCAAGCAGCACCCCATATCAGAGATAGTCATGATAATACTTTCACAATAACATCTGTAGATGAAGGTGAAGAAACTGCTGCCTTTAAAGTACTAATTGGCCTTTTGTAAGATTTTTATTTTTGATTAATATTTGTAAATTTATGTCATAAAAATCTAATCTTTTTAATTAAAATGACGCAATTTATTTATTAAATTATATAAGGTTTATTGAGAGAAAATTGTCAGTAAAGAATTAATGAATTTAGAATTTATTGATATTATAACTTTGCAGGAATTACAATTTGTTGTAGATAATTCAGTTTCAATTGAAAAATTCACAGACAGTTTTGATATAATACAATTATCATATGAACCAATATATAAATTTTCAAATATTATTACAAGAGATGGAAAGAGATATATTTCCTTTAATAGAAAAAAATCTATCAAATAACAAAAAACAAATTTCCCCGATTTATTAAAGTGAGGTAAACCTTTGTTTAACAAGTTAATAATAAAATAAGAGTAGCAAATAAAATTGAATCAGAAGACAGATAATCCTGAAGAGGAGTACGTATTTGAGTTTTACGACGAGGATTATGCAGATTCTCTGGAAGAAAAAGAACCAGAAGTCATAGAAGAATATAATGAAATCATTTTTAAAGAAGATTTAAATGAAGAACAGCTTAAAATCATTAATAACATTAAAGGACCAATGTTAATTATCGCAGGTGCAGGTAGTGGCAAAACAAGAACAATTACTTATTCAGTTGCTAAGCTATTATTATCCGGGGTTAAGCCAAGTGAAATTATGCTTGTTACTTTCACTAATAAAGCAGCTAATGAAATGGTCAAACGTGTGGAAACTCTTTTAGGAAAACGACCAAAAGGGATTTGGGGTGGAACGTTTCACTCAATAGCAAATCGCTTTATTCGAAGATATGCTAAAATGCTAGGCTTAAAGACTAATTATACTATAATGGATGAATCTGACGCTCGAACATTAATGAAGCTCTCAATTGAAAAAGCAAATGTAAGAGAAATCGAAGAAAGATTTCCAAATTCTAGAATGACAAAAGTTATCTTATCATTTTCAATCAATTGCAATAAATCAATTCGAGATATTATCCTTTGGAAATATTCCCAATTTGATAGTGAAGATGTCATTAAAAAATTAGAAGAAGTTTTTAAAATTTATCGAGAAAAGAAAGCTCAAGACAACTTAGTAGATTTCGATGATTTATTAATTTATTGGAATCAATTATTAGATGAAAGGGCAGTTGCACAGTTAATTGCAAGGAATATAAAATTTGTTCTTGTTGATGAATACCAAGATACTAACTATATTCAAGATGAAATTATATATAAAATAGTAAAGCAGAACCCGGATCATAATATTATAGCAGTAGGAGATGATGCTCAAAGCATATATGCTTTTAGAGGTGCAAATTTTCAAAATATTCTCAATTTTGAAAAAAGATATAAAAACTGTAAGAGATATACAATAACTTATAACTATAGAAGCATACCTGAGATTTTAAAGTTAGCAAACGACTCAATAGAGCATAATGAAAAACAGTTTAAAAAGTCCATGCGTTCTACACGCTCTAAAGGAATTTTACCATACCAAGTAAATTTAGGAGATGATATGGATCAAGCAAGATTTATTGTAAACCAAATCTTGAAATTACGAGCAGAGGGTAAAGAACTAGAAGAAATAGCTATATTAGTTAGGGCAGGTTCTCATACTCTAAGAATAGAACTTGAGTTAAAAGCAAAAAATATACCATATGAAGTTCGAGCAGGAGTAGCCTTTTTTGAGAGAGCCCATATTAAAGATATATTAGCTCATTTAAGAATAATTGAGAATCCCTATGATGAAGTATCTTGGTCTCGAATCTTTTCAATTATTCAAGGGATTGGGACTTCTTCTGGGTCAAAAATATTTGAAGCAATCTCTAATATAGAACATCCAATTGATGCGATGATCAATAAAATGTTTTATGCTGAAAAGTTAAAAGGATCTCGTATTTCTAAAGAAGGAATAAAAAATATTATATCCTATGTAAAAAATTTAATAGATTTTTCTCCCGATGATAATCCATCAGAGGTTGTTCTAAATTTAATCAAAATTCTTGAAAATCACTTAAAATCAAAGTTTGATAATTGGCAAGAACGTATAGATGATTTAAAGCAATTAAGTGTATATGCACAAAATTTTCCAACTATTCGTAAATTTCTCGAAAATTTGAGTCTGAATTTATCTAATTTAGAATCCAAAACAGTTCATTCTGGAGAACAAATAGAAGAAGAGAAACCTTTGATTTTATCTACAATCCATAGAGCAAAAGGACTTGAATGGCGAGTTGTGTTTATTCCTATGTTATGTGAAGATTCATTTCCCTCAAGCAGAGCAATAGGAGACTTTGATGCTTTTGAGGAAGAACGTAGAGTATTTTATGTAGCAATAACAAGAGCAAAAGATCAGTTGTATCTAATTTCTCCCTCGATAAAATATACATATCGAGGGCCTCAAATGGTAAAAATTTCTCAATTTATATCTGAATTGAATCATAAGGTTTATAAAAAGTCTTCTGTAAAATTCAAATCTGATAAAAATAAAGGGAAAATTGATAAAAAAGATTTATTTAAATCAGCAATAGATCTTTTATAGTATTCAAATTTCTCTTATAATATAGAAAAATTAAAAAAAAATTAGTTTTATGGAAGTGAATTTATAAGTCTCTTGCCTTTACAGTCTTTCTATTATTTGCTTGTGCGCGTTTTATTGCTTTATCAAGCATGCTCATTATTATATTATTCAGTGCGTCCCCATCAAGGACACCACTACTTGTATTGCACCCTTTCCCTTTAATAAATTCTCTAACCTTTGATTTAACAAACAAAGGTTCTGATTTTGCTGTAACTTTTTTTGCCATTTTTATCTTCCTCTTTTAGAAATTTTTTATTTAAAATCGGATTTAAATTTAAAACAAATTATTTTTTGTTAATTATTAATTTTCTAACTGTATTATTAAATGTTTGTGATTTAACTCATATTTTATGATTTGCTTCAATACTTCTCATAAAATTAGACTAGAACTCAAATTGATGAAATGTAAGAAGATTTATTAACAAGAAAATATCTGCCAAAATAATAAAATATTAATAAAAATCTTTCTTCTATTCATTCACAAATGATAAGGCATTAGATTACATTAGTGATTTTTAGTTATTATCAACAAAATTATAAGACCATAATTATCAATCTCAATTCTATAAAATTAGGATAATAAAAAAAAGAAAAATAGTAGTATTTTGTTTCAGCGAGATATTGCTATATTCACTGTTTATTTTGGAGGAGCTAATACAATTTCAATGCTTGAAACATTGTTATTTTGCCCATTTTCTCCTTCAAGCTGTTCAGTGGAAAGTTTGATGTCCTTATATTCTGTACCCTTTAAGAATCTATTTCTCAAAATCTCACAGACATCAACTGCATGAGAAATAGCTCTACCTCTGGCTTTTACTGTACATTCCTCACCTTTATTAAGGATCATCATAGTAGCCATCACATAGTTCATGGTTGGACGACGGCCTACAAAGACAGCATTTTCTTCTTTGCCTTTACTCATCTTTAATTTCCTCTTTAGTTTTTATTTTTTAATTGTATTTCTTTATATTTTTGTTTGTTTGTGTTTACGTATTACGTATTGAAGTTTTATCGCATTTTTGAATTTAAATTACGTAATAACATTTTTCTGAAATTTTGGAAAAGTTTTAAATTTTATTGTCAGATTAATAAGTTATTAATATTTTCAGACAGAAATTAAAATTAGAAAAAAGAAATTTAAATTTAATATATTATAAACCTTTCAGTATTACACCAAGGAAAAAGAGCAACCAAGAGAAAAAGAATACTATCATGGCAATCAGCAACCATGATACGTAAGAGCTTAAATTAAAAGGATGAATTATAGGTAAGAGAGTTCCAGTCCAAAAGATAGTAAACTGATCAAGTAAAATAAATATCCCAAAAGCCATCAACAAGAATGTTAATGACACAATCACTCTAGACGGAGGGGTCCATGCCATAAATTAATCAACTTTTTATTTTTAATTGTGATTTATTTACAATCCTTTTAGTTTTACACCTAGAAAGAAGAGAAACCAAGAGAGAAAAAATATAATTATCGAAATAATGTGCCACCCATATATTGTGCCAATTTGAAAATCAGGTAAAAAATTTGGCCATATTAAGCTAGTTAAATCAAGTAAGATAAATATCCCAAAAACCATCAACAGGAATGATATAAAAACAGTTACTTTAGTTGGAGGGGTCCACGAAATGTTATATTCACCAATTTTTTTTATTTTTTTTGTTAAATTAAACTAAAATCTAGTATATGATTATTTGATTTGAGATTTTATAAATATTCTATTTTTAGAAAAAAGGAGAAAATAATATCAATTGAGTTTATTATTTTTGGTATAATCATATTCTATTTCTCTATATTCAGCATCCTTAGCTTTTGGATTATAGATTAGCTCTTCTTCTCCCTTTTTTTTATCTCGAACATCGTCATCCTTTTTAATAATATCCCAGATGATACTTATTATAAGTAAGGCGGAGACGATAACTAAAAGAGGAATTAGTAATCCAGAATCCGAGAGTAATATTTTTACCCAGCCAATATAGGGGATCCTACCTACCACAACACCTAGAATTCTACTCTCTGGAACAGGTGCATCATCAACTAAAAAATTAGCATCTCCTTTTGTTCGAAAAAACCAGCCGCCATCATACCATTTATCGATAACGCGGTGAACGATTGGATCATTTGGAGGATTAATCCAACCAGGTAAATTTCGAGCATCAAAAACAATTATATCACCTTCTTTCCCTTGTATTGTACCATTTTTTATTTGAGCAGGATCTTTACCCTGTAAGAATAATAAGTCTCCCTTCAATAAGGTTGGTTCCATTGAACCAGAGACTACGACAACCATGGGAGTTTGTGTATTTAGGGTGATTTGTAGAATAAAGTATATCAAAAAAGATCCCGAAAACGCAAAAATTATTAAAATTACAGCGATAATGATTTTTCTCTTTGAAGTCGAGCGCGTTTTCTTCAATTTAATCCTAACATACCATGTTATTAAATATTATTTATCTATAACTGAAAAAAACTGTTATTCTATGGTCAAATCTAATCAATTTATCAATATAAATTTTCTTAAAATGGAAAATCAAATTTAGGATATTGATAATTACCATTTATTAAATATGATAGAGAAGAGTAACATTTTAAATCAAAATATCTAGAATTAAATTATCCAATTCAATTGAATAAATACAATTGTTGATAGGGTTAAGAACGTTTAAATGTCAGAGAGAAGTCAATCATTTCACATACAAGAAAGAAGTTATGATGATATCCAAACCATAATGGAAAATATATTAGAAAAAGGTTTATCTCTCTCAACCAAGACAAAAAGGTTGGGAAGATCTTTAATTAGAATAAACTATTTCGATAATAATGTTGATCCCGAACTTCAAAAAGATAATAGAATTACCATTTTACATGAACCTGATAAAAGAGTATATATTCAAATTAAGGGGAATTTAAATGATACTCAAGTTAGGCAATTATGGAGTGATTTCGAAAAAAAATTAATAAAAACTACCTATAACAGGAAAATTCAAAAACCAGAATTTTCAAAAGAGAAAATTGTTCAAGAAATTAAATATTCAATTGAATTAAAAGGATATATTGTTAAATATGAAGATGTTCAAACATTTATACAGAATTTTATTGAGAAATTTAATAGATTGCCTAGAGAGAATGAATTTGATTCTATTATTAAAGGATATATAATAATGATTAATGAGGAGCAAAAAGTTGAAACCCAAATTGAACCCTTATTACCATCAGAAAATAAAGAATCTGTTTTAGATATTATCGAAAATAGTCAGCCTTCAAGTTCATTTAATAATGGTGTTTTAGCAGTTGAAAATGCCATTGAACGTAGAAAATGTCCGAGTTGTGGGGATGAAACCTCGGTTCATGAAATAACTGACAAAAGTATAATATTAATGGATTATCCTCGTATTTACGGTAAGAAAAAATACTGTGGATTATGTGGGTATGAATGGAAGTAATTAATAGTATTCTAAGTTAATTCTTTTATTTTCTTTATGGTTCCAAATTATCTAAAAAATTTTTAAATAGTTTAAGATATAAGATGATATCATGGTTAAAAATCTGAGATAAATTAAAAATCTAAATAATTTTAAGGGATAATTATGGAAGATTATGCAATTATTTATAACCCAGCAGCAAAAAAGGGAGATTCTAAAATGGATATTGAATATGCCTTTAAATGCTTAGATGATTTGAATATATCATATAGATCAGTAGAAACAAAGTACGATGGGCATGCGATAGAATTAGCAAAACAGCTAGCGAAAGATGGTTATCAAGTAATCGCAGCAGGAGGAGACGGTACTGCAAACCAAGTGCTTCATGGAGTAATAACATCTGATTCAGGTGCTTTATGTGGATTTATTCCAATGGGATCAGGAAATGACATTCCTGCTGCCTTAGGGTATAAAGCAGACGTCAAGCGAGCATGTGAGATTATTGCTGAAGGATTTTCAGGTACATGTGATATTGGATTTGCTAGAACCGATAGTGGAATTGAAAGATACTTCTTAGGTATTGGGAGTCAAGGATTTGATTCAGAAGTCGCAAGAAGATCAAATGAAGATAAAGAAAAGGACTACAATATGATAATACTTACCTTATTAAAAGAATGGGAAAACAAAGATATCATTGTTAAAATGGATAATGATACATTTGAAGGTGAAGCTAATCTTGCAGCAGTAGGTCTTTCTGGAGCTTATGGTGGAGGTATGTTTATTTGTCAAAGAGCAAGTATTGAGGATGGTCTTTTTGATATAAGTATTGTAAATATTGACAAGGTTAAATTAGCACGGCAATTCAGAAGAATGTATAGTGCCACACTTTTGCCACATCCAGATATTAATGAATACCAAAGCAAGAAAGTAAGAGTAGAAATGAGGATACTTGAAGATGAATCATATGTATGCCAAGTTGATGGTGAAGTATTAGGATCGCTTCCCGTTACCTATGAGTGCATTCAAGATGGATACGAATTTATTCGCCCGAAAACTAATGAATTTGCTGAACAGTTTAAAGAGAAATATGGCCATTATATGTGGGAATGCTGGGATGAATTGGAAAAACGCAAAAATATGTAATAGTTCTATTTTAGAAAAATTGATACTTTTATTATGCCCGATTGGAATTATATATTTTCTGAAAAAGGTAGAGTCTTCACTGAACCTCATCCTGATATGGAAAGAATTGCTGAATTATTCAAAGAAAAAGGAGTGCATAAGATACTAGATATTGGATCTGGTACAGGACGTCATCTTGTTTTTTTATCAGAGAAAGGCTTTGAGATGTATGGTTTTGATGCCTCTCCTAAAGCATTATCATTAGCAGAACAATGGCTTGAAGAAGAAAATATGAAAGTGCAATTAAAACTGCACAGAATGGAAGAGAAGTTTCCATATCAAGACAATTATTTTGATGCTATAATATCTATTCAAGTTATCCACCATAATAAAATGAAAGATATTTTAAAAACAGTAAGGGAAATTAAAAGGGTTTTAAAACCTGGTGGCATAATATTGTTAACTTTCCCTAAATTGGAAGAAAGATCTAAGATAGATGACTGGGAGTTAAAAGAGATTGAGAAAGGCACATATATTCCGCAATCAGGGCAAGAGAAAGGACTTCCTCATCATTTTTTCACAATAGAAGAAATTCGGAAAGTATTTAATGATTTCACGCTCTTAAAGATTTATAATGATCGAAAAAGACATCGAGCTATCATAGGTGTGAAGAAATAACTTAAATTCGCAAAAATATTTAAATTGGAAATTGTTCATAATAATCTTAATAATTTTTTTATTTAATTTTGAGAGATGTTACCTTTTATGAAAAATAGAGCTATTATACACGATATAAATGAGTTTTTAAAAACTGAACCTTTATTTTGTTTGAAATGTAAGAATTTCACATATACTGCTAGTGAATACTGCGAAAAATGTGGGAGTAGGTTTAGTTTAAGAAAACCTAGATCAAAAGATGTACGGCAGTATAATAATGCTATACGAAAGGGTACTCAAGATCAACTGAAAGTACAAGAAATTATAAGAATTGAAGAATTCCCTACTCTTAAGTTTAAATCAGACAATGATTTAAAAGATTTTTTATTTATCGAACGTTATTTTTGCATTTATTGCAAAAAATTCACAATTAGAAATCGTGGATATTGCGAAAATTGTGGAACTAGAAGCAGCTTAAGAAAATCTAAAAAAAAAGATATTGAACAATGCAACAAAATACAGGATTTAAAAAGACATGAAAAACTTGTTCAAAAACAATTAAAAACAAGAATGGAACCTTCAGAATCTAAATTAGATATTTCTCAATTAAAACCTAAAGAATTAAAAACCGCAACTTCAGAGTGGAAAGAAAAACTTGGAGATATTCCAAGTCCTAAGATGAAAATTACAGAAGATTTACAACCAACACCACCTGAAAAATCTTTTTCAGAACCAACAAAATTAGAGGTTAAGACGTTACAACCGATTCCAACTTCAATTAGTAAAGAAGAAAAACCAGAAGAAAGCTTTATATCCCAAACACAGAAAATACCCATTATTCAAGGAACCTCTATTAATGAGAGTTCTAGAAAAGTAATAGATGATTCAAAACCAATTATCTCATCAAAATTGAGTAAAATAGAAGAAAAGTCAAGAGAAATTCCGTCCATATGTAAATTTTGTGGTATGAAATTAGAAAGTCTAGTAAAATTCTGCCACCAGTGTGGAACCATAATAAAACCAACACAATAACTAGAATTTCTCGTTATTGAGTATTTCAAACTCTTTTTCTGATACTTTTTTTTTAGAGATAAATATTATACTTGCAATTCCAATAATTCCAATAATTATTATAATCACTATAAATAACTCTAAGCTTAGTACATTTTTATCTTGGCTCCAAGGATAATTTCCTTGATATGAATTGTCTTGAGCATCAAAATAATTATTATAAATAAATTGCTCAACTGTTCTTCCTGTTATATCAAGACTAGCATTTGTAATATGAGATAAATCATCTTGGGCCGTGTGATGATAAGGCCAACCCGGATTATCCCAGAAATTAATTATCAAATCAGCTGAAGGAATTCCAAAATTTAAAAAAGCGATATGGTCATCTGTTATCCATTGAGCCTCTGGATTTGATGGAAATTGATAAATATAACCCAATTGTCTTCCAATTGCAAATAATTCATCTAATAAGGAAGATCTTGAATATTGCTCATTAATAAATCGCAAAAATTCTCCACCTACCATATCCAACAAAATCATGCAATCAAAACTTTCAGTTGTAGAATTATAAAAGTATTCTATATCTTCTACAAATTTTTCCGATCCTTCACACCAATCCCATCCATCCATCCCATATCCACCCTCATCTCTCCCTTGATCTTCTGCGTCAAAAAATAAAAACCAAATTTGACATAACAAATTCGCTTTTTGGTTATATAGAGTTTTGGCAAGTTCAATTAAAATAGCAGGCCCGCTTGCCCCATCATTAGCTCCGGGTACATGAGCACTTTTATTCACGTCCTTAGTAGCTTTTGCTCGTGAATCATAATGAGCACTTAATATAACAATGTTAGATTTGTTCTCATTAAGTTTGAAAAGTACATTTTGACACTCAGTTAAGTGAGTAGTAAAATTGTGAAGAACATAAGTATAATTATTGTCAATTTCTTTAAACTTAGAAATAAAATAATTGGCACAATTCACGCGTTCTTGTGTTCCAGGTATTCGAAAACCAATATCTAATTGATCATCTATATAAGAATAAGCATTGGTGCAATTAAATTGTAGAGATATTTCATAATTTTGAACGCTAAGACTAGTAGAAGGAAAATAAAAATAGGCCATAGTAATAATTGGAATTAAAATGAATGCGATTGAAATTAAGATTTTATATAATTTCTTTATCCAAAATCACCAGGCTTTAAAAAAACAATTTATATAAATCTCTATCTACTATTAAGAATAAAAAAAATAAAAAACGTGAGGTTAAATAGGTTTAAAACCTAAATCTACTCTTGTTTCACCTTTAATATCTGTTTCAATAAACGTAGCTTTAACGGGCGTTCCAATATTAATTGTTTCAGGTTTACTTTCATCTACTCCTATTAATTGTCCGCTTACCATAGGACCTTCATCCAATTTTATTACTGAAAAACAATAGGGTCTATCCCTATTAT
>Ga0209427_10004612_pt1 | contig 15905 bp, 13 predicted proteins | sample DeeMarSWOR136_30_FD_187465 | JGI IMG/M metagenome (GOLD analysis project Ga0209427, IMG submission 187465) | Marine sediment microbial communities from White Oak River estuary, North Carolina - WOR-1-36_30 (SPAdes) (version 2) | ecosystem: Environmental > Aquatic > Marine > Intertidal zone >...
TCCTTCATCAACTCGGTACTGACGGCAACTACCTCTGTGGCTGTCAGGTTACCAGTATTAATTACTGTAGGTGGCTCAACTACTCTTTCGTACTCTTCAGCTTGGGCAAATGCTGGGAACGTCCCGGATATCAGCGATACAAGTGCCATAATAATGGGAACAGTGCCGCACAATCTTCTCATTCCCCTCTGCCTCCTTTTTTTTGAGTGGTAACATATCGTATCGAGACAACAGCCGATATGTTGTTCTAAATTATGTTAATAGGAGCCCGAATATATCAATATAACTTTCGGGTTCCCTCTTTGGTAAGGGGGTATTCTGTTAATGTATAACGCTACATGTCGGAAAAAGTTAGAAACAGATGTGAGTGGTCCGGCTCAAGAGTAAATTGCTAGCGGATTTTTGCCACCATTGATAACAAGGTGGTAAAATTTGGTACCACCTGAATCCAGATTCGATGCGTAACTGTACTTCTGTTTACTATTTATATTTATAAAGGAGTGGATAATGACCAGAAAGGTAAGAATTGGCATTACACGAGATTTGTTTGACAAGGACGGAGTGTTCTTCACTCCGGGACCGGGGCTCAAACTGCTGGATGAGATGCCCAATGTGGAGTGGAAGATGTTCCCCACCCTGGAGCCAGCCATCACCGCTGAACAGGTCAAGGACTTCGATATCGTCGTTTCACTGCGCCCTAAGTGGACCAAGCAGGGCCTCGCGGATAGCGACCATTTCATCGCGGTGTTGAGGAGCGGCGTAGGTTACGATGATGTGAACGTGCCAGAAATGACAGAACTGGGCATTATGGTCTGCAATACGCCGATTTCGGTGCGGCGTCCCATAGCGACAGCAATTATTTGCTATATCCTTATGCTCAGTCTCAATATGATGGGTAAGATAAAAGTGACGCGAGAAAACCGCTGGGCAGACAGGGCAGGCCTGATGGGCATTGGTCTGGTGGGAAAGACACTGGGTTCGGTGGGGGTGGGAGGAATAGGACACGAGATGTTCAAACTGGCAGGACAGTTAGATATGAAGCACATTGCTTACGACCCTTATCTCACACAGGACAAAGTAGATGATATTGGCGTAAAGCTGGTTGACCTGGATACCGTATTGAAAGAATCAGACTTCCTGAGCCTCAGTTTCCCATTGAGTGATGAGACATTCCATTTCATAGGAGAAAAAGAGTTAAGAAAAATGAAAAAGAGCGCCTACCTAATTAATACGTCGCGCGGTCCATGCGTGGACGAACTGGCACTCATCAAGGCGCTCCAGGAGGAGTGGATTAAGGGTGCAGCGATTGATGTGTTTGAAAAAGAGCCCACCTACCCTGATAATCCCCTACTCAAGATGGATAACGTTATCACCACTGGTCACTGTATTGGCTGGACAGACCAGGTATGGAGTTCCAAGTGGGATGAGAACATTGAGCAGATTTCACACATCATACGCGGGGGGATGCCCAATGCCCTGGTTAATAAAGAAGTGTGGGACTCGCCGAAATGCCGGGCACGAATCGAGCGGTTTCTTAAGGAGGCGGGTCAGTAAGAATGAAAGCGAGACATCTAATCTCGTGTGGATAAGGTTGGTATTTAATGAGCCCGCAAGATTGATATAATTTAACGCGTTCTACAATTGATCAGAGGTAATGCCGATTTCGCTTGATTGTCGTAATTATTGAGCTAGGTTCTTACAGACATTTTACTAGCTAACTTTCCACCACGATGAACGGCAAAATGGTATTCCCCAATACAATCTGAAGCTGATTCGGAAAATTATTATTGCCTGACTATTCTCTGAATCCTAATTCTATTATATCTCTGAGTAATGATACAAGGTATATTAACTATTGCTGCATACATTATCATCAATATCCCAACCCAAATATAATTCCATATAAGAAACACCGTACCGAATAGTAATACAATCCAGTGGGTGAGTTCTGCCCGACAGGTTTCTCTTATAAAATCACGAAGGTAATCCTCGTTAGTTGCCTTTAGTTGCTTCTTTTTGAAGCCATTCTTGAATACAGCTGCACCATCCGGTAGTTTCTTCTTCCATGATTTCAATCTGAAAAATCTTTCATAAATCTTCCCATTTCTCTCCCACTTACGCTTCCTGTAAAGCCAAGAATCAGCATTAAACGAAGTTAGGGACTGGCGTGTCATTATATAAGACACACCCAGATGGATTATAAACCAGGCTAAAATGTCAATTACTATGGTTATAGTTGTCTGAAGATGTATGAGCATTGCTTTCTTTACCCGCTACTCTAATGGTTCTCCCTTTCCAGCTAACATTTTTCCTTATGAAAATGATGATAAAGGAATAGGCAAAGATAATAATGAAGAACAGTAAAGGGATGGGAAACAGTAATGCCGTATAAGGTTTGAAATTACCGATCCTATAGAGCATCCAGTATATTTGAATAGCGTATGCAATGTAAAGAAGCCCCCATAGTGTTGTTAGTGAGATATCTGAAATGACTCCGGCTTGAATAAGATTTCTTACTGTGCCGATGGCCCCCGTTATCCAAGCAATTATCATTAATAAAACTGGAATTGAGGTGCTTTTAGCACCTTCTGCAAAACCTTTACTCCAGCCAGTTATAAGCTCTTTCAGACCATTTGGATACATGCGAAAAGAAATTGTTCCTTTGCCGCCATAACAGAAGATTCGTGTTCCTTTTTTCTTTTCCTTTGCTCCAAAAGCCAGATCTTCAAGAATTTCCCCTCTTACCTTAGAATGTCCTCCACTTGTTATATATTTTTCCCTTTTTAAGACCATAGCCGGGCCGAAAAGCCCGATGGGCTTTATCTTATTACCAAGAATAGTAAAAGAGCCTACCGCGGCCATTAGAATAATATTGAAAAAGGCAGAAAGTTCTTCATACAGTCTGCGTACCCTGTGATATGGCTGGATGGATATAATGGCTTCACTGTAGATAAAGCTATCAACCATTTTCTTAAGGCCATTTCCCTCAATAATTGTATCAGCGTCGAGGAAAATAAATATGTCCCCAGTTGCTTGGTTTGCGCCTTGATAACAAGCCCAGTTCTTGCCCATCCAGCCTTTTGGCAACGGCTCCGAATCTACAACGGTAGCCCCATTTTCTAGGGCTATTTGCCTTGTATTATCCTCAGAGGAGTCATCAACAACGATTATCTCGTCTTCAGCCTGCGCTCGCTTATTTAATGAGGCTAACAGGTTCGGTAAAGCATTTTCCTCGTTTCGGGCTGGAATAATGACAGATATTTTGGGATAGTTTTTATTATAGTTATCCTTGCTTCGGCATAGAGGTATATGAAAGAGAAAAAAGAAACCCATTAACCAGAAAAAAAAGTGTATGAACATTTTTATCACTATTGTCAGATTATTTTTTCCACCTTTAGCAGGTTTGTGGAGCCGGCTACGCCGATGGGTATTCCCCCTGTGATAACAATCGAATCGCCGGGTCGGACTATCTTCATTTCCCTGACCAGCCGTACCCCGGTGGCAAAGAGCCCGTCTATGGATTTCTGCTCTGGTATCTGTATTGGATGAACACCCCAGCGCAGCAGCAGTCGGCGGCACACGTTACAGTCAGGAGTAATAGCCAGGATGGGTACGCGGGGGCGATATTTAGAGACCCTGCCCGCGGTACTGCCTGACCGGGTAAAGGCCACGATGGCTTTCGCTTCCAGGCTGTAGGCGGTGTGGCAGGCACTGTAGCTTATCAGCTCATCGGTCTTGTGTTCCAGATAGCGACCTCTTTCTATCAGTATCTGGTCGTAGGGCAGCTTGCTTTCTGCCTCTCGGGCTATCTTGGCCATTATGGTCACGGCCTGCACCGGATATCGACCGATGGAAGTCTCTGCGGATAGCATGGTGGCATCAGCACCGTCGAATATGGCGTTGGCGATGTCAGTCACTTCCGCCCGTGTGGGGCGGGCAGCATTTATCATTGACTCCAGCATCTGCGTGGCAATGATGACTGGCTTGCCGGTGTGGTTACATTTATGGACAATTTCCTTTTGTACTATTGGCACACGCTCCAGCGGTATATCCACGCCCAGGTCGCCACGTGCAACCATGACGCCGTCGCTAATGGCCAGTATACTGTCGAATTTACTGACGGCATCGCCCCTTTCTATTTTGGTGATAAGTGGTATATTGGCCTTATTTTTTTGCAGTAAATCTTTGACTGCCTTTACGTCGTCGGCACTGCTGACAAAGGAAAGGGCAATAAATTCCGGCTTCTTGCTGATAGCGAAGAGGAGGTTTTCTTTCAGCGAGTTGGTGATAAACGGTCCTGAAATACGCATGCCCGGAACCACTACTCCCCTGCTCTCGGTAAGCACTCCTCCGGCAATGATCCGACAATGTACCTCGGTGCCGTCTGTTTTCAGCACTCTGAGTTGCATGGCGCCGTCATCAAGGAGCACCAGGTCTCCCGCTTTCACATCCCTGGGCAGGTTGGGCAGATTGACCGGTATTAGCCTGGCATTTCCTAAAACCTGTCTGGTAGTCAACGTCACCAGCGACCGATTTTTCAGTAAAGCCTGGCCCCCTCTCATTCTGCCGGTTCGGTATTTAGGCCCCGGCAAATCCATAAGGATGGCGACATTTATGTCAAGTCTATGGCTCACCCTTCTGATTGTCTGGATATACCGACTGTGTTCACGGTGTGTACCGTGCGAAAAGTTCAATCTTGCAATGTTCATGCCGGCAAGAATAAGACGTTCAATTACCGCTACAGAACAGGTTGCCGGCCCGATGGTGCAGACTATTTTGGTGCGCCTTTTGGGTAATGCTTTTTGCTTCATTTATTTTCCCTTTGATTTCCTGATTTCGCGAAAGGCATAGGCGGCGGCACCTATAACGCCTGAATTTCTACCCAGTTCAGCACGGGCAAAGCGCACTGATTTGAAAGCTGTCCCGTATGCCCTCTCTTCAGCTGCTTTGTATGCCGGCTTCAGCAGCCTGTCACCGATACTGGATAGACCTCCGCCAATGACGATAAGCTCAGGATTTAAAATATTTATGAGGTTAGCCAGACCAACGCCGACATAATAACCGGTCTGGGCAATGAGTTCTTCCGCTAGGGCATCCCCCTGCCGTGCAGCGTTATGCACTGTTTCAGCAGTCACTTTTTGGATGTCGCCATTGGAATATTCCAGAATTGATGTTTTGGCCCCAGCGGCAATTCGCTGACGGGCTTCTCTTGCCAGCGCCGTGCCAGAAGCTAGCGTCTCCCAGCAGCCGGTATTACCGCAGTTGCATTTAGGGCCGTTGGTTTCTATGGTCATGTGCCCGATTTCGCCGGCGGTGCCCAGGTAACCAGCGTATATCCTGCCATCAATGATGATACCTCCTCCGATGCCGGTACTGAGGGTGATATATATGAAATTGCGGGCCCCTTTTGCCGCCCCGAAGCATAGTTCGCCGAACGCTGCCGCATTAGCGTCATTGATGAGTATGGTTTTTATGCCCGTTTTTCCCCTGATGATATCTCTTAACGGGACATCCTTCCAGCCGGGTAAATGCGGTGAAGTGAAAACGACGCCTGTTTCCGGATTGGATAGGCCAGGAGCTCCGAGGCAAATGGCCTCGAGCTCAGCGGCGCTTATACTGGCCTGGTTGAGAGTTCTCTGGATAGATTCCAGAATAGCCTGGATAACCGCTTCAGGGCCTTTGGCGGCTGGCGTGACACTGTGGTCGCGTGACAGCATATTGCCTTTGCTGTTGACCACCGCGGTCAGTATCTTGCTGCCGCCTAGGTCAACGCTGAGCACCAGTGAATTATCGGGCATCGGTCTTCCTCTGCTCCTCCTTTATTTTGGCGAGACAGATAGCCGCCGCTATCTTCATTCTCTTAATTTTCAGTCATAATGTTAATTATGTCAATCTTGGTCAGGGGGTGGTAAAATTGAAGGATTTCAGGAGGGGTTATCGTTGTAAAATAGGTCGGATTATGCTATTAATAGTTGATTAAAATGCTGCTGAGGGAGGAGTCCAATGTCTAGACTGTTGATTATTTCCAATCGGTTGCCTCTGAATGTTGAGCGGAAAGACGGCGAACTGCACTTTCAGCCAAGTCTCGGTGGCCTGGCGACGGCACTGGGCGCATTTTACAAGTCACGGCCCAGTCTATGGATTGGGTGGCCCGGCATAGAACAGGAGAAGGTTAAAAAAGGCGAGGGCAAGGAAATCGAGGCTAAGCTGGCAGAGGAACGTTGCTATCCGGTATTTCTCTCGGAGAAGGATGTTGACGATTTTTATTTCGGGTTCTGCAACCAGACTATATGGCCTCTCTTTCACTATTTCCCTCACTTTGTAGAATATGACCCCAACTTGTGGCAGGCGTATCAGCGGGTCAATGAAATCTTTGCCGATGCCATCGTTAAGGTAGCCAAGAAGGACGATATTTTCTGGGTACAGGACTACCATTTCATGCTCCTACCCAAACTGATACGGGACCAGCTGCCAAAGGCAACCATTGGCTTTTTCCTCCATATACCCTTCCCTTCTTACGAAGTATATCGCTTGTTACCCTGGCGTCGGGAAATACTGGAAGGGCTGCTCGGCGCCAACTTGGTCGGCTTTCATACTCATGACTATGTATGGAATTTCTTGGACAGTAATCGAAACCTGCTGGGCTATGGCGGCTCCATGGGCTGGGTAACGACTCCCGACCATGTGTCCAAGGCGGACGTTTTTCCAATCGGTATCGGCTATGAGCACTATTCCAGCATTGCCAAAAGCCCTGAAGTGGACGCGGAGGTTAGAAAATTCAAGGAAAAGCTGGGCGACCGGAAAGTGGTTGTCTCGGTGGACCGCCTCGACTACAGCAAAGGCATTCCAAATCGGCTCGAAGCATACAGCCTCTTTCTGGAAAAATATCCTGAATATCGAGAGAAAGTGGTGTTCATCCTTGTCATCGGCCCCTCTCGCATCAAAGTGCAGCGATATGCTGATTTGAAGCAGCAGATAGAAGAGATGGTGGGTACCATAAACGGCAGGTTTGGTACTATTGGCTGGGTGCCTGTCGAATATCTGTATAGCCCTATCCCCTATCACGCTCTGCTTGGCCTTTACAAAATGGCTGATGTATGTCCCATCACCCCTGTGCGCGATGGGATGAACCTCGTGGCAAAGGAATACCTGGCTACCAAAATAGATGGCAAGGGCGTTCTCATTCTCAGCGAGACGACTGGCGCTGCCCGCGAACTGGGAGACGCCATCATCATCAACCCGAATAATATTGAGGAAATCGCACGGGCTTTTGCCGATGCCCTGGAAATGCCGGAAAAAGAACAGATTGAACGCAATCGTGCGATGCAGGAGCGCATCAAGCTCTATGACATCAGCCGGTGGGCCAAGGACTTCATCGATAAGCTGTATGAGACTGAGAAGATTGAACTTGGCAATGTGCCGGAACCAATGCCCGATACGGCGAAGAAAGAACTAACCAGTCAGTTCCAGAAGGCATCGAAGCGGTTGCTACTGCTGGACTATGATGGTACACTGGTGCCTTTTGCCAAGACACCGGAAGCGGCGAAGCCAGACACGGAACTGCTGAAGCTGCTGGCCGGGCTGGGAGACGATGCTAGGACTGAGGTCGTAATCATAAGCGGACGTGATAAAAACACGCTTGACCAGTGGTTTGGCAGCCTGAAGACAGCCATGGTGGCGGAGCACGGCGTATGGATGAAAGCCAAAGACGGCGACTGGAAGATGATGACCGGCCTTTCGGATAAATGGAAAGATGAAACCCGCTTTATTCTGAAGCTGGCGGTGGACCGGATTGCGGGGTCCCTTATTGAAGAAAAGGACTACTCCATGGCATGGCATTACCGTAATGCCGACCCGAGGATAACCGAACGGCATATCAGGGAGGTAGTGAACGACCTTCTCAATCTGACAGCTAATTCCAATCTGAAAGTGTTGGAGGGAAGCAAGGTGGTTGAGGTGAAAAGTGCCAACCTGAATAAAGGCTCGACCGCACAGCAGTGGCTCTCCAGTCAGGACTGGAGCTTCGTTCTCGCCATTGGTGATGATGTCACTGACGAAGACCTGTTCCAGGCCTTGCCGGCAAACGCCTGGTCCATCAAAGTCAGACCCGGTGTTTCTGCGGCCAAATTCAGCCTCGAATCGCCAGACTTTGTACGCGCCCTGCTAAAGGAATTAATGGTAAAATAACAGTATGAAAATAGCTTTGGTCTCCCCCTACGACTTCGCCTACCCTGGGGGTGTTTGTAACCATATCGCCAATCTGGAGGGGCAACTGACTGGGATGGGGCATGAGGTGAAAATTATTGCCCCTGCCTCGAAGGCAGTCTCTTCATTGGGCGAGCGTTTAATACCAATCGGAAAACCCAGGCCGGTTCCGGTAAGCGGCTCCGTAGCTAGGATCACCCTTTCTCCATGGCTGTCATCGCGGATAAAGGCAGTGCTCGAACGCGAGAAGTTTGAAATTGCCCACCTGCACGAACCCCTGATGCCGATGCTCTGCACCACCGTGCTGCGCCTTTCCGATACTCCTACTGTGGGCACCTTTCATGCCTCGGGTGGCAAACCTTGGTACAACTTTGGCACGCCTATAGGTAAACTGATTTTAAAGAAATGGTTCCGTAAGCTGGATTATAAAATCGCTGTCTCAAACCCGGCCATGGAATTCGTAAACAAGTACTTCCCTGACAAGTATGACATCATACCTAACGGAGTCGATACGGACCATTTCAGGCCCGATGTCGAGCCGCTTGAGGAGTATCTGGATGGTAAACTGAATATCCTGTTTATCGGCCGTCTGGAAAAGCGCAAGGGCCTCGACTACCTGCTCGAGGCTTATCGACAGCTAAAGCACGTTATCCCCGAATCAAGACTCATCGTCGTCGGACCGGGTATAAGGCTCAGGAATAAGTATGAAAAGCGAGTGGCAAGAGATGGCATAGAAGATGTCATTTTTATTGGCTTTGCCACCTATGATGACCTGCCCAGATATTATAAGACCGCAGATATAATCTGCTGCCCGGCCACCGGCTGGGAAAGCTTTGGCATTGTTCTGATTGAAGCGATGGCGGTGGGCACGCCAGTGGTCGCCTCTGATATATCCGGGTATGCCAGCGTAATGACCCACGACGCTGAAGGTCTACTGGTACCGCCGAAGAATGCTTCCAAGCTGGCTGAAGCGCTACTGTCCCTGGCTAACGATAAAGCTATGCGACAAAAAATGGGCCAGAAGGGAATCGTCACCGCCCAGCAATATAGCTGGCAAAGTGTGGCAAAGCGGATCCTGGACTGTTACCACAAAGCACTTGGCTAAAACTCTGGGATAACGAGCCCTCAGCTTCTCTTACCGCTACTCCAGCGAGTGGCGATTTTTCGTGTCATCAGGAAACAAAGGGAAAAAGAAAACGGGCTCCAATCATTTTGGAGCTCGTCTCTATCTAGAACTGAACCTAGCTGAGGATTTTCATCGCCTCTTCGCGGTAAGCTTCCATCAGATACGGAATTCCGGTCACTTTGGCACACTCCTCAGTGAGAGACATGAGTTCGTTGCGGGTGATTGCTGGCAGGCTGAAGCACCTTGCTCCTGCCATTAATTGTTGCAGGCCGACCCGCAATTTCTCGCAGTAGCTGTATATGCCTATCGCTCCAAGCGGTATATTCTTCATTTCGCCGGCACCAACGATGTCCATCACATCTTCGTAATTGACGAAAATTTCCTCTGGTGTGGAGCCAAACTGGCTCACGGTGTTGGGTAGCTTGCCTTCTTTAATCCAGTGGGCGATATTCTTGCCTACCATGCCTGGTATCATCATTGCCCGCCCGATACATACCGCTTTTACAAAGGGCGAGCCGAGAGCGAGGGCCTTGAAAATGCCGTCCTCGCTGCTGAAACCGCCGGCGAAGGCAAGGTCGGGCACGCGCTGTCCTTTAGCCGCCAGTTTCTGGCAGAATTCGTAGGCGGCGGCATGGAGGTACAGGCTTGGTATTCCCCATTCCTCCATCATGCGCCAGGGGCTCATCCCAGTACCACCGGATGAACCGTCAATAGTGAGCAGGTCAATCTGCGCATTGGCGCCCCATTTTATGGCCATGGCCAGTTCGCGCAGGCTGTAGGCGCCGGTTTTCAGGGTGATGCGCTTGAACCCCAGCTTTCTCAGGCGCTCCACTTCGGCATAGAAACCTTCCTCGTCGACAAAACCGAGTCGGCTATGTCGCTCGAACTCTTTGAGGGCACCGTCTTTGTAAGCCGCTTGGGTGACCGGGCTTGAGGGGTCTGGAGTTACAATATAACCGCGCCTCTGCAACTCCTGTGCCCGCTCCAGGCTGTCTATCTTGATTTCACCGCCAATGCACTTCGCACCCTGTCCCCACTTCAGCTCTATGGTCTCCAGACCATGCTTTTTATTTACGTATTCCGCAACGCCGAGCCTGGTATCTTCCACATTCATCTGGACCAGTATTTCACCGTACCCCTGATGGTAACGGCGGTAGATTTCAATACGGCGGTCCATATCTGGTGCTAAAGTCACCTTTCCTTTTGCATCAAGCTCAAGTTCCGGGTCAATACCACAGACGTTCTCACCGCAGACAAGTGTAACACCGCTGATAGCGGCACCTATGGCGAAATGCTCCCAGTTTTTGCGCGCAATCTCGGTCGAACCAAGCGCACCGGTAAAGGCCGGCACTTTCATTTTGACCTTGATGTCCCAGCCATATTCCGTCTCTGTATTCACTGCCGGGAAGATGGCGGTATCCGGGTTACCTTCAACACCTGAAGGCAGTCCGTTGGCACCCAGGGCATATCCCTGAATGTTGAGGTGAGAGTAATCAACCGGATATTCTTTATCACCTCCGGCGGTAATGTCGCCGAATGGTCCGGGATAAATCAACTCTCTGCCCCGAAAGGTTGCCTTGAATACCTCACAGTTTCCCGTGCAGCCGTCAAGGCATCGGCTACAGATGCCGCTCGCTGGAGCAACGTTTCGGGAGCGGTTTGCCGACCTGGTAGCATCGTTCGCATTTGGTCTCTGCAGGTTCATCTTGTTGGTAACTCCTCTTTTAGTTTTTTATAACTTAACCGTTATTCCTCTATCGTGGAGGTACTGTTTAGCTTCCGGTATGGTTATCTCGCCAAAGTGGAAGATTGAGGCTGCCAGCACCGAGGCTGCCTTCCCGATGGTCACCGCCTCATACAGGTGTTCCAGTGTTCCGGCACCTCCTGATGCTGTAACCGGTATGGCGACGGCCTCGGCAACTGCTCTGGTCATCTCCAGATCATAGCCTTCTCTGGTGCCGTCGGCGTCCTTGCTGGTGAGCAGGATTTCTCCGGCGCCCAGCTCTTCCACCTTTTTTGCCCAGGTTACAATATCGATTCCCGTAGCCTCACCGCCGCTTTTTACAACGACTTCCAGTCGGGGCAAATTGCTACCGGCAGGGTTTTTACGGCCGTCGATGGCTACCACCAGCTTATCTCCACCAAGTTCAGACGCGGCCTGTTTGATAAGTTCCGGATTCTTCACCGCCGCCGTGTTGATTGAAACCTTAGCAACTCCGAGCTCAAATAATTCTTTCATGTCCCGGGTATTCCTGATGCCGCCACCGACGGCGAATGGTATGGTCACCTTGTCGGCCACTTTTTTGACCCATTCCCGCATGGTGCCGCGGCTTTCTACCGTAGCCATGATGTCCAGAAATACCAGCTCATCAGCTCCCGCTAGGCAATATGCCTCGGCAGCTTCTACGGGGTCGCGGGCATCACGCAGGTTAACGAAGTTTACCCCTTTGACCACCCTGCCCTCTTTGATATCCAGGCAGGGTATGATTTTCACCGAATTCATCTTTTTCCCCTTAATAAAAAGCTGGCGAGCGGCAACCGCTTTCCGCAAGAAATAAACCTCATCATTCTAGCAGCTTTTTCGATTTATTGTCAATAAAATTTATGTAAACTACTTCACTCCCGTTCGCCCTGTGGTATACTAGGTTATCATACGTGATGTCCGTGTGACCTTGAGGAGGAAGATTGTCCTACGCGCGACTTATTGTTAATCCTGTTGCCGGTGCCGGCAGAGCCGCTAAAAAATGGCCTCATATTATGGCCCAACTGCGGAGCATTGACTTACGATTCGATTATGATATTACCGAGGCTCCGGGGCATGCTCGAGAACTGGCAAAGCATGCCGTGGCAGGAGGCTACGAACTGGTGGTTTCCGTGGGGGGCGATGGTACCATCAACGAGGTAGTTAACGGCCTGTATGATAGTGGCAGTATTGGCGATGTCAGGCTTGGCATTATTGGTACCGGTACCGGCAGTGATTACATTCGTACAATTGGGGTACCTAGAGCATATCCAGACGCCTGCCAGTGCCTTAAGGACTCGAGAAAAGTTGCCGTGGATGTCGGCGTTGTCGAATATAGTGACAGCGGCGAGATAGTGAGACGACTCTTTGTCAATTTTGCCGGCATGGGATTCGATGCTGAAATCGTGAGAACGACGACATTGAAATATAAAAAACTGAATGCTACCGCTTCTTATCTTGCCGGGCTACTTTCTGCCCTTGTGCTCTATAAAAACAAGGTGGTGGCGCTAAATATCGACGGCGAAACAATTGAAGAGAAAGTTTGCTCTATCCTGTTTAGTAACGGTAAGTATAGCGGTAGCGGCATGTTCGCCGCACCCGAGGCAGACGTCGCCGACGGTCTGCTTGACGTGCTCATTATCGGTGACCTCAGCAAGCCAGACCTGCTCTGGTCTCTGCCAAGAGTGTACCGGGGGACTCACCTGACACATCCAAAAGTAACATTGAGAAAGGCCAGAGAGATAGAAGTTGTCGGGTCTGACGAGCCGGTTTCTCTTCAGGTTGATGGTGAGCTAATCGGAGAGGTACCAGCCCGCATCTATATCATGCCGTCCCTGCTGAACGTTGTTCTATAGGCGAATGGTCGGGGTGAGAGGATTTGAACCTCCGACCTCATGGTCCCAAACCATGCGCGCTAACCGGACTGCGCCACACCCCGCCATCAAAATATTACCACAATTATTATTCTGAAGAAGCTTCCCCACCCGCCTTGCCGGATAGTTCCACCAGTTTGTTATATTCCCGGGTTACCCTCTCCTGTATCTCTTTGATGGTGCTCTCCGTCAGGTGGCGGAACCGGCCCTGTGTTTTCAGGTAGTTTTCCACCGGTTCCAGCTTCGTCAGGCTCAGGCTCAGTTTGTACTGGCCGTTCTCAACCTCATATAGCGGGAAGATTCCAGTTCTTACCGCCAGGCGGCCAACCTTAATTGCATCGTCAGTTGGGCAGCGCCAGCCAGTGGGGCAGGCAGACAGTATGTGTATATAGGCTGCACCGGGGGTTTCTAGTGCCTTGGTAACCTTTTTCATCAGGTCGCGGTGATAACTGGGGCAGGCTGTAGCCACATATGGTATGTCATGAGCAGTCGCAATCGCGGGCATATTCTTCTTCCAAGTTATCTGTCCCAGGCTTTCCTTGCCAGCCGGCGAAGTGGTTGTCGAAGCTCCATAAGGCGTAGCCGAAGACCTCTGGATGCCGGTATTCATGTACGCTTCGTTATCTAAACAGATATAAACGAAGTCGTGTCCTCTCTCCAGCGCTCCAGACAGGGCTTGCAGGCCGATATCGCTGGTGCCGCCATCGCCGGCGAAAGCCACGATTTTTGTGTTGCGCTTTGGCCTTTTCCCTTTCTTCTCCATTGACTTCAGGCCGGCTTCAGCGCCGGAGGCTACCGCAGCGGCGTTTTCAAACAGGGTATGTATCCAGGGAATACGCCAGGAAGTATAAGGGAATGGAGAGGCTACTACCTCCATGCAGCCGGTTGCGTTCACGATAATCGCGTTATTGCCGATGGCTTTGGCCGCCAGTCTAACCGCCAGCGCTTCGCCACAGCCGCTACAGGCGCGGTGACCAGGTGCGAAGGGTTCCAATTCGGTGATTTTGCCGGGTCCATGTACTGCTGTTGCCATCTTTATTCCCTCACTCCATAGATTTCAAACTCTCGTTCGCTTCCCGTCCGGGCGATTTCAATACCGCGCTCTATCATTTCTTCAAAGCCGGCCATTGAGATATCCCTGCCACCCAGACCGCCCACGAAGCCTATGACCTGCGGTCGCTTCTTTTCCGCATACAGGGCTGACTTTATCTCGGAGCAGACTGGTCCGCCCGGACCACCAAAGGAAACGGCCCTATCCAGCACAATTAGCACATCGATATCTTTTACCGCTTCACGGAGTTCTTCGTATGGGAATGGGCGCCACAGGCGCAGCTTGAGCAAACCTACTTCCTTGCCGTCACCCCTCATTTTATCTATAGCTACCATTGCCGTTTCACTGTAGCTGCCCATCGTCAGCAGTAGCACTTTAGCGCCATCGGTCTGGTATTGCTCTATCGGTGAGTAGGTGCGACCGAAAGCTTTGCCGAACTCCTGCCAGATTTCCAGCACAACATCCTTTGCCTTTTCCAGGTTAATTTCTTGCGCCCATTTCACTTCAGTGTAGATGAAAGGTGAACCCAGGGAGCCCATGGTGACTGGCTTCTCCGGGTCCAGAGGCAGTGGGTATTTAAAGGGTGGCAGGAATCGGTCCACATCCTTTTTCTCCGGTAGCTCAATCGGTTCGATAACGTGGGTCAGGGCAAACCCGTCAAGGTGAACCATTACCGGTAGCAATACTCTTTTGTCTTCGCCGATGCGGAAACCGCAGATGACATTGTCAACTGCTTCCTGCCCGTTTTCCACGAATATCTGAATCCAGCCGGTGTCTCTAACCGCCATGACATCGGAGTGGTCGCCCCAGATGCTGATGGGTGCGGATAGAGCGCGGTTGGCCACTGTCATGACCATGGGATACCGCATCGCCGAGGCCACGTAAAGGACTTCATGCATCAGTTCCAGTCCCTGGGCGGCGGTGGCGGTAAAAGTCCTGGCGCCTACAGCTGAAGCGCCAACGCAGGCGCTCATCGCCGAATGCTCTGATTCCACTGGAATATAGGCGGCATTTAATTCACCATTGGCAACCAGTTCTGCCAGATGCTCCACGATATGCGTCTGAGGGGTAATCGGGTAAGCGGATACGACATCAACATCGGATAGCATAGCGGCGTCGCCAACGGCGACTGATACTTCCAGTCCTTCCCTTTTCGCCATTATTTAGCCTCCTCTACCATGGTAATTGCGTCCTTGGGGCATTCCGTGGCGCAAATCCCACAGCCTTTGCAGTAGAATAAATCGGGCTCGAAATAGCCATCCTTATTTTTAGCAATACACCCTTCAGGACAGAAGAAATAACAGAGGGTGCATTTAGTACATTTATTAAAGTCAAGTTCAGGGCGGCGCGATTTCCAGTCGCCGGTTCTGACTTCATCAGAATTACCCGGCTCGGTGATGAAACAGCCGAGTTCTATTTCTTTCCAGCCCAGTTCGCCCTTGGCTCTTGGTTTTTTCTTTGTTTCTGCCTTGGCCATTTTCAATTACTCTCCTATTTTTGTTTCCTTAACGGCACGTTCCATTGCCTTGATGTTTCGCTCGGCCAGGCGTCCGAAGCGCTTCTCCAGAGGTTCCTTCACCGATTCCGGGGAGATAACGCCTGTCGCTTTTATCATGGCCCCTATCATCGTTGTGTTAACGATATTGACCCCCAGTGTTTCCTGGGCTATTGTATCGGCGTCCACAATGGCTAGTCTGGCATTAATGCCGAAATCCTTTTTTACCTGCTCCGCGGTCTTTTTGGTATTGATGATGACCGTGCCGCCCTTTTTCAGGCCCGAGGTTGCGTCTAGAATTGATAGTAGACTGGGGTCCATAATCAAGACCACATCAGGCTGGTCTACCTCTGCTCTGCTACGGATGGGTTCATCCGGGTTGATCCGGTTGAAGGCTAGTACTGGGGCTCCTC
>Ga0209427_10004616_pt1 | contig 15894 bp, 15 predicted proteins | sample DeeMarSWOR136_30_FD_187465 | JGI IMG/M metagenome (GOLD analysis project Ga0209427, IMG submission 187465) | Marine sediment microbial communities from White Oak River estuary, North Carolina - WOR-1-36_30 (SPAdes) (version 2) | ecosystem: Environmental > Aquatic > Marine > Intertidal zone >...
CGTAGAAGCTACACACTACACCGATATGCTTACATTTTATCAACAGCTTGGCATCCCGATTCCTAATCAAAAACACTTTAACTGGGACCAAGCTTTCTAATAATTTAGAGAATTAGGGGAGTCTCTTCGTAGGCTCCCTTCTCTTCTATCCCAATGGTGCCTTGTAGAATTTCATAGAGTCTTGAAACGTAACAGATCTCGTATATCTCTTCACCATTTCTAAGCTCTCCCACCTGCCCAAGTCTTTGATTGTCATAGTATCAATACCCTGTTTCCTTAATAGACAGGCAAAGGTTCGTCTGAAAGTGTGGGGATTACAAGGTAGTCCAGTTTTGGCTTTCAATCTTCTAAGCATCATGCTTATACCCCAAGCATTAATTCCCCAGATATTCCCGTTAGGAGTGTATTGGTCTAGCCATTGTTTCAGATATCCCTCTGAGAGCGCACCAAATGGAGCATACGCCTCTTTTCTACCCTTACCCATAATTCTTATCGTCTTAGCTTCCCAGTTGATATCAGAAGGCTTTATATGAGCTAGTTCTGATAACCTTAGGCCACTTTCAGTAAATAGAGTGATAATTGCCTTATCTCGAATACAATCTACCTCTTTGATTAAATAACGCACTTCATCTTCTGATAACGAAGGCATTATTGTTTTTCCGAGAATAGGTGCGTGAATACCATAAATCGGATTCTTGAATCCGTATTCTGCATTTAACCAACGATAGAATGTTTTTATGGCTCTAAATGAAGCATGACGAGTGGCTAATCCATTCTCATTAGCTGGAATAGAATTAAGATATTTTGTAATATCTTTACGACTAGCTTTCAAATAGTTGAATTGGTTTACGAATATATACAGCCTATCCTTATAAAAGACGATAGTCTTTGGACTAACACCCATAGCCTCACGTGATTTCAGGAATAGGCTAAAGTAGTCCTTATCAGGTGTTTCGATGGTTACTTCTTCTGCTAACAACTCTAGCAGTCTTCTCGATGGTGGTCTTTTACCACTCTTTACTTGAGAAATGTAAGCTTTCGAAAAATTGCTTAACTCTGCGAGCCTAGACACTGTCATTTTGTTAAGCAATCTAGCTACGGTTATCTGCTTCCCAAGCAGAGGGTCGCGAGTTCGAGCCTCGTCTCCCGCTCCATTTCTTTTCCAACATGGGTCAGCATTATTATCTCACCCCTCATCAAGCTCAATCTCTGATTATATGCCTTACCGGTATTTCTTGGCCATTCCGGCGATAAAATGGAAAATGGGTTTATCTATTCTCCTGATACTCAACGGTCCGTGCGGTACCCCAGCCGGAATAAAGGCGATGAAACTCCTGTCGAGATTGTTTGGCTGCCCGTTTACCCAGAATTCCACCTCCCCATTGAGGTCATACGGGTCAGACGTGTCGGTCCCAACGTAGGCAACAACTTCATCGTACTCGTGACTGTGCTCCTTCACCGTGCCTACATCCCCTTTTGTCGCTGGCCAAGCTCCGGGCAGGAACCAGGCTGTCTCTATGATAAACGCACCCTCTCTGATGCTGCTGTCCAGTGTAATCAAACGCATTCCCTCGGTCTTGTCAAACTGGGGTGTCCAGGGGGCGTCTCCCTCTGATAATTTCAGCTCCGTGACAAAATACTGTTTATCCCATTTCATTATTTTTCCCTCCTTTTCTGATATCCTGCCGGGTCGGCTTCAGCCAGAGAACCCGCGCCAATCATTATAGTCATTTCCAGATGCGGCTTTTCAACACCCCTCCACACCAGTGGCCCGTGCTTGACTCCTTTCGGTACATATATGGCGGATGATTTATCGATTCGAAGCGGTTGCCCTTCCATATAGAAATCAATCTCGCCGCCGAGTTCTTCGGGATTTTCCGGGTCATTACCAACGTGAATAACGATTTCATCATAGTCGTGGGTGTGTTCCTCAATATGCGGGTTGGGATTGGGCATACTGACAATCCAACCAGCCTCGAGATACGTCCTGGTTCCGGGCACCAGATTACTGCTCATCAAAGTCATCGCCGGTATACGCCCTTCGACCTCATATTCCGGAGCGACCTCATAAGCGGGTTTTTTTACCAGGTATTTTTCATAGTTAACATCGGGCATAATCCTTTATCCCCCTGACTTCTCGTGTCTCACTTAGATAGACCGGGCTACCCGCGAGCCGGCGGCAATAGCGTCAACAATCAGATTCGGCTCCTGGCAATCACCAATGGCATATATTTCCGGTACTCTGCCTTTCAGACGATCCAGCAACTGAGTGTTCGGCGCCAGTTCCACCGCCGGGATGATACTATCCGCAACGATTAATTCCTTTTCTCCTTTTGGATTCGTTAAGGAAAGCCCCTTTTCCGTAATCTCCATATCCTTTACACCCGGTATCATGATCACACCCTTCTTCCGGAACCAGATAAAGAGATTACCCATTACAGCATCAACCATACCCGTTCCCAGAAACTCCGTAGAATCCACGATGGTAACTCTTCTGCCCCTTTCGGTGAGGAACTCACCGAGCTGACAGCCCTGGATGCCCCCGCCGATGATAACGACCCTCTTGCCAACCGGCATCCAGAGCATGCTCAGCCATCGCAGTGTCTTAATGCCGAGGAATTTCAGAAAGAACTTCAACATGCTGTGGAGTTTGGTATTGCTGATTACATTTTTCCCGTCTATCCCGGGAATATCCGGCACGGTAGTGATACCGCCGGTAGCGAGTATGACCACGTCCGGGCTTATATTTTCGACCAGAGCGCTATCAACCTCTGTATTCAAATGTATCTTAACACCCAGTTTGTTCACCTGGGTTACCAGATACCGAATTAACGCAGGTAGGTCCTCGGGTCTGGTGCCTTTTACCAGTGCGGCTACGGGCAGCAGACCGCCCATTTTTCCCGATTTCTCGTAAAGGGTAACATCATGTCCCCGTAAAGCCGCCACTCTGGCAGCTTCCATACCGGAGGGGCCGCCTCCCACCACCATAACCTTCTTCGGTTTCTTTGATTTTTTCAGGATGTTTTCTCCCGTTCCCAGCAGTGCATTGATGCGGCACCTTCCGCTTCCCAGGCAATTATCACAGGCAGTGCACGGAGCGATATCCTCCAGTCTTCCCTCGGCCACTTTGTTCGGTAAATCCGGGTCAGCGATAAGACGGCGGGTCATGCCGATAAAATCAACCTTACCCTCACGCAGGTACCTCTCTCCGAGTACGGGGTCGAGCCTGCCGACAGTTATCACCGGTATTGACACTACGCCTTTAGTAGCTGCGGCAAAGTTGATATTTGCCCCGGGACCTCTAAGTTTCCAGTTGTAACCTTCCGGGAACGTATTTATGGGGATGGGTGGCTCAGGATAGAAAAGCAGGTCGGGCAGATAGGCGCTAACGTGATAACCCATCCACTGGCTTCTAATCTGGATAGCGTCGGCACCGGCTTCCTGGAGAAGCCGGGCAGTCATACGACTTTCCTCAGGAGTGAATAAATGATTATCGTTGATACCTACCACGCGCCCTATTTCAATTCCGTTGATGCACACTATTACCGGAAAGTCTTTCCCTAGGCGCTTTTTTATCTCCTTTATGATGGAAGTAACAATCCTGGCCCGGTTCTCCCGACTCCCGCCGTACTTGTCATGTCGACGGTTCCAGAAAGGAGAGAGGAAATTATGGAGTAGGTGGCTGCTGGCGGCGTTAATATCGACACCATCGAATCCCGCCTTCTCACCACGTACGGCCGCGCTGGCGAACTTATCTATTATCTCTTCTATCTCCTCTACAGTGAGCTCCCTAGGTTCCTCGTTATGAAAATCGTTATCCGATTTAAAACTCACGCGGGAAGCGGCTATCGGCGGCCCGGGGGAGGGAGGGTTCGGTTCGAATCCGAGTTTTATCTGCCAGGGTCCGTCATGGTTCATCTGCATGAACGTTGGGCAATTATATTTGTGAATAATTTTGGGCAGCGCGCTCAAGCCTTTTATATACTTATCGTCATCTATCCTGAATCGCTGTCGCCACCGTACCCCGTTGGGATAATCAACGGTGGGAGATTCCACGATGAGAAGGCCTACTCCCCCTCTTGCAATCCCTTCATAAAAGGCAAGGACCTTCTGGTTTATCTCGGTTTCGTCTTCATGCCACATGAGCATGCCGGCGCCTGTTTTGATGATTCTGTTTCTGGTCTTGACCGAACCTATACTGGCAGATTCCATTAGCTTTTCAAAATTCATAACACCCACCATCTCGTTTGATATATTATTTTTGACGCTGATATCAGGCGACAAGCAACAATCTATATGTTTCCCGGGATTCTTTTTGACATCATATATGATAATGCAATATTTTGTAAATAAACGCGGATAGAAAGGACAGAATGAAGTGACCGAATCGAAATACGCCAAGAATATCCTTACCGAAGACCTGATGCCGCCTCAGAGTCCCGAATATATAAAGCTAATGGAGGAACAGAAGAAGGCCGGCAATACTATCGACCGGACGCTGCTGATGGGCATACAGGACTCGATAGTTAAGGGGTCGTTTTTCGCCGGCTGTGAATGGCTGTGGGGACTCACCGGTTCCGGACCGGTGAATATCGAGCTTCCCCATACTCATGACTTCGATGAAATAATCGGACTTTTCGGCTCCATAAAAAGCCAGCCACGCAACCTCGGCGGAGAAGTCGAGTTCTGGATGGGTGGCGAGCAGCACATTATCACCAATTCGTGTCTTATCTTCATCCCCCAGGGAGTTGAACACTGCCCGTTAATTTTCCGCAGGATTGATTCACCTATTTTCATGTTTGAAGCGGGTAATGATACCGTTTATCAGAAAATACGCTAGATACCGGGGAGTGCCAGGAATACGGGCGCGAGACCGGGCGAAAATACGGAAGAGATTCTGAAAGAACTTGGTTACAGCATGGAAGATGTCTGGCAACTAAGGAAAGCAAACGTAACTAACTCTTAAAATAGTTGACGTATATAAAGGAAAAGAATAAAATTATACAATTCCATTTGGTAGGAGGTTATTGCCGTGTTTAAGGAATTCAAAGAATTCATCATGCGTGGTAATGTACTCGACCTTGCCATAGGTATAATTATCGGCGCGGCTTTCAGCACGATTGTAAATTCACTCGTAAAAGATATTATCATGCCGCCTATCGGCCTGGCACTGGGCAACGTTGATTTCAACAACCTGTTCGCGGTAATTAAAGAAGGCACCGAGGCGGCAGGCCCCTACGCCACCCTGGCTGATGCCCAGGCAGCCGGAGCCGTAACGATCAATTACGGCGTCTTCATTAACACGATAATCGTTTTCATTATCGTTGCCTTTGCGGTTTTTCTGATCGTGCGAACTGTTAACCGGGCTCGAAGAGCCATGGAAGCCAGAAAAGAAGCCGAGACTGCGGCCGCCGCACCCACCACGAAAGACTGCCCCTACTGCTTTTCAAAAATCCATGTGGATGCCAAACGCTGCCCTAACTGTACTTCAGAACTATAATAATTCGGGAAACACTAAACTAAATGGGGGAGTGATACCACTCCCCCATTTTGCCTCATTTCTTCACCCCTTAAAAGCGTGACTTTCATTCTTTCTACATAGTTGTGTTATCGGTAATAAGTGGTTGAAACTGTACAAAATACCGGCAATCACTGCGAATATTTTATATAATACTAACCAAAACATGGTTTCTACGTTTTAATTAGTTGGGAAAAACGCTAAGGTTTGTTACGAAAGGGGACTATGATGAAGAAAATCTTTATATTAATCGCAACAGTCATATTGATATCAAGCTTCGCGGCCTGCAGTGTTCCTGTAGCCAGCGCCATGTCGGTAAAATCGGATAAGCCGAGGGTAACCTTATCTTCTGTAGATAATGCCGACCTGACAGCCCTGGTCGATGGAAATACCGTTTTTACTCTTGACCTCTACCAGGAGCTGAAGGATAAAGAAGGGAATATCTTCTATTCGCCTCACAGTCTTTCGGTAGCCCTTGCCATGACCTATGCCGGAGCCCGCGGCGAAACCGAACAGCAGATGGCTAAAGCCCTCAGCTTTTTTCTATCACAAGACCGGCTGCATCCGACTTTCAACTTTCTCGATCAGCTACTGGCAAGTCGCGGTGAAGGTGCCCAGGGGAAAGATGACGAAGGCTTCCGACTGAACATCGTTAATGACATCTGGGGGCAGAAAGACTTTACGTTTCTCGCCGACTTTCTGGACACGTTAGCAGTGAACTATGGCGCCGGACTCAGAATCCTCGATTTCATTAATGAACCGGAAGCATCTCGCGTTGCCATCAACGACTATATATACGAGCAGACCGAAGAGAAAATCAAGGACCTGATTCCTGAGGGTGTAATCGACCCCATGACGCGGCTGGTCCTGACCAATGCCATTTATTTTAACGCCGCCTGGTTGTATCCCTTCAGCGAAGACTTGACCTCGGACGGGATATTTCACCTGCTCGATGGCGGAGAGGTTACCGTACCCATGATGCACCAGGGAGAATCACTCGGCTATACCGAGGGTGATAACTATCAGGCAGTCGAACTCAAATATGACGGCGAAGAGCTCTCCATGATTATCCTTCTGCCCGAGATGGGTCAATTCGAAAATTTTGAAACGGCTCTGGATGCCGAGTTACTGAACGATATTATCAACAATCTGGAATCCAAGCACGTTGAACTTACCCTGCCGAAATGGGAATATGAATCTTCATTCATGATGAAAGAAGTATTGAAGGCGATGGGTATGCCGATTGCCTTTACCGACGGTGCCGACTTTTCCGGTATGACGGGAAGGCGTGACCTGTATATTGACGAGGTGATACACAAAGCATTCGTCTCGGTAGATGAAGCTGGTACCGAGGCAGCGGCCGCTTCGGCGGTGATTATGAAGCTGACCGCCATGCCGACGGATACAGCCGTGGTTACCGTCGACCGTCCCTTCATCTACCTTATCCGCGATATCGAGACCGGTGCTATCCTCTTCTTTGGCAGGGTGGTGAATCCGGCGTAATATATGTGACTACTGAAAAGGGGGAGCGCAATACTCCCCCTTTTTATTTTACCAGCATCTCTTCTTTACCCGTTCAGTCCGTAGGTCATCAGCTCGATAAGCTCTTTAACCATGGCGGGATCTCTCTCGGCTCTTTCCGATATCTCGGGCGAGCTGAAGAAACCCCTCCTGAATATTTCAAAATAGTACAAAATGGTATCTAACGAGAACCGGCGGTCGATATACCCCTGTTGCAGACCTTCCTGGAAGAAATCCCTGGCAACGGGCATGACGTGATTGTTGTAAAGGTCTTCGATAAAAGCCTGCATACTGGGGTCATTCTGAACCCAGTTCTTGATTAACTCTCCCTGAAACTGGCTGACAACCTCGGATTTATCAAAAACTATATCCTCCAGCTTCTCATTGAAAGGTCGGTCGCTCTCTATCATATTTTTGTATCTGGCTACCAGGAGCAGGGCATACCATTGCAGGACATCACGGATTAATTCATCCTTGTTGGTGAAATGGTTATAGATGGTAACCTGTGAGACCCCGGCACGTTCGGCGATGTCATTCACGCTCACTTTCTTGAATCCGTAGTTCTGAAACAGTTCCAGGGCAGCCCGCCGTATGCTTTCTTTCTTTTGCTCTTTTCTTCTCTCAAAACCGTCCATCCTGATTACCTCCCGATGATAATTCATAATAAATGAACTATTTTCATAAAATTATACAAAAACATCTTGACAAAGTCAATAGGCTGATTTATTATATTTAGTGTTTTTATATAAATATTACATTTTTATGATGAAGTGTGTGTAAAAACCCGCCCGAAAGGAGATATTATGACCGATTATGCGATTATCGCCGAGGACTTAACCTATTATTACGACGATCTTACCGCCGTTAACCATATAAACTTCCAGGTAGCTGAGGGGGAGATTCTGGGATTCCTGGGACCGAACGGGGCCGGTAAGACAACGACGGTCAAGATGCTCACCGGGCAGATGAAACCCAGAGGCGGCCGGGCGGTATTACTTGGTATGGACGTGGCGAAAAACATCGAGAAAGTACAGGGAAATATCGGGGTATGCTTCGAGACCACCAACCTGTACGAGCAGATGACTGCCATAGAAAATCTGAATCTATTCGCGCGACTCTTCGGAGTAAAACCTTTTTACGCCATTGAGTACCTGAGTCGTGTCGGACTGGAAGGAAGGGGAAAGGACAAGGTCGAGACTTACTCTAAAGGCATGAAGCAACGTCTGATGGTGGCCAGGTCGCTGGTGAACAGGCCGCAAATCCTGTTTCTTGACGAACCCACCGCCGGACTCGACCCTGCTTCGTCGGAAGCTATCCGCGAGGTTATCCTCCGGGAGAAGGAACGCGGCGCTACGGTTTTTCTTACCACGCACGATATGATGGAAGCCGATAAATTATCAGACCGCGTGGTCTTCATGAATCAGGGCAATATCGTGGCTCTGGATACCCCGCTAAATCTGAAACGACAGTACGGCCGGCGAGCCTTGAAAGTAAAGGTCGCTACCGGGAGTGGCGCTCTGGAAGACCGTGAAATCGTCCTCGACACGCCGGAGACTCCGTCAAATATTCAGGAACTATTTATGCATGAGCAGGTAGTCACCGTACATAGCGAGGAAGCAACCCTCGAGGATATCTTTATTAATATCACGGGACGGGGGCTAACCGAGTGAACTGGCGCATTATCGGCACCTTGGTATCCAAAGACCTTTCCCTCTTCTTCAGGAAAAAGGGAATACTGGCGATTACCATTCTCGGCCTGGTTTTCTACCTGATTATTTACTTCGTCATGCCGGGCACGGTTAGCGAAAACCTGAAGATAGGCATCCATGCCCCGGAACTACCGCCTGTCTTTCAACACTTACCCGAGGAAGGACTGGAAATATCAATCGTCGATTCCGAGGAAATACTAAGGCAAAGCGTTAGCGACGGTACTTATATCGTTGGAATATCCCTGCCGCCCGATTTTATAGAAAAACTCAATACGGGGCAGAAACCCGATGTTAACCTCTATTTCACTGCCGACGCTCCGGAAGAAATCAGGGTCGCTATGGAGACCCTGGTGAACGAGTTCGCTTCCACTCTTACCGGGCAGGTTATGACGGTGGAGGTGTCCGAAGAGATACTGGGGCAGGATTTACTCGGTACGCCGGTACCACCGCGAGACCGTCTCCGTCCGTTGCTGGCAATATTCATTATCTTCATGGAAATACTCGGACTGGCGAACCTGATAAGCGAGGAGGTGGAACGCCGTACCGCCCAGGCACTGCTGGTAACACCGGCAACGGTTATCGATTTATTCACCGCCAAGGGCATAGCCGGGATAGGCCTCGCTTTCGTACAGGCGGTGCTATTTATGGCCATCGTCGGCGGTATGAACGTCAACCCGATGATAATCCTGGTGGTATTATTCATCGGTGCCGCCCTGGCTACCGGGCTTGCCTTCCTGATATCAGCCTTCGCCAAAGACTTCATGTCGGTTCTCGCCTGGAGTATCCCCGTCCTGGTGATACTGATAGTCCCATCGCTGGGTGTTATGATACCGGGTGCCATCACCGGCTGGGTAAAGGTAATCCCCTCCTATTACCTAGTGGACGCGGTCCATCGGGTGGCGAATTACGGGTCCGGCTGGGGAGATGTCTGGACCAGCCTGCTGATTCTCTTCGGGTATACGATTGTCATTATAGGATTTGGTATCCTGGTGCTGAGGAGGAAATTACAGTGAGTCCGAGACGCGTGGGTATATTGCTAGCCAAGGAGTTCCTCTACGGCTCCCGGAGTTATATGTTTATATTTTCCATCGTGGGACCCATTGTAATATCCGTGGTAATATCGCTGGCTCTGGGTACATGGCTGGCGGACACCCCCAAAATGGGTATTTTCGATGAAGGCAACTCCCAATTTGTAGTCATGGTTCAGGAGCTCGATTCGGTAGAAAGCCAGGAATATGATTCCGTTAATGCTTTAAAACAGGCGGTAGAAGACGGCAAAATTGATATGGGCATAATATTACCGTCCGGCTTTGATGATGATGTTACCCAAGGAAAGCCCGCGGAGATAAAGGCTTATATCTGGGGAGAGAGCCTGGCGAAAAGCCGCGCGATAATAGGAATAACTATCTCCGATACAATACGGGAGCTGGCCGGTCAGGAAACACCCGTTGAGATTAATACAACCATTCTCGGTGAAGGTGCCAGTATACCCTGGAATGACCGTTTACTGCCGTTTATCGTGCTCGTGGCGATATTCTTGGGAGGATTGATGCTGCCAGCGACATCGCTGGCTACCGAGAAGGAAAAACGAACCCTTCCTGCCCTGACCTTAACCCCCGTTTCCCTGAGCGATGTTTTCCTGGCCAAGGGACTACTCGGATTTATCCTCAGTGTTTTCATGGGTATTCTTATCCTCATTCTTAACCAGGCTTTCGGCAGCCAGCCTCTTTTACTCATCCTGGTACTGGTATTCGGCGCCATAATGGCCGCCGAACTCGGTATGCTGCTCGGGGCTTTCGTCAAGGACTTCGCAACCCTGTTTACAATCTGGAAAACAGCCGGCATCATATTATTTGCTCCCGTATTTGTCTTCCTGTTTCCGCAGATACCGGAGTGGGTGGGCAAAATATTCCCGACATACTATATACTCCAGCCGATAGTCGAGTTAAGCCAGCTAGGCGGCGGCTGGAGCGACATTGCGACCAACACCTTCATTCTGATTGGGCTAGACATCGTAATCCTTATCGTCCTTCTAGCGGCAATTAAAAAACGACAATATGCCATAATCGGCACCTAGTCTATTTCCTGTACATAATAAGAACAAAGTACTATACCCCGTGTTACCATTTACCCCTTGAACATGTTTTGAATATTTACGATGATATTAACATAAGTTCCATATGATACTAGTCAATAAGTAATATTACGTACTTGCATTGCTGTTTAAATACGCATCTGTATTATGAAACTGGTGGCTTGATGAACATTATAAGGGAGAGGTATCAAATCTCAATCAGCCCTTTTGTATAAAGGAGGAGAGTATGAAATGTCCGTCCTGCGGATACCAGAATCAAGAGGGGGCCCAGTATTGTAATATGTGCTTATATTCGTTTATCAAACCCCACCCGGAATCACGGCGCCCCAAACAATTACAGCCACAAACGGCATCCCGAGAAAGACAGGAAAATCCGGAAAGGGAAAACGTTAACCAGCAATACTAGCACCAAGCTTACTAGTGATTTTTGATATTGACCTGAATATGAACACACCTGTAATGATATTATCTTTTTCACTACTAGTGTTAATGTATCTATTATCGGTCACCAAACACACACCGATTTTCCGTTTACATATACCTCTACACTCTAACGCTTAGCCAGACGCTTCTGTCTCCATTCATCGTAACGCACAATCAGACCCGGCATTACCGTCAGCGTTATCACCATACAGAGAAATACGCCTACCACAGTGGCGATGCCAAAATCGCGAATCATCACAAAATTAGAGACTATCAAAACGCCGAATCCCCCCAGTGTGGTCAAAGCCGTTGTCACGATAGCCCTGCCTATCTTGGAAAGCGCCGTTACCATGGCATCATGCGGCGATAATCCGAGCGCTTTTTCTTCTTCATACCTGCCCATGAGCAACACCATGAACTCGGTACAGATGCCGATTATCAGGACGCCCAAAATAGCGGTGAGTGGGTTAAGCGGAATGCCGACAAGGTACATATCCAGTGAAGACCAGGCAATTACAGCCCCCACCGGTAGTATAGTGAACAGGATATTACCGAAACGGCGATAAACCAGCACCAAAACCACTAAAACTGCACCAAGACAAATCAGATTCAAAGTTAACCGTGAACCTATCACCGCATCCATGATATTTGCACCTATGGCGATGCTGCCAACAGGTGAAAAAGTAACCCCTGCCGGAGTCCCGGCCTCTTCCTGCATGGACTTAAGCAGGTCGAGAGTTTCTTGAAGTGACATGTAGGCTATGTTGAATGACATTTTCGTCATCGTACGGTCACCGGCAAGAAACTGCGATATATATTGTGGGGGAGTGCCTGCTATAATGGCATCTATCTGTTGCTGAGGAGGAATTACTCCACCGGCAGCTTCTTTGATGAACACCGCCAGGCTTTCTCCCGATATGATTTGCGGGCGCGAGGACAGGACTCTATCGAGGTAGTCTTCCTGCCAGTTGAGAACCTCTGCTGAGGCTACATCATCCGACTCTACTATGAAATAAACCGTTTCACCAGCACCTACTATCTCGCGTAGTTCTTGCATTTCCACCAGTTCCGGTGTATTTTGCGGCATTAGCTCTTCATAATCCGTGTTCACGGGTAACCAGTTGTCCGCGATACCACCAGCCACCGCAAAAGCCACGGCTATGATGAATATCCACAACGTATTCTTCACGGCCAGCCTGCCCATCCCTGCCAGTACTCGTTCGATGCGGCCACTTGCCTCCCGGGAAGCAGCTTTCAGCTTCTTTACAGGCGCTTTTCTGTCCGCCAGATACACGATACTATGCAAGAGAAACAGACCAACCAGGTAACTTATGATGATACCCACCGCCAGGACAACGCCGAAATCCTGTATCATCGGTACCTTGGAAATATACAGGGTAATAAAGCCGATTATCGTCGCCAGCAGGGCAATACCGACCATGGGCAGCATATGCGTTACCGAGGTTACAATAGCTTCACCTACGGAATCTCTTTTGGTTATTTCTTCCTGGTAACGGTTGTGGAATTGTATGGAGAAATCAATACCCAGTCCTATCAGTATCGGCAAGACCGCCATGGTGGCCATCGTCAGGGGAATCGATAGATAACCCATCAGCCCGAACGTCCACAGGGCGCTTATCATTACCATGAACAGGGACAATAACCGCCAGCGTACTCGGAATAGCAACACCAGTATTAAAATCATGACTATTACCGATAAAGCGAGTAAAACGTTCAGGTTGTTGCCCATACTGAGGCTGATTGCATTTACCAGCTTAGCCCCGGAGATAACGGTCACTTCGACCATCGCCAGGGAATTCGCAGAGAAGAAACTTTCGATATCGGTGGTAACCTGAAGAGCTTCGTCATCGCTCATATTACCGCGGGGAGTAACGTTGATTAAGACGTGATTCGCATCCGGCACGAAAGGACTCATCGCTGCGCTTATGTTGCCCTGATCGTCATACAGGACTGATTTGACGAAGTCCTGGTTGCCCAGAGGTATTTCAGCGGAAGGTTGACCCGGATTCATTTCTTCCCAGGCCGCTCTCAGGACGGAAACAGGACTATAAACCGAGATATACCTTTCATCAAGGTAGATAGACCTCTCTAATTCAGCGAGCACTCCCAAATTTTGAGCTGTAAATATATCCTCAAGTTGTCCGGTGAGTAAAATTACTACAGTCTCGCCGCCGAATTCCGCCTGATAACGCGCGTTGTCGCGTGCAATCTTATCGTCGGGTGAAATAAAGGCATTGAAACCGGTGTCTTTTTCCAGCATGGTAACACCCGGCACGGCAGCAGCGGATATCAAAACCACCAGTATGATAATCAGCCACGGCCAGCGACTGATAAAGCGCCCCAGTGCTGCCGATACTTTCTTCATTATTCCGTGTTCCCCTTATTCCCATTGAGCTTACGAGATACATTCTCGTAGAGCATGCGGGCTACTTCATGAGCCTTCTCAAGTTGCTCCATAGTAAGACCGTCAAGTAGGTTTACCATCTGAAAGCGACCCGTCATCCATAGTTTATTGATGAGTTCCTGCCCCTGAGGAGAAAGACTGCAGATAACAACGCGACGGTCCTCGGAGGTATTTTCACGAATAACCAGTCCCTTTCTTACCAAATTATCAACAACGCCGGTAGCGGTGGGAAGAGCAACGCCAATAACGGAGGCGATAGAGCTCATCCGGCTGGGACCCTGGGACTGCAATACCAGTAATATTCGTAACTGAGCGACGGACAGGTCAGATTCCAGCCACTCCGATGGTATGTTTAGTGGAATTGAATTGTAGATATCTTCGGACAATTTCAATATCTGCTGCACCAGTTCTCCTCTATCCGTCGTCATGTCACTAATTTCCTCCGTACTAATTATTCGTTTTATGTTAATATTTTGGTTATACCTAATGTTATTTTACCGTGTCCTACCTCCTGCTGTCAACAAACAATTTCTATCTGTTCCTTAAAAATCGCCGATATAGTTGCATAGCACGCATCTTTTGCCCATAATAAGAGCTAAAGGTGATATTTTATGGTGTTAGAAGCACTGGTTCTTCATCCGAAAGATAACGTAGCCACCGCGGTGCGCCTCCTGGAAAAAGGCAAACGCATTTCCTTTAAAGATAGAGGGAACGACACCGATGTTCTTCTCGTACAGACAATCCCCTTCGGGCATAAATTCGCCTTAACAGACATAGAACCGGGCGAAAAGATAATCAAATACGGGGAAGTTATCGGGCAGGCCACGAAAAGTATAGAAAAAGGGGAACACGTACACGTGCATAACGTCGAAGGATTGCGGGGAAGAGGAGACCGTCAATGAACTTCTTGGGATACCGCCGCGCTAACGGGACGGTAGGCACGAGAAACCACGTGCTGGTATTCCCTACCGTAATCTGTGCCGCCGCCACCGCCGAAATGATAAGTCGGGCGGTGGCTGGAACCGTCGTCGTTACCCACCCTCACGGCTGCGGACACATGGGGGTCGAGACAGAACACGTCGTGCGCAGTATGTCCGGCTTCTGCGCGAATCCCAATGTCGCCGGTGTGTTACTGGTCGGGCTGGGTTGCGAGCTTATCACTCCCCGGACAATTGCCGAGAGACTGGACGGTTACCGCCAGCGCTACGAGATAGTCAATATACAGGAAGAAGGCGGTACGACCGCTACCGTCGAGAAAGGCAGGCTCCTAGTCGAGAAACTCCTCAAGGAAGCCGCCAAGGTTAACCGCGAACCGGTGGATATCTCCGAACTCATCGTCGGGACCAATTGCGGCGGTTCGGATACGTTCTCCGGTCTTACCGCCAATCCGGCGCTCGGCAACGCCTGCGACAGGCTGGTGGCCGAAGACGGTACGGCCATCCTCTCGGAAACGCCGGAGATGATTGGCGCCGAACAGGTCCTCGCCGGACGGGCCGCCAGCGAATCGGTGAAAAAGCGTATCTACGAGATAACCTCGGCTACGGAAGCCATGGCGTTTAAAGCCGGGGTGGATATACGCGGCTCCGAGCCTTCACCGGGGAATATCGAAGGCGGACTGACCACCCTCGAGGAGAAGTCGCTGGGCGCCGTGCTGAAGGGCGGTACGACGACAATCAAGGAAGTGGTTGACTTCGCCGTTAAGCCTGCGGAGAAGGGACTGGTTATCATGGACGGGCCCGCCCACGATGCGGTCTGTAACACGGGCATGATTGCCGGCGGAGCCCAGGTAATCGTTTTTACGACGGGTCGGGGTACGCCGATGGGCGCGCCGATAGCCCCGGTAATCAAGGTAGCCACGAACAGTCGCATCTACCAGCACATGAGGGACAACATGGATATCAACGCAGGAAACATCCTGGAAGGCACGGAGACGATTGAGAGCATCGGGGAGAGGATATTCCAGGAGATAGTAGAGGTGGCTTCGGGGAAGGAGACGAGGGCCGAGGCGCTGGGGCACCACGAGTTTGCGATACACTCGCTGGGGCTGAGCGTGTAGGCACGACAGGGATGATTTTTCTGAGGGGAAACAATTCGAGGGTAAACAGGGTTTTATCAGGCGTGAATTGTTTTTAGAGTTATGTTAAGCAGAGGGGTGCTTTAGTTCAGGCATAGATTTTAATATTATGCTTTGCTAATAATTGCT
>Ga0209427_10004621_pt1 | contig 15887 bp, 8 predicted proteins | sample DeeMarSWOR136_30_FD_187465 | JGI IMG/M metagenome (GOLD analysis project Ga0209427, IMG submission 187465) | Marine sediment microbial communities from White Oak River estuary, North Carolina - WOR-1-36_30 (SPAdes) (version 2) | ecosystem: Environmental > Aquatic > Marine > Intertidal zone >...
AGCGTGAAGCGAAGCGGTCGGTCTGGATTGCGGTGCTGATATATATTCCGCTGACGGCGGTTTTCCTCTATATCGGGACAACTCTTTTTGCCTTTTACTCTTCGCCGGAGCATACGCTGGGTGCGGATATAACGAAGGGGGACGAGGTTTTCCCGTATTTCATCGCTACAGAACTTCCGGCGGGTTTGAAGGGATTAATCATCGCTGCAATTCTGGCGGCGGCGATGAGTACGGTGGACTCGGCCTTGAACTGCTCGGCGACCGTTTTGCTGCTGGATTTCAATAAGCGGTATTTTAATCCGAATATCGGTGACAAGGCCAGCGTGCTGTTTCTGCGGTCGATGACGGTGTTATGGGGCCTGTTTGGAATCGGTTTTGCCCTTTTGATGATTCGGGCAAGGAGCGCATTAGATACCTGGTGGCAGCTCTCGGCAATCTTCGGCGGCGGGATTTTGGGCTTGTTTATTTTGTCTTTATTGCGAGTTCGCCTGCGTCTGTGGCAGGGTTTTGTATCAATCGGGGCAAGTATCGCCGTAATTAGTTGGGCGACTTTTGTGCGGCAAGATTTTGTAACCGAGCATCTGCCGCAATCATGGCACTGGGTTCAGTGTAACCTCGACAAGATTACCGTTGGCGGGGTAGGGACGGCAGTTCTGTGCGTGATTGCTTTTCTTTTCGGGCTAACGAATCGCAAGCGAGAGATTCCGGCGTGAAAAGAAGTGATTGATGCCGAAAGCATACGCTCGAAATCCCTGCCCCAAAGCCCCCCAAAGTCGTAGATTATTTCTTGATTTACATCTTAGCAAGAATAACATAGGATTTAGTATTGCTTTTGAAAGACTTGCCGGGAGTTGGCATAGAATAAGTTCAGCAAGAAAGGTAGAGTTATGGGTTGGCCGGGTGATATCTTCAGTATAGTTTTAGCCGTCGTACTTGGAGCGGCAATCGGGATAGAGAGGGAATTCAGCGGTAAGGCAGCCGGACTTCGTACAAACATCTTAATCTGCCTTGGCGCAGCGGTGTTTACCATAATTTCCAAACGAATGGCCGGTGGAGACGACTCGCTTACAAGAATAGCCGCTCAAATAGTAACCGGCGTTGGTTTTCTTGGTGCCGGTGCTATCATCCAGGATAGAGGCGGCGTCCACGGTTTAACTACAGCGGCAACAATCTGGTTCGTGGCGAGTCTTGGGATGGCTTGCGGGGCAGGTTTTTACGAACTGGCAGTCATATTGACTCTCCTTGCAATTTTCGTTCTGATAGGCCTTCGGCAAATGCAAAAACCTCTGAGACGTTATATAACGAAACACGAGCCGAAAGATGCTTCTGATGAAGAGGCCTGACCATTTGCGCGTTTGCCGGTCGGTTTGGATGCGGGTTTTTGATTGATTCCGTCGGCGCCGGATATTCGATATTGGTTTCGCCGCAATCGGAACTTCGATATTGACAGTTGATAATCGAAAGCACAGAGGACTTTTTCAACAAGCTCTCTGTCTCTATTGTTGTTATAAGAAGTTTGAACATAAACCGGAGGAGGTTTATTGTGCCTATTATTAAACTCAGTGAAATTATGAGAAGATATTGTCTCGCCAGAGTAAACCCCTTAATAAAGTTCGGGTGGGGCAGTAGAGTACACCCTCGTGATGTATCGTTTACCCCGCACAGAATGTTGGGCATTATTTCGAAGGGAGTAAATCCCGGCGTGTTGCCGGTACTGTTTTGCCTTATAGTGATTATGATACTGCCGGTTGGAGCTTGCGGAGAAACAGTGGTGGAATGGGACTTCAGCAAAGGTGCTCACGGCTGGACAGGAAATAACAGGGTGGAAAATCTGCGCTGCTCGCCGGAAGGTCTGATTGTCAAATCGACTGGGCTTGACCCGTGGATAGAAGGTCCGGCGGTGGATTTGCCCGGCGACAAAACGATTAGAGTAAAAATACGTATGAAATCGAACGCGGACCAAGCTGCGCAGTTGTTTTACGGAAAAGCGTTTAGTGAGGGACGTTCTATTAGATTTAATGTGCGAGACGATGGACGGTGGCATAACTACTGCCTTATTATTCGAGAAAAGCTGGGCGCGGGGACGCGTTTTCGGCTTGACCCGTGTGCGGGTAAGGGAGAAGTTACAGTTGCTTTCATTAAGGCCGAAACACTGAGCAAGATAGTCCCTCCGCAGCTAAGAAAACCAGATAAACCTGACAAAACCGGGGGGAAGCCGGTATCGGTGAAATCGGGAAAGCTTGAATTTGAGCATTATGGCAAGAGATGGGGTAACTTCGTTTTCAAGGTGGATGGCGCAGAGATGGCTGCCGGATGCCAGTCTGACTTGATAGGTGTGCTAATTGCAGATGAGGCGGAATGGCTCAATCTCAAAAACGCAAAGGTTATATTTGAGAGCCGACCTGAACGTAAAGAATTTAAAGTCAAGGCAATTATTGAGGACAGCGGAGGCGGAAAGTGGGAGATTCAAAAACACGTAAGGCCGGGCAAACAGGAAGGAATGCTTATAATAGAGGCCGAATTGAAGGTGAATAAGGACAGGGACATTGTGCACGTGTCGTGGCTGACGATTTTCCCGGGCCTTGGCACATTCGGTGAAAAGAAATACCAGGGGCTTTTCGCGGGCCTGGAGTATCTTTGTGATGAGCCGAGCAGCAGTGACGCAGACATCGCTACACCGGAACATATCCGCCGTGTTCCCGATGCCGTTAAGATAACGTTTCCCCTTATGGCAATTTCAAATAACGGTAATTATATCAGTGTAATCTGGGAGGCGTTTGATATAGTGTCGGCGGTTTTCGATTCGCCGGACAGAATTTACAATTCAGGCGCCCACGTTATGGCACTATCGGCGCCTGCTGTGGGGGAGCTTCGCTTTGAGAATGAGCTTTTTGCCCATAGCCCTTTCAAGCTTGAAGCGAATAAGCCGCTGAAAGTCTCTGTGCTGGTAATCGGCGGTAAGGGAAAAAGTGTTGTCCCTGCGGTTAAGTGCTACGTGGATTTGAAGGGATTACCTGCTCTGCCCGAGTTCGAAGAAGGTTTCGAGGGTGCGGTCAATCTGCTTGCTCACGGCTGGCTGGATTCTGAAATAAATCACGATGGTCTATTCAGGCACGCGGTCTGGGGTGAGAGTTTCGGGCTGCAAGCGGCGGCGGAGGCAGCAACGTTCATTGACTGGCTCGCCAATTATGCCGGAGATGAAAAGCTCCGCGAGAGACTTAACGTTGCGAAAGGTCAGGCACTTAGTAAAATCCCATCGGGACAGCCATTCTCAAGCAGCGTTTCGCATCCACGTCCTCCGACAGCGCCTCTGGTCTTCGGGCGCGTTAATGAATTCGTGCAGCAGCGCTGTAACGAAGCACTGAGGCTGCTCGAGGGCTTTGACGAGAATGGGATAAAGCTCTATCGGCCTGGCAGAATGGATTATTCGAGAACCCATTTCGCAAAACATTCTAACGGTTTCTCAAGCGGGGATGTGGTCAGGATTCTTGAAGGTGCGGCATTGTCTGCAGATAAAGAACTAATCGGTAAAGCGCTTGAGCTGCTTGATAAAGAGACGGCCCTGTATGCCGACACTGTGCCACGAGGGGCACAGACTTGGGAGATACCACTGCACACTCCGGACATATTGGCTTCGGCGCATATGATTAAAGCTTATACTCTCGGCTATATTATTTCAGGAAGAGAAGAATATCTCGAGCAGGCGCGTTACTGGGCGTGGACGGGTGTTCCGTTTGTTTATCTTTACCCGCCGACGTCGGGCAAGGTGGGTCTCTATGCGACAATCCCCGTATTAGGGGCAACGAGCTGGGAGTCGCCGGTGTGGATTGGGCGTCCCGTGCAATGGTGCGGGCTTGTTTACTGTTCGGCTTTGCACCTGCTGAGCGAATATGATGCGAAAGGCCCGTGGGAAAAAATCGCCAAGGGAATCACGGTTGCCGGCCTGCAGATGTCCTGGCCGCTGACAGATGAGAAGCGGCAGGGATTGCTGCCGGATCTTTTTGATTTGCGAGGGCAGATAGGTGCAGGGCCCGCGATAAATCCGGGGACGGTGCAGGCCCATTTAGCTGAGCTTTATGGAAGAGGCAAAATATATGATGTGAAGAGGCTCCGCAATCGTGGCTGGTTCGTTCATGCGCCCTGTGAAATAAGTGATATTCGGGAAGGTAGAAGGGCAGTTACATTAACAGTGGATGGCTGGGGGGGCAGACCGTACTTTGTGCTAATTTCCGGCATTGAAAAGGAGCCAAAGGAGGTCGGCGTGCGTAAAATTTTTCAAGAATTTACTAAATCGCCTCCTTTCAGACCTGCTAAGAAGGAGTTTTACAGCGAACACAACTATCTGGTAATTACACTTGAGGGAAAATCGGAAATTAGAATCAGATAAGGAACGCCATTCAAATTTACTCTGGAAATCGGCGAGGCTGGCTGGAAGTTCTTGCAAGCTCTGCTGGAAATGGCTATTATTAACGTAAGGTGTATGGCGTTTACTAAACTCTGGTTAAAGGAGCTGGTAAGTGGAAGTATTTCGTTCGCCGGATAATCCTATAATTGGGCCGAAGGAGGTTAAGCCATCCAGTGGGGACTTTGAAGTTATCGGGGTATTTAATGCCGGCGTCGCTCGTTTTGAAGACGAAATTATCCTGCTGCTTCGAGTGGCGGAGCGGCCGATTAGCACACATCCGGACGTGGTGTTAGCCGGCATTTACGACGTCGCCCAAGGCGATATTGTTCTGAAAAAGTTTTCGAAAGATGAGCCGGAAAACGATTTTTCAGACCCGAGATTCATAATAAGACCATCTGAAAAATACTTGACATCGATTTCTCATTTGAGAGTGGCACGCAGCACGGACGGTATCAACTTTGAGATTGAAGATTCGGCTGCTATCGGCCCGGCAAATGACTTAGAAAGCTTCGGCATCGAGGACCCGCGGATTAGCCGAATTTCCGGCACATACTATATCAGTTACGTTGGGGTTTCGCCTTTTGGAGTAACGAGCTGCCTGGCATCGACGAAGGATTTTAAGTCCTTCGAGCGCCACGGTATTATCTTCTGCCCGGAGAACAAAGATGTGGTGCTTTTCCCCGAACAAATTGCCGGCAAATATTATGCTTTGCACAGGCCGGTTTCGCCTCTGTTTAATAGACACGAAATCTGGATTGCGGAATCGCCCGATTTGCTTTGTTGGGGAAACCATCGCTATCTGATGGGTCCCAGGGCCGACTCCTGGGAGGAGATAAAAATAGGGGCAAGTGCCGTGCCTTTCAAAATCGATGCGGGCTGGCTGGAGATTTATCACGGAGCCGACCGAAGCAATCGCTACTGCCTCGGAGCGGTGCTTCTTGATGCCGGGCAGCCGTGGCAGGTTGTCGCAAGGGCCGATACAGCGATTCTTGAGCCGCAGACCGATTATGAAATTGAAGGCTTCTTTGGAAATGTGGTGTTTACCTGCGGCCTGCTCTGCGAGGATGATAAACTAAAGATTTACTACGGCGTCGCCGATACCGCTATTTGTTATGCGGAGCTGCCCCTGAAAGAGGTCGTCGGGAATTTGAATTTGTAGTATGGCTTTTACAAGGGCGATTTAATAGCGTATAACGGATAGCGTTTAGCGTATAGTTTTCTCTATTACCGGAGCGAAACCACCGTTTTCCGAATTGAAAACATCCCTGTTTTGAAAACGATGTCGAGAACCTTCGCATCCGGCCTCGGTTTCTATCCGCTGTCCACTAAATGCAAAAGATAGAAACCGTCTTGCCATTTACCAGGATTTTTAGTATTATGTTACATTATATGGGTATCGAGGGTTCACAATCCGACTCCAAAATGAAGGGCGTTTTGTCTACTCGCCGCTGGCTTAGCATTTTGCGGCTTATTGCAAAATGTGGCCGGCGCTTGTATGACCTTTTGGCTCCGCGCGCTTATAGCGTGATTATCTTCGCTGCGCTGTTTTGCACCCTTGCAGCAAAGTTCTTTTATTCCTGGGATAATGGACTGGTCAAAGAATACTCTGGCTGGGTTCTTTCGGATATCTCATTCCTGCTGATGATTGAAGTTGTCCTGGCATTGGTCTGTTTTCGCTGGCCGAAGAAGTTTGTAATCAGGATGGCTATTGTTGTTGCCGCTATTATATGCACGTGGTCGGTACTGAATGCCGGCTGGCTGATAAGGACGGGAAACCAAATCCTGCCAGGAGTCCTTTTGACGCTGTTCCGTGACCCGCTAAACGCCTTACGGATGGTTGGGGTTAACCTGATAAAAATGCCGGTCGCGGCTGTAATCCTGCTGGCACCCAGCTCTGTTGCTCTTGCCTTTTTCTTTATGGTCATAGCAAAGCCGAGGTTTATGGATTACAACCGGCAACTCTTTGCTAAAAGAATCGTTGTTTGTGTTGTCATTGTTGCTTTGGCCGTTCTGCTTCGTGGTCCAGTGGTCAGGTACGGGTCGGGACAAGTAGCTTCTATGGGGCTGCGTTACAATTGTCAATTACGAGCTGTATTAAGTTTTCTTTTGCCTGGTTCCGGCCGGTTTCCCAGAGCCGATTTCATAAACGCCAAACGAAAGATACCCTACTTTGACGAGATACAGCTTGAGCTGTTACCAAAATCGCATCGTATAAAGCCCGTTAGAAGTAATCCCGGTACGTCGGGAGACCCATCTTCAGTGCAAACTTCTAACGGGGTAAACCATAATGTAGTTTTAGTTGTTCTTGAAGGTGTCCAGTACAATTATACAACACTGGCAGACAGCCAAACTAACCTTACGCCATATCTTGCGACTCTGGCAGGTCAGGGAGTCGAATTTGCAAAAGCTCGCTCTTCAATGACCCATACGACAAAGGCATTATTTGCTTTTTTAACCGGCCGATATCCTTCGGTCTGCCAGGATCTTTCAGAGGCGGTTCCGGCAGTCAAGCCTTATACCAGCATTGCCACGATTCTTAAAAGTCAGTTAAATTTTCGAACGGCATTTTTTCAGTCGGCCAAGGGCAGTTTCGAGACTCGTCCGGGCTTAGTCCATAATCTTGGCTACGATAAGTTCTGGGCCAGAGATGATTTGAACGACCCTAATTCCTTTATCGGCTACCTTGGCTGTGATGAGTTTGCGATGTTAGAGCCGATTGCCGAGTGGATAAAAGCCGACGAAAAGCCCTTTTTCCTGACGGTTCTTTGCTCGGTCACACACGACCCGTATGAGGTTCCTGCGTGGTATGGGGAGTCGGCCAAAGAGCTTGTGGAGCGTTACCGACAGGCTGTTTCTTACACGGATAAATTCCTTGCGGCACTGGACGCCGAGCTTACCAAGCTAAATCTTGCAGACAAAACAATTTTTTGTGTTGTTGGCGACCACGGCGAAGCGCTTGGAGAACACGGCAAACTCGGGCATGCGGGAATAACCTTCGATGAGGTTCTGCACATACCCTGGGTCGTTCGGGCTCCATTTTTGCTTGAGCCGGGCACCAAGGTTACAGAAGCGGTCAGCTCTATAGATTTGGCCCCAACACTGCTGGCTCTGTTGGGTTTTGATATTAGTGGTGCTGAATTTGACGGTGTCGATGCGCTCACTGATATACCGGATGACCGCAAGGTGTATTTCTCGAGCTGGATACAGCCAGGTCCTGCAGGTTTTATAAAAGGTAATCGTAAATTCATATACAATTCGGTTATTAAAATGGTTTCTGTCTATGATTTGGGCGCCGATCCGTTGGAATTGTTTAGAATTGAACTGCCGGAGGAGGAGGCCCAGAAAATCACCGATGAGATTACCGCCTGGCGGAAAGAGAGCATTTTTCGGATCGACCAGCCGCGAAGGGGCAAGAAAATGCTATTCGACTCCTGGCTTTGTCGGTGGACCAGCCGTGTCCCCCGACCGGCCAAATATCAACCCAAGGCGAAGAGTTAGCATCCCGCGTTTGGTGTGCTCATTCAGTCTTTGATGTTTTGAGTTCTATGATGGTTATTTTTGTTCACAATAACGTTGTTTTTTGTAAACATTGGGCAAATCCCTCTATCTTCTAACACTTTACGAGCATTCAATATGTAAAAATAGGCGGGCTGGGTATAGTCGGCGTTGATAAAAAGCAACGTGCTGTTAAAATGCGCTATCTGCTTGTTCTCGGAGCTAAAATGGAATATACAGGCGTAACTGTTTTTGATGTAAACCGTTAGGTGAAGCCGGATATGGTCTTTTGTTTTTATTTTTTTCTGCTGGCATATTTTTTGCGGGTAAATTCATTATTCGCCTTTGAGGCGAAGATATTGGGCGGAACATCCTAAAAACGTAAAAGGAGGAGGAAGGGTCCGCCCTTTAGAGGATTTCGAAATCGGTGCTGCTTGGCTGAAAACACGGCAGAACTGATTTTGTTAATAATATTGTGTGGAGTCGTGCTGGAGGAGGCACGACTCCATTTTTGTTTGCGCAATATTTTGCTCTTACCGCAAAAAGACCGCTGTAAATTATCTTTGCCGACAGGTTTGGTTTCATTTTTCACTACTCAACGTCGATTCGAGAGCGTATAATCGGAGCTATTATGGAGCGAGCGGTTTATAGAATTATCGATGCCAATTTCAATCGCGCCCGCGAAGCCATTCGCGTGATAGAAGGCTTTTGCCGGTTTGCGCTGAATTCGGCTTCATTGACCGAGCGTGCAAAACAGCTTCGGCACGAGCTTTCAGCCGCTATCGACAGGCTCGATGCCGGCCGGCTTATCTCAAGCAGAGATACTCCCGGCGACGTCGGTATCGGCAAAACCGTCGATAAACAGCTTCAGCGCACAAACCTCGAGGAGTGCTTTACTGCCGGCTGCAAACGGCTGACCGAGGCGCTGCGGACGCTTGCTGAGATGGCGCAAACGCTAAATCGGCCCGTAGCCGAGACAATCGAAAAGCTGCGATATGCTGCTTATACACTTGAAAAGGATATTGTTGTTTTCAGTGAGCCGGCTGAAAAATTCAAACGGGTCGGATTGTATGTAATAATTAGCAGCAGCTTGCCTGCTGATGTACTTTCTTTGACTCACCGCTGCGTGGCCGGTGGTGCTGACTGCATTCAAATGCGGGCAAAGGACGCCGACGACGATAAGCTTTTTGCTATGGCTGTCGAGTTTGTGCAGATATGCAAGGCCGGCGATGTGTTGAGCATAATAAACGACCGGGCCGATATTGCAGTTGCCGCCGGTGCTGACGGCGTGCATCTTGGCCAGAATGATTTGCCCATCGAGCAGGCCCGCAAGCTTCAGTTGGCTCCATTGATTATCGGGAAAAGTACGCATTTGCTCGAAGAGTTGCATGCTGCGTGTAAGGAGCGTCCCACTTATGTAAGCTTAGGGGCTGTCTTTGCTACGAAGATAAAGCCGAGCGCCGAGCCCGTCGGCCTTGACTATGTCAGAGAAGGGACAGAGAAACTCGCCGATACCGGCATCGGTAATGTTGCTATTGGCGGTATAACGCTGGACAATGTCGAAGAGGTTCTCAAGGCCGGTGCCGGGGCGATTGCGGTTTGTGCTGCGGTGACCGAGGCAGCCGACCCGACAGCGGCTTGTCGAGCGCTAAAGCAAAAAATCGGTGTCTTCAACAAAGAGTAATCTTTTGGCATTAGTTCAGGGAGATAGAAATGATTAAGTCAAGACGTTTGAAAAATACTGTTGTGGTAGGGTCGCTGGTTTTGGCGATTGTGGTGAGGTGTCAGGCTCAATCTTTATGGAATCTGGCAAATGAAAATAAGGGGCTTTTGAAGATTTCTACGCTGTTCACAGCGCAAAACGTACGCGACCACTTGTCCACTGATGAGGGCATAAATAAAGCTGTCGATTGGTGTAAAAAGACCGGCGTTACGCACGTTTTTATCGAAACTTACAGAGACCGATATACCGCTGAAAGAAAGGTTCTGGAACACGCCAAATCCAGGTTTGCGGCGGAGGGATTCGATGTTTCGGGCTGCGTTACGACTACAGGAATCGGCAAGATTTCAACAGGTTGGGGGCAGGTCTCCTGTTACACCGATGAAGATACACAGAATCAGCATCAGAGAATCTTTGAATATACAGCTTTGATATTCGATGAGATTATGATTGATGATTTTCTTTTCTTCAACTGTGAATGTGTTGAATGTATAAAGGCGCGCGGCGAGAAATCGTGGGTTGATTATCGCTGTGACCTAATGGTCAAAATGAGTCGGGAGAGGATATTAAAGCCTGCGAGAGCGGTGAATCCGGACGTGAAAATCATAATTAAATATCCTCAATGGTATGACGATTTCCACAATCGCGGGTATGAGGTTTTACGTGAGACAGCCGATTACGACAAAATCTGGGTCGGCACCGAGACGAGGGATTACGACAATAAACGCTGGGGACGAAAAGTTCAGTACGAAGCTTACTACATTATGCGGTGGCTCGGTGAAATAGGCGGCTCGAAAACAGGCGGCGGCTGGTTCGACCCTTACGGCACGACAGAAGATACATACGTAGAGCAGGCACGCCAAACCGTTTTGGCAGATGCCAAAGAGATGCTGCTGTTTTGTTATGGCTCGCTTTTGCGAAATACCGGCCCGGCGAACATCGAAAAATTACGCATGGAGATTCCGGATTTGTTCAAACTTGCCGGGTTGGTGCGAAACAAATCTATCAAAGGTATCTTAGCGCCGAAGCCGCCGAACAGTGATGCTAATGGTGAGCAATACGTATTCGATTTCGTAGGAATGTTGGGGCTGCCGCTTGTGCCTGCTGCAGAAATTGACTCTGACGCAAAAGCTGCATTCTTTTCAGTACATGCGCTCAAAGACCCAAAGTTTGCCGATAAACTCAAGAAGATGCTCGATGCCGGAAAGCCGGTACTGATAACAGACGGGCTGGCCAAACGGTTGAAAGACATTAATCATGATGATGAAAACTTGACAATCTTAAAGGTCGGCGGAAATCCTCATAATTTGCTTAAGTTAAGTCGAAAAGAACTTAACTCCATTCGTGCTAAATTACTGGCACCGTTTGGGATAAGATTTGATGCTCCGAACAAAGTGGCTTTGTACTTAATCGGCGATAATTGCCTGATTGTCGAAAATTTCAACGATGAATCGATTAATGCAACCGTGGAATTTTCTCAGTCTGTCAAAGCACGAAAGGCATTGGTTTTGCCCCCCGAAGGAAACGTTGAGTTTTCTTGTAATCGTGGAAAGCTGAAATTTAATAAGATAACGCCGCGAACTTTAGTAGCGGTTGAATATTAGTAGACTCAATTAGATTATGAGGTAAAGTATGAGAGCAACAAACAAAAACAGGCGGCTGTGGATACTGTTACTTATTCTTGTTACCTTCGCGACTTTCCCGCAGAGCAGTGCGGCGGTAAACGTCGAAGCTCCGGGCGAGCGAGCCGGCGAAGAGCAAAGCGCAGTGTCCCGCAGGGTTCTGACCTTTTATTATCCCTGGTACGGCACGCCTGATGGGCCGGGCGGTGCCGGCAGGACGGTGCACTGGGGTCGCATCGATGCTGCCAATAAAGACATCGCAGCGAGTACCAACTATCCGGCACTTGGCGCCTACGACTCGCACGACCCGAATGTGCTCGACCAGCACTGTCGCTGGGCCAAACGCGCTAGTATCGATACGTTCATCGTCAGTTGGTGGGGACACAATAGCTTCTCGGACCGGGCGATGGAGAAGATTCTCGATAGCTGCCGGCGTCATGGTTTGAGTGCGTGCATTTACTACGAGACCGTACCGAGGCCGCAGACGCCCCAGTCGACGGCTGACGATATCGTCAAGGTCTTAAATAAATACGGCAAGCATCCCGCTCATCTTAAAGTCGATGGAAAGCCGGTGGTATTTGTATATGGCCGTGCGCTGCAGCAACTTGGGCTGACGGCGTGGCTCAAGGCCATCGAAATTATAAACGAGAAGTACAAAGAAGGTGTTACGGCAATTGGCGATCAGTTCAGCCACGGTGCAGCCCGGGTTTTCGATGGTATTCATACATATAACACAGCCGGTTCACTAAGGGGCAAGACTCCGTCTGATGTGCGCAAGTGGGCCGCTGGGACCTACCGGTCTTGGGTACAATTGGCCGACCAGGCTGGGAAGATAAGCGCCCTGACGGTGATTCCCGGCTACGACGACACGAAGATACGTAAACCCGGCCTTGCCGTGGAACGGTACGATGGGGAGCTTTATCACGTCCAATGGGAAGAGGCCATCAAAGCCGACCCGCACTGGGTACTAATTACCAGCTTCAACGAGTGGCATGAGGGAAGTGAAATCGAGCCGTCATTACAGTATAAACAACGGTACCTTGAGCTCACCGGCAAGTATGCCAAGCTCTTCAAGGCCAAAAAACGTAGTATCCAGCGCCCGAATGCGCCCGAGGGATTATCGGTCGAAGAGAAGATGCGATTGCGTAAAAAGTTCGAGAAGCTGCGAATCGGCGTTCTGCCAAATGCGGATTCGATGGCCTTCTGGTGGCTTCTGGACGTTGGTGTAAGCACGGATGTTTTGACGTGGGAAGATGTGGCAGAAGGTAGCTTGACGCCGCAAAAGTATCCGGTTTTACTCTACTGTGCGGATGAACGTTATCGTCGCAGCGTTCGGAAGACCGGCGACGTCGATGATGCACTGGTTAGCTATCTAAAAGCGGGCGGCTACGTTGTGTTTTTACCTGCGAATCCCTGGCCATTTTACTACGATGAAAGTGGGCAGACGGTGAATCGAGGCAGCTATTTTGGTTTGACCTTGCGAGGTGGTTGGGAAAGCCCGCCGACTGACACAAAACTTAATTTCGTACAACCGCAGCGGTATCTGTCGCGTGTGCCTGAGAAGTTTCCATTTCCTATATCCGGAGACCAGCGCTGGCGTCCGTTCTTTGCCGGCGACAAGCATACCAGTCATACTTCGCTGCTGGTGTTACGGGACGTCGAAGGTAATTACCTCGGCGACGCTGTTGCCTACGCTGAGCTGAAAGGCGGCGGCCGAATCCTTTATGTCTGGTTCAGCCTGCTCAACGGTCCTTACGCCGAACGTTTGCTGTACAACATCTTTGATCTTGTGTCGTCGGTTCAGAGCTTTTATAGCTGACTGATTAGATTTTTAGGTTAGGTATGACTGTAATACGTAGAGACAAGCATCTATGGGTACTGCTATTATTCATTTTCTGCGCGGCGGTCTTTGCAGCGAACGGTGAGCTACCCAGAAAACCGCCTGGAGAGTTTTTCCCACTGCGGGTGAAAGACCACAGGGGCGCCGATTCGTTCAAGTCAGGTCAGCCGATTGTTGGAACATCATATTTCTATTGGTACGATATCGACACGAAGAGTCATATTATTGACCATGATGGTACGGACGCATTAACAACTCATCCCGCTGATATGAATGACATCAGCTACAAGCGGGTTTCTTGGCATAAAAAGCAGTTGAAAGATATGATTGCAGCCGGTATCGATTTTATGATGCCGGTGTTCTGGGGTGTGCCGGGAAAGTATAAAGGGTGGAGTTTTGCAGGGCTGCCGCCTTTGGTAAAGGCGCATAGTATTCTGGAGAAAGAGGGACATCGTCCGCCGGCGATTGGGCTGTTTTACGACACGTCAATACTTAAGTGGAATGGGTTCAATAAGGACGGGACCAGCTATCACGTTGACCTGACAACGGATTTCGGGAAGGACTGGTTTTATACGGCGATACGCGATTTTTTCAGCGTGATTCCTCCTTCGAAATGGGCACGCGTTGATGGTAAGCCGATTGTGTTCCTGTACGCGGCGGCCTTTGCCAGGAAACAGGACCAGAAGCAGTTTGAGTATGTAAGAGGCAGATTCAAAAAGGACTTCGGCTCAGAGCTGTTCCTCGTGAAACAGCCGGAATGGCTGGGTCAGGCCGACGCGATGTATTCCTGGGGCGGCGCAGTAGATGGGCCGCTCATTTACAGGCAGGTCGCTGCTCTCGGCCCGGGATACGACCACAGCGCAGTGCCGGGCAGAGGAACGCTCGTTATCGAACGGCGCAACGGCAAGACCTATATTGAGCGCTGGTCAAAGGTGCTGCAGCTCAATCCGAAACGCAGGCCCTGGATGATACACGTGGAGACATGGAACGAATGGCACGAAGGCACAGATGTGGCTGCGTCCCGGGAGTATGGTCGTAGCTATATCGTCCTGACACGTCGTTTCGCAGATATGTGGCGGGCAAAAACGCAGCTCAGGATTGACGGGCTGAATCCGGATGCCAATTCTGTTGCCTGGGAGCCGAAGCAATCTGAAGGTCTGGGCCTCCGCCAAAGCAACGGCGATGGTGTCTGGGAGCAGCGAAAGTTCGGAGAGGTGGAGGCGGTCGTTTCCGAGTCGAACCCGCATTCGGACAGGAGCCGTTACCTTTACTTTAATGTGGATGACGGATTCGCTTATGAACTGTTCGGCCGGCCGGTCCTTGTATTTGTTACGTACAGGGACGCAGGATGCTCGTCTTTCCGATTGGAATACGACAATGCAAACCCCCAAATGGGTCCGTTTGAAGGTGCTTTTCGCCCGGTTGGTAACATTTCGGTTACCGGGACAGGTAAATGGAAAACGGCAAAATTCACGCTGCCGCAGTGTCGTTTTATGAATCGTTGTAACGGCGCCGACTTTCGTATCGTCGTTCTTGGTGGGGATTTGTCGCTTGCCATAAGCAAGGTTGAGCTTGTAAAAACGAGGTAATCCTGTTAGAGGGACCCGGCTTTGAGGGAATCCAGATAAGACGCCTTTTCTACGAATTATCCACTAACAACGCAATTCTTCGACAAAATCATACAATTTTAGTGAATTTGAGCATACGATTAGTTCAGAAATCGGCCGATAGATATACTTTTGGAACACGATTTGCAGAGGCAGATATAACTTCTTTATACTAAACGGCTTACGACCCCCAACCTTTGATTTTGGACAGGTCGGCGAGGTGGCGGTAAAAGATTATATAAATTTCGGCTGGTATCTCCGGCGTCGTCGGAAGGAATCTATAAGAGGCGGAGGTTGAGTTATCAACAGGTTATCCACAACGCTAAAATGCTTGCGAGTGCAAGTTTGACAGACGTCTTAAGAGCAATCTAATGTGAAAAAAATCCAGATTTGTATAAGTCCTTGTAAATAAGAGTTATAAACAAAATAGCAGCCGGATGAGGTGTTTAATATTTTTGTTTTTTAAGTTGTGCTAAAGCGGCGGGCAATTGTACAGTAATATTCAATGGTGCCCCCAAACGCGAAAGTCCGAAGGACTCTGCGAGAATGCGTTTGGGGAACCCTTTTGAATTATTTATTTGGCAAGAACTATACGATGAAAAATCCGTTGATTTCTATTGGCGAATCAATCCACGCTTCAATCCCGAGGACCGGCAAAGAAATGGCGCAGTTGGCCGAACTCGGCCCCGATGCGTATTCGGCGCCGAGCGAGCCATTGAACTATATCAGGTCCCTGATTGAATCGCAGGCAACGGATGGTGCCGACTACATTGCGGTCAATCTCGATGCCTTTGGGGAGAATGAGCCACAGGCTTCTGTTGATATGATGGTCGAATACGTCAGGATGGTCCGCAAATGGGGTAAAGGCGTGCCGGTTTGCATCGACAGCAGCAACGACGATGTTCTGATAGCCGGCTTGAAGGAGTGGTATGATACTCAGGAAGATGTCAGGCAGCCACTTATAAATTCGGTCAAGGTTTATACGATGGACAATATGCTGCCGCTGAAAAAGGATTACGACTATGCGTTCATCGGCCTCTTGGTCAGCGAAAATGCGCCTACCGGCCCGGGCGGCTCGCACTCGGTTGATGAGCTGTATTGGCTGGCAAGGCAGATTTTTGAGGCGGCGGTTGGACAATACGGCTTCAAAAGCGAGGAGATATTCTTTGATTCGACTGTATTTCCTCTGGCGATAGAT
>Ga0209427_10004623_pt1 | contig 15886 bp, 24 predicted proteins | sample DeeMarSWOR136_30_FD_187465 | JGI IMG/M metagenome (GOLD analysis project Ga0209427, IMG submission 187465) | Marine sediment microbial communities from White Oak River estuary, North Carolina - WOR-1-36_30 (SPAdes) (version 2) | ecosystem: Environmental > Aquatic > Marine > Intertidal zone >...
CAATTATGGATAAGTACGAATTAAAGAAAATGAAAGAAAAGATAGAGGAATACAGGTTATTAGGAGGTAATTAATGAATAAAAAGTTTTTAGTTTTAGATTTGATATTTTGGTGTAGTATAATATTTAATATCTGTTTGTGTGTTTTATGGTTTGAAGAAGAACCTCTTATTTATAGTATCATTTTACTAGCAGTAATATTAATTGTTATTTTTAAGGTTTGGTTTGACAGAAAAATGAAAAAAGCAATCAAGTTTCTAGAAGATGCTAAAAAGCAGTTAGATGACATTAGAAAACAATTAGAAAGTATGGAAGAGACAGAACATGAAACAAAAGAATGATAGTTTAGCATCAATTGCATGGAAAAAGGTAAGAGAACTCGGACTTACTGATACAGAAGCAGGACAGGTTGTTTCTAATCTAAAAGAGTTCTTTGGTTTTACTGATGCACAAGCAGAACTTGCTGAGTTTATTTTAGAAGAAATAGATAAAGGCGTAGAGAGGAAAGAAAATGAGTCTAGGTCTAAGTAAAAGAATAGAGCAGATGGAAGAAAAGAAAAAGAAGTTATTCCAGAACATGATATCAGTGTTTTTGATGTTCTTGTTGTTTTACTGTATATACCGTTTCTTTGAGAGTTTGTATATTACAGGGTTTAATCCAGTGGCTGCTTTTATGTTGTTTTTGCATAGGGATTTAGCGTTTGTGTTGATTTTTACTGTGTTTTTACTTATGGCAAATCGCATATTAAAAGGCAAAGGTTTACCTATACCACAAAACATGTTACAGAACCCCCAACAAACACAACAAACGCAACAACCACATCAATCATATCAATCAAAACAGAAACCAAAATTCAATATACCTGATTCCTATAGTACGAAAAGGTATAAGGTTAAACCAGATAAGAAGGTAAAGCCAAGGCTTATGAGTCAAAAATCAAAAGTGATTGGTACATGGAAATGCCCTACTTGTAGACATTTAGCTATAGGAAGTAGATGTGATAGATGTGGCAGGAGATACAGTAGGTGATATCAATGCAACCGTTAAATCGCATAATGAGAACTCTTGGTGTAAGATTGATGTTTGCTGTGACAATCAATTTCTATATATGGTTGTTTGTTGCACTGGGAACTAATGGAAAGTCTGTAACTGTGTATTTCAATCATTTTGGAGAAGCATATTGGGAATTTGCAATATACTTGATTGTGTTGCCCGTTATATTATATTCTATGTTTCGTGAATATATGGAATACAGAAGAAAGAAGAAATCAAAGGTGAATGCGTGAAGAAGGGAATAATTAAACTGTTGTTTCACAATACCTTAACAAGTATGATACTGGTTGTTGTTTTTTTACTTTCTACAGTGTATTCATTTTACTTTGTTATTTCTCATACATCACAATCAATTTGGTGGTTATGGGATATTATATGGAATATTTTTGGTTTACTTATAATTCTTTATGCAATATATATTGTTGTTAGATTCGTTTTGGTTATTAACGAAAATATTGGTAGGAACGACAGTGTTGTATCTTACTTTAAACAAAAAATTAAGAAGAAAAAGGTGAATGTGTGAATAAAAACTTAGATTACAGTCAATTTCATTGTACACTAGAAGTAACAAAAAATGAAGCAATATTGTTAAATGAATTATTACACACAATCAAAGTTAAACCACAATCATTAACTTATCAATGTGCTAAAAATCTTATACAACAATTAAATAATCCTAAAAATAGGTGATATATTTGTCAAGAAAAAGACAAAGGGGCATTCAAGCACAAGTACTGGAAGCAGTAAGGGATGGTAAAAGGTTAGGTTTTGATTGTATTACTACTGAAGAGATTATAAGGCATATTCAACAAAAAGGATTTAAACTTAGAAAACCAAATCCACAGGTAAGTCAAGCATTGTATCAACTACAAAGATATACCAAGTATAAAAGACAAAGGATAAAAAAGGCATCAACAAAGGAAAAGAGAGGATGGTCTGTGGTTGATGTTGAAGAACTATAAATTATTAAAAATAACAAAAGTTTTATATACAGATTAAATATATTTATTATTAAAAATTTTAGTTAAGAGGGTGAAAAATTGATAGAAACGAAAGCAATATTGTTTGAAGTTAAGGAAGGACAACTAAAGAAAATCAAGTTACCAGAATTAAGTGATGATATTTACGTTGTATCTGTTTATAAACCAAAACCAGAAGAATTCACTAAAGGGTTTGTAGACTCAATAGCATTTCAAAGAAAGATTACTCCACAGGATATATCTAAGGAAACAGAAGAAATTTTAAAACTCTTAGATAAGGGCAACATTATTGGGCACGTTGATAACTTTCCAATTCATGACAAGATGCTAGATGACCTAAAAGCAAATAACTTTGACTATAATATTTTTGGAAAGTATCTAGAAACAAGAAATATAAAGAGTTGGCAAAGGTATATGTATGCTTACAGGGTTTTTGTTAGATTGGGAGAAAAAACATTAAACATCATCAAAAAAGCAGAACAAAAAAAGAAATACAAACAAAGAAAACCAAAAGGAGCTATAGGTTTTAGTAAGACATACAAGAGATGGATTCCAAGAGAAGAATTTGCAAGGGTTAAACTTGCTCTTCACAAGTATGGATTTGAACCAACAACAGAGAATATATCAAAAGAAACTATGATAAAAATAGATAATGTAAGGTCAGTATTAAGTTATATGTTAGAAAAGAACAAAATTTACAAGAAGAAAACATCAAATAGAAAAGTGATATATCGACCAATATATTAGGATGAAATTTATTATCAAAGGTAAACCCTTAGCAAAAGCAAGACCATTCTTTTCAACCAAAGGTGGTAAGGTCAGAGCATTCACACCGAATACAACTACATCGTATGAGAACTTAGTTAAAATAACTGCCCAAACTTATTTTAAAACCCCTCTCACTGGTGCTATTAGTTTATCAATACATTTCCTATTACCACGACCAAAATACCTTTATTGGAAACGAAAACCAATGTTTGCGTGTTATTGTGATAAAAGACCTGATATAGATAATCTCGCAAAAGCAGTTATTGATGGTTTAAATGGCGTTGCATTTAAAGACGATGGACAGATATCAGTACTGCACATTACTAAAATGTATCATTCAGGAGATGAAGGCCCAAGAACAGAGATAGAAGTGGAGGAATTAAATGAGTGATATTCTCACAAATTGTATCAATATGGATGCGAATGGAATGTGTTGTCTTTATATTAAAATGCCCTGCATTAAAAATGGCAAGAGATGCGTCCATTTTAAACTTAAAGAACAAGAATAATTTCTACATAAAAACAAAAAATATTTAAAGACTTTTTTTATTTGATTTTTACCCAGAGTTAGATTATTTTTAAAATCTTTTTTTGGGTCTTGGTGAGTTATGAGAGAGAACAATATTAATCAAAATTTGTTTGGATTTTATCAACCCATTTTACCCTCTAAATTAACCTCAACTCTCTCATCTTTCACCGATGAGGGAGGATGTTATTAGTTGTCTTATGTTAAGCGTAGGGAAGACTTTGGCGATAAACTAATAGCAGATTGGTTAGACCTTTTTAACAGTTACAGTATCAAAAACAGGTTGTATGGGCAGATATCATTACACGTTATTTTAGGACAACTATTATGTATGAAGATTTATTACAGACAGGGTTCTAGAGAGATGGATATAAGGGTTCATTTGTTACTTATCAAACCTCCTGGTTCTGGTAAAGGTGCTGGTTATGGGTTTATAGAAAGGATGGCAACTGCTCTTAAAATTGCTTTTGAACACTTGACGGAATCAACTGATGCTGGTTTGGTTGGAACTGTTCAAGTATCAGGAAAACAAAGGATTATTGTTCCTGGCTTGTTACAATCAGCAGATATAGTGGGGATGGAAGAAGCATCTGTTTTGTTTGATTATACTAATGAGTTCAGTAAAAAGAACATGACCTATATGCAGATTACTATGAATACTCTAAAGGACAGTTCTTGTATTATAACCAAAAAACTAGGAACAGAAACAATAGAATTTAAACCACATGCTTCTTTTTTATTAACAACTTATCCTCCTGATAGGTTGGTTGATAAACTTTTGAAAACTGGTTTTATTGATAGGGTTATTCCTATTTTTGAAGATGTTACACTTGTTGATAGGTTGGAAGTTATCAAATTAATGTTGCAGAATATCAACATAGACACGAAAGAATCATATGCTGAAAAGTTTAACTTTATCAAGGAACGATTGGAAGTAATAAAACACGATTTTAGAACTGATAGGGTTTGTATTAACATACCACAAAACATCCATAATATTTTGTTGAGGATTATTGAAGAATTTACAATGAAGATAATGGATGCTTCACCTAAGGCAAGGGAAAAGTTAGAACACTTTATTACTAGGTTACATGAAACATTATTGAAATTATCAATACATCATGCTATACTTTGCCGTAGAACAACACTGGAAGTTGGTGATGTGTTGTATGCTAGGTTGCTCTATCTACCTATATGGAAGAATCTTATTATTAGTATAGAATCACTTTTGATAATCAGTCCTATAGAAAGGGCAAGAAAACACAGAATTATGAGGACTGCTTTGGAAGAATATGATAAACAAATTAAGTTAAAAGAATTTGTTAAAGACAAGGTTTGGGTAAGACGTATGACAATGCTTATAAACCTACAATCAAGATGGGATAACTGTAGTTTAGAGACAGCAGATAATAACCTAAGACAATTGGAGAAATCACCTGAACTTGAGTTTGTTGAAATATCAAAAAAGGAAAAGGACAAATTCTTTGATATAAAATACATAGGGGATGTTCCCTATTTAAAGAAAATAAAAGATATAAAGTAGGAGAGAAAATATGGCACAAATACCAGAAGATATAAAAGAAGGAATTAAAAAACTAGCAGAAGTAACAGAACTACCAACTAAATCTTTGTTAGCAAGACTAAAGGAGATAATAGATACTGATGAGAACATACAAGCAATGGAAAAAGAAGATTTCAAAATACGATTTGCTTGGGCAAAACTATATAGTGAAAACTCATCAGCAGGCAAAACAACTGATTTCTTAATCATGCCAATATCATCACCAAGAGCACGTAAAATCAAATTAAAAGGGGATGATACTTATGTTGGTGATTTGTCTGCTTTTGTTAGGAAGTTGGAAAAGGATGATGATGGTAAAGTAAAGAAAGGTGACTTTATGTACGCATCAGGAACGTTTTGGAGAGAAGGAGCAAAGAACCTTAACAATGTAGAAAAAGGTAAAGTCTATAAAACAGCATTAATAACCAAAGACAATTCTTGGGGTATAGGAATATCATCAGACAGAGCTGGATTTTTACCATCTGAAGAAAAATTCCCATCAATAAAAGAGTTGTATGACAAACTAATTGCAGAAAAGAACATCAATATAACCATTGGTGAAATGGACTTAAATAAATCAGAAGATACAACTGACATCAGGGTTATAGAAGCAACAGTTATAGAAGCAACTGTAGGTGAAAGTGATGATGGAAATGAATATGGCCGTTATGTTGTAATGGATGACTCCATTATGGGTAATAACTTTGTTATATTTGTTGATGCAAAGGATGTTGATTGGTCACAGGGTTCGATACTGAAGTTTGGAGGGACTATAGATATCAATGATGAAACTGGAGTTATAAGGTGGAGAAATCATTTTATAATACCAACTGATTTAGCCATGCCTAAACAGTTAGAAGTAAAGCCTGTTAGTGTAAAACAGGAAACAGTTGATATTACAGAAGAACCACCAAGGGAAGAGAAAAAGAAAGAAACCAAGAAAGAAGAAAAAGAGGAAGTTGATTTAGATAAGGAGTTTGAAGATATAGGTGATACAACTGAAGGAACGGAAGAAGGAACAGGTGAACCAGAAAGTGATGACTCAGACTTTGTAATTTAGGGGTATAGTAAATGACTGAAAAGAAAGAAACAGTAAAACAAACAGAAGCAGTTGACCTTTGGCAACAAATGGTAGAACCTATACCTTTAAAGAAATATGTAAAGGATGCTGGTGATACTGAAAATATTTTAGTGTTTAGTGAAACTGGTGCTGGTAAGACAAGGTTTTATCTTTTGATGTTGGAATATTTCTTGAAAAAAGGAAGGAAAAACATATTGACAGAAATCATTTATCCAGATAGACCACAGGGACTAGCAAAGTTGTATGGTTTAATTCCAAAGGAATATACTGAAATGATTGATATTTATCCTACTCCTACATATGAACAAATGATAATATCAACTGCGACAGCTGTTAAAAAACTTATGAAACATTATGATGAAGTAGGTAAACATGGAATGTTGGTTTATGAATTATTAGAGAATTATTGGACATTTTCACAAGATTATTTCAGTAGACAAGCATACGGTCAAAACCTAGGCGAATACTTTGCTCAAATGCAATCAATTATGAGTAAGGACAAAGCAGATAAGAAGACGGCTTATGAAGCATTTTCAGGGCCTTGGGGAGGCCCGTGGCCGATAATTAAGTTCATGCATAATTTTAATTGGCTTGATAAAATCAAAAGGATGCCCTTTCACAAGGTATTTACTGCTGAATTAAAAGAAGAAGACAACAAGGATTCGATATTTTATGAACTAGGGTTTAGACCTGCTGGTGAAAAACATAACCAACACAAAGTAGATACAATTCTTTATCTATCACACAAAGGAAATAACTTTTTTATGAAACCATATAAATTGACAGGTTATACAAAATTATATGGTGAATTAAACATAACAGGCAAGAACGGTTATGAAGAGCATATCAAGGCATGTAAACGTCTTGAAGAACTTGGTTACAAAATATCAAAAATGGAAGACCTTGAAAAACAAGCAGGTATCAAACCACCAATAAAGAAAGCAGAACCCAAACCAAAACCAGAAACTAAGAAAGAAGAAAAGACTGTTGAAACAATATCAAAAACAGATGAAGGTGAAAAGACTGATAAAATGTCAAAAGAAGAACTTACAAAAAAACCTGAAAAAGCAAAAGAAAAGAAAGTGGAAAAGAAGGAGGTTGAAGAAGAGGATGAGTGGACAATATGAAATTTGAATTAAAACAAGAAAAGTTTCAAGAACTATTGGAAAAATTGATAGTAAAGGACATATTTCCAAGTTGTGTATTTACTACAAAAGAAGGCAAGTTGTTTTCTGTTCAAAAAGAAATACATGGTAGGGCTTTAAGGTTTGTTAAGTTCAACAAAAGTTATTTTGATAAGATTGACAATGCAACAGAATCAATAGAAATAGATATTGATAGGACACTAAACATTGTTAAGAATATACCTGCTGGCACTCCTTTAATTGTTGAAACAGTAGGTAATAAACTATCTGTAAAAAGGTTGATACTTGATAAGGATGGTAAAGTAACAGGTGAAAAGGGGTTTACTAGAATATCATTTAAAGACCCAGAAGGAGAAGTTAAAGATACATTACCTTTTAAGATAAAGAATGAAGTTCCCTTAATTGGTGAAACAGAAGTACCATTAGATGTGTTTTTAACTATCAAGTTATCAAGTATAAAGGACATATCAGCCTTTGCTAGTTCCCTTAAAACAGAGTTTTACAGGTTCTTTGTTAATGATGGTAAAATATCAGTTAGGGTGGGTGATTTACATGACTTTAGTGATTATCACAACGAGAACTTAGATGGTAAAGTTTTGAAGGGTGTTAGTTTAGAAGTAACATTAAGTTATGGCATACCAGAAATAGCAGATACGTTTAGGCAAGAAGATGTTATTGTCAAAACAGGTAATAATGCTCCAGCCTGGATATATGAAATTACAGATGATTATACACTAGGCATATTGATACCACCTTATACTGAAAGTGAAGAATAAGGAGATAAGTTGTTCAAAGAAGTGCCCCGTTACGTTGGATTCCCCAACCAGTGTTGGGTTGAAACAAAGTTTGCTTTTGATAGTTTTGAAAAAACCTTCAAAAACAAAGTTCCTTTCTTTGTTTCTACCTTTAGGTATAAAGACAAAGAAACACCAGTTATTGACAATTTGCTGTTTGATATTGATTCTTACTTTTCGTTGAGAATACCTTATAGGAATATCAAGTTGTTAAAGGACTTTTGTTACAAAAGGGATATACCTTACATTATTGATTTTTCTGGAGGAAAGGGATTTCATTTTTTTATGCTGTTGAAACCTATGGTAGCTATATCAGAAAAGACAAAAGATAATTTACGTGACATTATGTATTCTACTCAATTGAGAATAGCAAAAGACACAGGTATTGAAGCGTTTGATGAACCAACATTTGGAAGGTTAAGGTTTTTAGTAAGGTATCCAACATCAAAGTATATTAGGCAAAATGAAGATACTGGGGCATATGAAACAAATGAGTTGTATTGCAGGAATCTAACAGATGAGGAATTTGATGCAGGTCTTAAAAAAATAATCAAGACAGTAGCAGAACCAGGTGAAGTGCCGAATGCTCCTAAATCAGATATAACTTTGCAATCAATAGTAGATGGTTTTAAAGACTTTAAGATAAAACACAGGGAAAACAGTAAAGTAGAAATGATGAAGTTAACAAGGGCAGGTTCAACTGTTCCAACAGTGGCGGCTATAGGTGTTCCTTGTTTACAAGAATTAGCAAAACATTCTCACCCAACACATTATGAAAGAGTAGAATTAGTTGCTTTCTTGAAGTTCTTAGGTTATACTGATTTAGCAATAAATGCTTTTATCAGGAAACAAAACTGGACAAGATATAAGTCAGCAGTAACATCATATCAAGTATCCACCATCAAACCAAGATATCCTAAGTGTGAATTTTTAAAGAAGAGTTATAAGCATTTGTGTAGTAAGTGCAGTTTAAGGAAGAGGTGAAATTAAATGAGTAAATTACAAGATAATATAAATAAAGAAATGTTGAAACTAGCAGAACACCTTAAAGGTAAATCGAATGAAAAACTTATTGAGGGTTATAAAAATGCAAACAAGGATTACAAGAATACAAGAAACATAAGAATAAAATGTGCTAGAGATATGATAGGTAAGGTATTAGAACAAAGGGGTATAGATTTAGAGAAGTTGAAAGAATGAAACTGTGTATTGATAACCGAGAACGAGATAGAATTCCTAAATTCCAGAACTACATTAAATCAGGCAAAACCAAATACATTGATGGTGTAGAAACAGGCAATTATCCTGTTAGTGATTATCATACTAAGGATTTACTTGTTGGTATCGAATATAAAAGGAACGATTTAGTAGAATCAACATTTAATGGGCAACTAGAAAAACAGATAAAGGAACTTCGAGATAATTTTGAATATCCATATCTTTTTGTTGGTTATGATGGAATATCAGAAATGATGATGGAAAATTTAGGTGTTAATCCAGAAACACTTGTAGGTGAACTTTCTTCTATTTTAGGTAGATATAAAGTGCCTTGGACTTTTGTTGGAGATTTGCTTGTTCCTATTACTTGTAAAGTAGCCGAAAGATTTTATGATGGAAAAACAAAAATCAAAGAAGCAGAATATACATCTTTGAGAATGAAGATAAAAAAGAAAAAAGTAACTCCAACAGAAATCAAACGTGTAATGTTACAAAGAATACCTAATTTTGGCCCTAGGAAAGTAGATAATGTGTTGAAACATTTCGACAATTCTTTAGGTAATATATCAAGAGCATCAGTTGAAGAAATAATGGAAATTAAAGGTATAGGTGATAAACTAGCAAAGGACATCAAAGAAATTTTAGAATGAGGAGGTATAAAATGACAAGAAGAAGGACATCAGGAGTAAAGTTAGATGTTAAAAAAACCATTGAAAAGAAGCATAAGAAAAGAATAGATAAAAGTAAAGTAACAACATTTCTTATTTTGGTTAGTATATGCTTTTTGATTCTATTCTTAAATTCATATTTTAACTATATGGGTGGTTCTATGTATAACATGGATGGAGACACTTTGGGAACAAGGTTTTTCTATTCAGGGCCTGACCCATATTACAATATGAGGTTGTGTCAAGTTACGTTAGAAACAGGTAGTTATCCATTCCTTAGTGAAGGAGACCCTTTACTGAATTATCCAGTAGGTCATGCAAGTAGTGGAAGACCTCCTCTGTTTAATATGATTGCAGTATCACTGGCTCATGTAGGAGGATTATTTATGCCTACACTAGAGGCATTAGGATGGTTGATGCTGTTCCTTCCTGCAATATATGGGGCATTATTGGTGTTTCCAATGTATGGTATAGGTAAAGAACTGTTTAGTAAGAAGGTTGGAATATTATCTGCTTTCTTTGTAGCAATCATACCAATACATATAGGTTCAGGTCATGGTTCTGCTTTTAGTCTATTTGACCACGATTCATTTTTATTGTTACTGTTTACTTTAACGTTTTATTTTATTATAAAGATGTTAAAGGAAAAAGATATCAAGGTTAAGGGGATATATTCAATACTTACAGGTATAACAATCGGAGCGATTCAGTTAACATGGGCAGCTGGTCAATCAATACTGTTGATTATATTAGCCTACATGATAGTACAACTTGTATTTGATATCTTTAGGCATAAACTTGATTATAATAATCCACTTAGAATATCATTTATTTTCTTAATATCATTTGCAATATCATTACCTTATTTTTATGCAAAAAGTGTTCCTTTCTATTATAATTTTTATATATTTCTAGTATCTTTACTTATAGTTGGTATTTACATAGTTCTTAAAAAATTAAATTTGCCTTGGTTGTTATCATTTCCTTCTCTTTGCATTACGTTTGGTGTTGGTTTAACTTTACTCTATTTGATAAATCAAGGTGTTATTGTTGTAACAGGAGCTATTTATAACATATCAGAATTTATCTTTGGTGAAGGTGTTTATGGAAGCAAAGTATCACTTACTATTGGAGAAGCACACGTATTTAATTTGAGTAGAACTGTCATGTCATTTGGCCCTGTTCTTTACTGGTTAGCAATAGCAGGTTTCATATTGTATTTAACCAAAACATATAAGGAAAAGTATCAACCACAAAACCTGTTTATCATAGTAGTGTTTGTTATAGAGTTTTGGTTGACAACAACTGCTGGACGTTTCTTAAATGATATGATTCCTTGTATTGTTTTGTTTTCTGCTTTCCTTACGTATATTATTATAGGAAGGATAAATTATAGAAAGATGATAAATAATATCAAGAAACTAAGTGGATTTGCTAAGATAAGGAAAGGTATCAAGTTAACACAGGTAGGAGGTGTTTGTTTCTTGCTTATGATGATAATACCAAATGCTTTTATGACATTTGATGCAGCCGTTCCTCCTGAACTAAAAGCAGATTACTTTGGTTCTGATTATTCAGGTGTTTATGGAACATCAGTAGGGCAACAATTATATTGGGCAGATGCGTTGTATTGGTTATCACTACAAGACACAGAAATAGAAAATGCATCAGATAGACCTGCTATTATAACTTGGTGGGATTATGGGTTTCAAATATCTGCTCTAGGTGAACATCCTACTGTTGCTGATAATTATCAATCAGGGATTCCTTGTGCTGGTAACTTTCATACAGCAAAGACAGAACAAGAAGCAGTTGCTGTTTTGATTGTTAGAATATGTGAAGGTGTAAAGGAAAGACAATGGGAAAAGACAGGAGTGTCTAATTTAACAGAATCAGTTAAGTTACTTTTTAAAGAATTCTTTGGTAATGTATCAGTTAACTTGACAAACATTATAGAAAACCCAATAGAATATGCTCCAAGTTATGACACAATTATCAAACCAGAATGGGGTAATACAGTTCTTAGGGTATCAAAGGAAAATGCTATGTATCATGATGCTATTGATATCCTAACAACTTTAACAGATAGGGAAATAACAGAAATGTATAAGTCAATAAGAACTATAACAGGATATGATATTCTTTATTATGGTGTTGAACAACGTGATTTAGAGATATTTGCAGTATTTCCATTTCTTAGTGATAAGTCAACACATGGTTATGTAACACTTGAAGATGATTATTTTGTAACACTTTATTATGATAGAAATACAAGAAAAGAATATACTGAATCAGAATTAGAAAACTTATCAACTTTACAAGTAAGCAAAATGGATTTAACAACCACAACATCAAGGAAATCAGGTTTCTTTGAAACAATGTACTACTATACTTACTTTGGTATTAATGAAGGAAATACTATACCAGATAACCGTTTGCCTACTTATGGTTTGAGACATTGGACTCCTGTTTATGTGTCACCTTATGTAACAATATCAAAATATTATGAAGGTGCAAGTATTACAGGGCAGGTTCTTGTTAATTACACAGGGTATTTGGGTTCTGTTGTATTTCTTATTGATGAGTTTGGTATACCACATGACTATGATATTGTTGATGAATATGGGCAATATGAATTGATATCACCTCCTGGTAATGTAACTATTGCTTTGTATACAGGACAATATGAAATAGAAACGAGAAGGTTCGATATACCTATTAGTGAAGAGGAAGCAAATTGGGAAGAAGAATCAACTAGACAAATGTATTTCCTACTTAATGCTACAAATGTTGATGTTTTTATAGATGGATTAAACAAAACAGCAATTTTGAATATCACCAGTACATTATATCCAGATTTAAAGCAATCACTAAATATCACTAATGGTAATTACAGATTTTCAAACCTTATGTCTGATAGTTATAAGTTTGATATTGTGAATGAAACAGGTTATGTGTTGTTTTCAGAAACACAGTTCTTAAAACCAGGTGATAATAGTTACAATATTACTGTTGAGCATGGAGAGATGGATTATGGGAAAACATGAACCATTAAGGAATAAAATAAGAGTAGAAGAAGGAATGTATCAGCATTTACCTGATTGGTTTCCTTATGTTGATGTAAAAGATGCTGTTGATGGAATGAAGGAAGAAATAGTTATTTCAGGCAAAGATATTATAAAAACAATCAATAAGTGGATGTATGACGTGACAAAAGATGAGTAGAATAGATTTTGATAGGTATTCAGAAGAAGTTGAAAAAGCAACAGATGAAATAGATTTAAAAAAGGCAATATCAACAAGCAGGAAAGGTAAAGCAAAGTTTATTGATAACTTTGTTCTTGGTAAGTATTCTTGGCAAGAAGCATTGACTTATATGGCAATCATTCAATCTATTGTTATCTTTATGGCACTTATTCCTGATTCAGTTCAAACAATTAATAATTTTTTAACTTGGTTACATATACCAATTCAATTTCCTGTAGAGATTGCCTCTGTTACTGCTGTTACTTTTATTGTATTTGTATTTATATTTGGTATTATTGCTGTTAGGGTATTTGGAACAACTAGAAGAACAGCAGAAATAGGAACTAAACTAGGCCCAAACTCATATTTATTATGGAAGAAAATAACAAGTATAGAAGAAAAATTAGAAAAGTTAGAGGAGAAGAAAAAATGAACACTATAGTAACAGGTGCATCGGGTTTTATAGGTTCAAACCTGTTAAAGACTTTATTGGAAAAAGGTAATAGGGTAATAGGAATTGATAAAGATATTAACAAGTATTACTTAATAGAAGACTTATGTCAAGACAAACTTCCCAGTTTTGGTATAAACTTTATAGATAAGAACTTCAATATGATTTATGACAACATCAATAACATAGAACAGTACGCACATGCTTTTTCAAATGTTGAAATAGTGTATCACTTGGCTGCTTCTGCTGATATAAGAAAGAGTTTTAAAGACCCAATGTTAGATTTAGAAAACAATGTTATTGGAACAAATTCAGTTCTTGAGTTATTACGTAAGAGGGACATCAAAAACCTTGTTTTTTCTTCTAGTTCATCAATATACGGCATCACTAAAGTAGTGCCTACGCCAGAAGATGTTCCTGATATTAGACCAATATCAATGTATGGAGCAAGTAAGTTAGCAAATGAAGCATTTATTAGTGCCTATTGTGATTTGTACGGAATCAAGGCATGGGTGTTTAGGTTTGCTAATGTAGTAGGAAGGAATCAACACAGAGGAGTAATATTTGATTTTGTTAAGAAGTTAAATGACAACCAGTTTGAACTTATTATACTGGGTGATGGTAATCAAGAAAAATCATTTTTTGACGTTGAGGATTGTGTTTCTGGTTTGTTAGACATACCAAAGAAGGATAACAATAAATCAATGGAAATATACAACTTAGGGAATAAAGAAACAATGAAGGTTAAAGACCTTGCAAGAATAGTTTGTGAAGAGATAGGTGTTAGCCCTGAATTTAAGTATACTGGAGGAGATAGGGGTTGGGAAGGAGATACACCATATACTATTCTTTCAATTCAAAAAGCATTAAAAGTAGGTTGGAAACCAAAATATGATTGTAGGGAATCAATCAAAAGGACTGTAAGGTGGTTGTTTGAAAAAGGATAATATTTTTGTTGATATATTCTATGGAATAAAACACTTGTTTCAAAAGAATAAAGGTATTTGTCCTAGATGTGGTTATAATGCTTTTAAACATGGGTTTTTTCCTCATGAACAATACTATTGTACAAAATGCCATTTATGGGAGCCTGACTGGAATAAAATGAATAAATTGATGAAGGAGAAAACAAAATGAATATATCAATAATTATTCCAACATTAGACTGTGCTAGGGATATCAAAGTGTTACTTGATTCTATAGTGGATTTGGGTTTGAATGATATTTGTGAAATTATAGTGGTTGATGCTTTTAGTCAAGATGGAACACCACTGGTAATTGAAAGATATGATTTTGCAAAGTTAATAAAAGTAGGACGAGTATCAAAAGGACAAGCAAGAAATATGGGTATAGAAGAGTCATCAGGCGACGTTATAGTTAACATTGATTCAGATGTCAAGTTACTTAGAGGTTGGTATGAAGCATTAGAAGAGTCAATGGGTTATAGTGACATTGTAGCAGGTTATTCACCAGACCCAGATGGAAAACATTTACCTAGAGTGCCAATATACGTAGAAGGACAAGACATCAGTTATCCTTGTTGTAACATAGCACATAAAAGGAAGGTATTCGAAGATATTGGTTTGTATGGTATTGAACAAAATCTACCAGAAGACATAGAATTTAATTACCGTTGTGTTCAAAGAGGATATGTTATAAACTATAATCCAAGGATGAAATTATATCATTATCAAAGACTATCAAAGGTGGGGTTTGTAAGCCAATCATTTTGGAATGGGGAAGCAAGATATGAGTTAAATAGGTTACATCCAGAGTTCAAAGGTTCACATCAACATGGAGTTAGTTTAAAGAATGTTATAAGATTGGGATTTGGTGCTTTAGGATTTACATTAGGTAGGTTTATGAGAACTAAAGGTGAGAAAATTGGAAAGTAGATTTAGTTCTATAGACGTTGGTCTAATACTAAGTATTGTCATTGGTTTTATAGTATTAGCATTTGGGTTTTTTGTCTTTTGGACTGTTGCAAGTACTATAGAAGACCCAGAACTAAATAATACGAATATATCAAAAGTAATTGATAATATGAGTCCGATAACTGATATTATAGGTGTTATTGTAATCATTGGAGGAATAATGCTAGTTGTTGGATTGGTTTATTATTTAATTGGAGGATTAGAAGTTATAAGAGAAAACATGGAAGAAAAAAGAGAAGAAAGAAGGATTGAAAGAGAATTAAAATGGGAAGAACATAAACAAGAAAAAACTAAAGAAAAACCAAAAAAGAAAAAGAGCAAAGGTATCAAAGTATGGGGAGATGAATGATAATTAGTAAATCTCCTTTTAGGTTGTCTATGGGTGGCGGAGGAACGGATTTACCTTCTTACTACAAGAAATATGGAGGATTTCTTATAGCAGGAACTATTGATAAACACAT
>Ga0209427_10004624_pt1 | contig 15884 bp, 16 predicted proteins | sample DeeMarSWOR136_30_FD_187465 | JGI IMG/M metagenome (GOLD analysis project Ga0209427, IMG submission 187465) | Marine sediment microbial communities from White Oak River estuary, North Carolina - WOR-1-36_30 (SPAdes) (version 2) | ecosystem: Environmental > Aquatic > Marine > Intertidal zone >...
TGCATTTAGTTGCCTTCTGTTTGGATAAATATTTTCTCAGCAATTCCTCGTCCGATAACAATTTTGCATCCCCTGACACAAATCTCAACAGGTCCTTTTAATGGAGCCTCACGAACAAGAGATACAGATGTTCCGTTAGTCAAGCCAAGATCACAAAGTCGTTGAACAACATTTCTTCCACCTCTAATAAATGCGATTTTTCCTTTTTGACCTGGTTTTAATGTTGTTATTGAAGTAAGTTTTTGTTTTCGTTGCCCTTTACCAGAAAAATATTTAGATAAACATTCATTACAGCTCTCAACATCAATATTACATGGTGGTATTGGTGAACCATGGGGACATTCTGTTGGAACTCCCAGTGTTTTACATAATGCCTGTTCTGTTTCATCGTTTATTACATGTTCCATTTTACAGGCTTGATCATGAACATACTCTCGAGGTAGATGCAAAAATTTATAAAGAAAAACCTCTAAAAGTCTATGTTTTCGTTTAATTCGAATAACAATATTTTCTCCTTTTTTTGTAAGAGACGCACCTTGATAAGGCTCGTATATAACAAGACCATCACGGTTCATTCGTTGTAAAACTTCAGTGACACTAGCTGGTGCATTTTTTAATTTCTCTGCAATCTCAGTTGTTTTAGCTTTCCCATCTTTTCCAGCGATGTCATATATTGCTTCAAGGTATTCTTCAATTTGTTCTTGAGCCATAATATTTCACGTTATATAATATAGGATCTCCTAAAATATAAATATTTCGGTCAACCTAAATTTTATTATTTTTATGAGTTTAAAAAATCTAAAAATTATCTGTTGATTAATTTTTTAAGTCATAAAAGATACCAAAAATAGTAAAAATAAAAATGAATGTATTAAATGTAGAGAAAGTGAAAAAGTAAGAGATGAATTAAGATGGTTGAAAGAATTAAAAAAACAGAAGATAAATGGAAGAAGATACTATCTCCAGAGCAGTATCATATTCTTCGCAAAAAAGGAACTGAGAAGCCTTTTTCGGGTAAATTTCTTCATAATAAAAAAAGTGGAATATATATTTGTGGAGCTTGTGGTAATCCTATATTTTCTTCTGATACAAAGTTTGATTCTGGATCTGGTTGGCCTAGTTTCTATGACGCAATTAATAAAGGAGCTGTTAAATTGAAAAATGATGATAGTCTTGGTATGAAACGAATTGAGGTTATTTGTAATATGTGTGGTAGTCATCTTGGTCATGTTTTTGATGATGGACCAAAGCCAACTGGTATGCGTTATTGTATTAATTCTTTATCACTTGATTTTAGAGAGAAATAGGTCGTTGAAGTGCTATCTATAGAATCTCCAACTAAAAAAATATATCATGAAAATATTTTTTTAAGATATCATTTATAACGAAACAAATAAAAAAATAAGAATAAGATAAAAAAGCTTTAATCTTCTGTATACACAGTTACTATCTTTGCATTTCCTTGTAAGTTCACAACAAGTTGATTTTCAGTGGAACCTTCGTTTGTATAAATTCCTTTATACCAAAATAGTCTCATTCCCCATACGCCAGTAAGACCAGTATCTTCCCAGAGAATATCACCATTTTTTTCAGTATATATAGTTACAGTTACGTCTGGCTCTAAAAATTCTATTAACCATCGGAAAACAAAGGCACGATCACCACCCCAAGGTCTAATAAAGAAGATTTTAAACATAACATATCTAAATAAAGATCCGCCAGATGGTTCAACATCTCCTGTTGCCTCAACATAACAATCTTTGAAGACTTCTTTTTTATTTCCAAGCGTGGGATTTGCTGATATCGAAGGTAGAAATACAGTAATTAATAGCATTCCAATTATTATTCCAATAATTTTCTTTTTCATCTTTCTTTCCCCTTTATGATATGAGAATTAGAAAGAAACAATATAATATTTACTAATTATTTTTTGAAAAAATATAAAATAAATTATCCAAATAATGCTGATTTGTTCAAAAATAGGTTATTTTGTTTTGATTTTTTTAAAAATGGAAAAAAATACAATTGATATAGAAATTTATCTTATTCTGACTCAAAGATAAACAACTCATCAATTGTTGTCTGTAGGGCTTTTGCTATATCATGAGCTAATTTTAAAGAGGGGTTGTAATTTCCTTTTTCAATAAAGTGAATTGTTTCTCGTCGTACGCCAATTTTTCTTGCTAAGTCTTCTTGAGTCAAATCATATCTTGCTCTGAGTTCTTTTATTCGTGTTTTCATTATCAATTCCCTTTCCAGGCTAAATATATATATGATATCATAAATGCTAATCCACCACACAATACAACAACTGCAGTAACTAGATGCCCGGAAAGTTCATAATCAAAAAAAACTCCGGATATTAATGGAGCACCAACAGCACTCCATATCGAAGCGATAAATCCATAGTAACATGCTTTATAATTTGTTATTTTTAGTCTTTCATCCTGGGCAGGTAACCCTTTTCTAACATTTTTTATTCTATCCCATAATATATATAGTGTAGTAACTATTATTATCAGGACTATTCCCATTGGAAATATTTCATTTAATTCAAGTTCACCTGCATTTAGTATAAAAAAAGATATTGTCCCTATTACAAGTACCGCCAATCCAATGCCTACTATAATTCCTATTTTATCTTTCATCTTTTTTTCATCTCCTTTCTTTATTTTTTGGATAACATTTTATTTGTTATCTCTAACTTTTTATTTGTTATTTCTAACATTATGTTATTTATATATAACATTACTATTTATAGTTTGCTTTGAAAAAAGTTGAACAAATTATTCACAATAACCTAATTTATTATATTTTTGTACAAAAGAATAAAATAGTTTAGAAAAGATTTATAAAAGAATATTTAAATATAGAATTAAAGGAGAATTAATTTGAAAATAGATAAAAAATTAGTATTTTATCCTTTTATTATTTTATTAATTCTATTTTTAACAACTCTATCAGGATGTATTTATAAAATTCCTGAGGACCCTAATACATTTGTAAGAGAATTTTTATTTGATGATTTACAACGTACATATAAAATTCATATCCCACCTAATTTGTCTGAAGAAATATCACCGGCATTAATTTTTGTACTTCATGGAGGAGGCGGCACAGGGGATGGAATGGAACGGTCATTAACTCTAGGTGGATTTAATACCTTATCTGATGTAGATAATTTTATTGTTGTATATCCTGACGGAATTGAGAGAAATTGGAATGATGGGCGAAAAAATACTAGTGATCCTGCTCACCAACAAAACATTGACGATGTTGGATTTATAAATGCACTTATTGAAAACCTTACAATTGAATTTAATATTGATCAAAATCGTATTTATTCAACTGGAATTTCAAATGGTGCAATGATGTCCTATCGGTTGGCACTTGAATTACCTGAAAAAATTGCTGCAATTGCACCAGTTGCTGGAGCAATCCCTATTGATATTCTCCCTGATAACTCATTATTAATTCCATTATCTGTTTGTGTAATAAGCGGAACAAGTGATCCATTAGTTCCATGGGAAGGAGGTATTGTTGGAACCAAGAGAAATCCACGTGGTGTTGTAATATCAGTTTTTAACTCTGTTAATTATTGGGTTATTAACAATAACTGTAATGATACAGCTGAGACAATTTTACTTCCCGATATAGATCCTTTAGATAGAACCAGGGTTTATTATCATAGATACGGCAGTGGAGAGAATAACACAGAAGTAGTTCTGTATGAAATTATAAATGGTGGACATACTTGGCCGGATGGTTATCAATATCTATCAAAAATAATTGTAGGGCGAACATGCAAAGATATCAATGCAAATGAAGTAATATGGGATTTTTTTAAAAATCATCCAAAACAATAATACGGATTATGATTAGTGTTTTTCTAACCATAGTAACAGTGGTAATAAAGCAGTTTTTAATTCATTTCCCTCTTTGGTTAATGAATATTCAACCCTAGGTGGTGTCTCAGGATAAACTTCTCTTTTTATTAATCCTTCTCTCTCCAATACTTTAAGTGTGTCAGATAGTGTTTTTGGGCTTATTACACCTATTTGGTTCTTTATCTCATTATATCTTAGAAATTTTGCTCTACCTAAGTGATTTATTATACAGATTGCCCATTTTTTACTAACAACATCGATAATTCCTTGAACTGGGCATAAACATTCTCCTTCTTCACATTTGTATTTTTCATCATGCATATTACGTTTCTTCATAGATACCTTCTATACTAAAATTAACTTTCTCTTTTAAATACTAACTAGAATATACCTACTATTAGATATATACCAGATATATAAAATGTATCATTAAGGAGATATATAAAATGTGTGAATGTAATTGTGAACCACAAAGATGCTGTTACTATACACCAAAACATAGACATTTTCTAAGTGCAGATGAGAAAATTGAAAATCTTGAAAAATATAAAAAAGAATTAGAAAAAGAGATCAAAGGAATTGAAGAAAAAATAAAAGAAATAACGAAATAACTTCTTCTCTTTTTCATTTCATTTTTTTTTCTGTTGATATAAATTATTTTTTAACTTTTTTTTCATTCTTATTATCAGGTTCAACTATAAGACTAACATGTCCAAATGCTAGTGATGGTAAGATATGGGATAATACTTGTTCTGCAGTACAATAGCGAACTATACCTTTTGAACTGGTTTGTATCCAACCATCTTTTCCTTTTCGGAAACTCTGTTTTGTGCCATTTTTAGTTATAATATAGATAGTACATTCATTATTCTTCATTTTAATACCCTATAATATGTTTAATATTATCAATAATCTCATTATATATAGTTTTTTTAAAGTTATATTCAGGAGATGGAGTTTGAATCCGTGATTTACTGCAAAAAAATGATTTTCTTCTGTTTACTTTAAATCATAGATTTAATTAATAAAGTGATGATTTGCAAATATAAACTTAGGAGTTTAGGTTATGGATAAAAAAGTGGATGAGTATATAAAAAATCAAAAATCACCTCAAAAAGAAATTTTACAAAAAGTAAGAAAAATATTTCAAAAGACACTGCCTAGTTGTAAAGAAAAAATGATGTGGGGAGCCGTAACGTTTGCAGAAGGTAAATTTTATATCGCTGCAATGAAAAATCGAGTTCATGTTGGTTTTGCAATCACTGGATTGAACAAAGAAGAAATAAGTATGTTTGAGGGAAGCGGCAAAACAATGAGACATATAAAAATATCTACACTAGAAAATATTGATGAGAAAACGCTTGTAAAACTTATAAAAATGGTTGATAAGAAAGCAATCTGCAAACCTTGCTAAATTTTACTTTAAAATATGCTTTGCGAACTTTTTTACTTAACTTAAGTGTTAAATATTTAATTGTGTCTTGTTAAAAAATAATGGAACTGGATTACAGCAATCTGGTCCGTATAGCAATTAGTTAAGAAACTAAAAAATATGTGTTTATTTCTATTTTGTTAACTACATTTTTTAAAATTGAAAAAATTATGTTTGTCTAATGTAATAAATATAAGTGTAGGTAATGGGAACTTGAACTTAAAATCTTCGACATTATAACAATTGATATCCATCGATTTTTAGAAAAAAGTAAATTTACATATATAATCGCTACCTTTTTACTATAGTCCTGATTTCATTATAAAATTATACATGGAAAAATTAATGAAAAATAGTCTCGTAACTCTTGAAAAAGTATCTCTTGGTGGTATCAACCAATGGATATCTATTAGAGCAAAAAATGTTATGAATCCTATTCTGCTCTATCTTCATGGTGGTCCGGGAACTCCGGTGATGCCGTTATTTCGATATTTTCAAGCTCCTTTAGAAGATTATTTTGTTGTTGTTCAATGGGAACAGCGGGGTGCGGGAAAGTCGTTTTCATGGAAGATACCGAAAGAATCAATGACGATCGAACAATTTATATCTGATCTACACGATTTGATAAAATTACTTTGTACACGTTTTCATAAACAAAAAATATATCTGATGGGACATTCCTGGGGAAGTATTCTCGGCATAAAGACTGTTCAAAAATATCCAAAGTTGTTTTATGCGTATATCGGAGTTGGTCAGGCAAACAACACAGTAGAAACTGAAAAAATAATGTATCAATTTGTGTTAAAAAAATCAATAGAAATTGACGATAAAAAATCAATTAGGATGTTAAAAAAAATTGGTCCTCCTTTTAAGGGGATGCATCCACCTTATGATAATTTCTATAAGGGAGGATATATTTCAAAAATGAGAGTTTATGGACTTGCTGCTAGATATGGAGGCCTTATATACAATGTTAGTGGATATAGGTCTTTTATTAAATATTTTTTAAAATATTTACCTATTTTGCGACCCGAATATACTTTATTGGATTTAATCAGAATAATGCAAGGTAATTTTTTTTCTACAAGGATTATGATGAAAGAATTGCTAATAATTAATTTATCCGAACAAGTTCCTGAAATTAAAGTACCTATCTACTTTTTAATGGGACGACATGACTACAATTGGTCAACAGAATGCGCTAAAAAATATTTTGATTTATTGAAAGCACCTAAAAAAGAATTTATTTGGTTTGAAAAATCAGCTCACGCCCCAAATGGAGAAGAGCCTGAAAAATTTAATAAGATAATAATAGAAAAAGTTCTACCAGAAACATTTGAAACGTGAAATAAGAGTTCCCATAGAAGAAATTACTTTCAACTTCAAGTTTAAATCACTTCTTTTATTAAAAATTCATAAAAATTAATTTAAGTTATTTTGTATTTACTAAGTTGTTTTCATTTGAATAAATAGGGGAAATATTTATGAATTATAAAGAAAAAATTAAACTATTTCAGGATGTTTTTGCGCCTAAAACTGGTGAAAAGATATTATTTTTGGTTGATATTCCACATGATAATATCAAGGATAACAAAAAGTGGAAAGATCGTAGAGAAATGGCTAAAGAATGGTTTAAAATATTTACTAAATTGGGAAATGAATCAAACTTTTCAGTTGATATGTTAAAATATAAAGCTACAGGCGTTCATAACTCTTCAATTCCTAAGAATATTTTGCGTGCTATTGTAAACTCAAATTTGTTTATTGCTATGACTGAATACTCTGCATCCTCTTCACTATTACCAATAGCTAGAGCTAAAAAGTCTATTACACGAGGTGCAAGTATGCCTTTGGTTGAAAAAAGAATGGAAGAAACAGCATTTAAAGCCGACTATAAAAAAGTGCAACAGTATGCTACTGCTATTGAAAAAATACTTAATAATACTATAGGTGCAGAAGTACTATTTTCAACTGGAGATAAACTCTATATTGATTTAAGAAATCGTAATGCACTTTCAGAAGCAGGAGACTGCACTAAACCAGGTCAATGCATAAATTTTCCAAGTGGTGAAGCTTGTATAGCACCTTATGAAGCAGCATCTGATGAAGTTGAGGAATTTGGAGCAAGTAAAACTGAGGGGCTCTGGCCTGTATCATATGATAGAGAATCTATAAAATATGTAATAAAAAATAATCACATTGTTGAAGTTATCGGCAATAGTGAAAAAGCAAATGAAATGCGAAATTACTTTATAGAAAACGATACAAGAGCAAATATTGCTGAATTAGGTATTGGTTGTAACCCTAAAGCAGTAGTAACTGGCAATCCTCTTGAAGATGAAAAAGTGGGATTGCATATTGCTTATGGAACTAGTACCCACCTTGGAGGAAAGGTTAAAAGCGATATGCATTTAGATATAATTCATGCTAAGGGATGCCCAATTGAAGGAATAAAACTTACTTTGATAAACAAAAATGGCTCAAAAATAGAAATAATTCAAGATGCAATGCTTAGATATGAATTACTAAGATAAAAACTAGAAAGTTATAAAGTAATATTAATTTTTTTTGGATTTAATAAAATATAATATTAGTAATGTAGGACCAAGACTCCAAGCAGAAAAAATAAAAACACAACTAAAACCTAGAATGATAACTAAAGAACCGCTAATACTTCCCATACCAAATTCACTAAAATTCGTAATACTAGCATAAATTGAATACTGTGTAGCGCCTATTGTTGGATTACAATTATCCATAAGTAAGGCACCACCAGCAGCATATAATCCACCTCCCTGTAAAAAACCAATGATACCATATATTATTGCTACCATTTGCCAGTTATTTGCATATATAAGTGAAGCTGAAAACACAATACTGATACTAATAAAAATATACAAAACTATTTTTCTTCCCCATTTATCCGCCAGTGTTCCACCAATTAATGAGCCAATTACTAAGGTTATTGGATATACTGACATAACAAGCCCTATTTGTCCAACGTCCATTTTTAAAATTATTTTCATATATAATGGAATTGCAAATATTAATAAGCCGAAGCCAATTCCTTGTACTGAAGAATATAAAGCAATAAGCTGTGTCGATCTTTTTTTGAATTCCTTTTTAAGAATAGATGCAATTTTTTCTGCTCTTTTTAATAGTTTTACTTCCCGTACTATAAGTGGGGATATAATAGTTACAAGAATGATGATTCCTCCAGCAAAGAAGCAAAGGTTATAACCATATATTTCTGCTATTGAAGCAAGTACAGAGGTTGCAAAAGCCATTCCTGCAAAGAGACCAGCAGTCATGGCACCGTTTATTTTTCCTCGTTCATTTTCCTTTGAAATTTGAATTGCCCATCCATCACAGGTTACGTCAAGAAGTACGATACCGAGGTGACTTATAAATAAAATGAAAGCAAATGGAAATATATATGTATAAGGATCAATAAAAATAAGAAAAAAAAGACCAATGGCTCCAAGTAATCCACCTATAATAATAAATGGTTTTTTTCCAATTGAATAAAAATGATCGATTATAGGGGCAATAGCAAACTTAAGGTACCATGGTGCTGCAGCTAATCCAGCAACAAGAGTAGCTATTGGTATTGAAATTCCTTTATCCAAAAGATAAATTGGAACAATAACTGCAGCAAGTGTAATTTGTAATCCTTCCGAAAAATATAGATTGCCAAATAAAAAATATTTAAATTTATTATATTTAGTTATATTAATCATTAAAAATTTAATTATAAATAAGGTTTTATATTTTTCTATATTATTAAATAAAATTTTAATAATAATAAATAAACTCTATTAATTTTTATAGTAAAATAAGTATACGAATAATTTTTATTCTATATAAAATAATAATTAATATTGGAAAAGGTTTTTGAAGTTCAATTACAAATCACTTTTTCTCTGAAAAAATTATATTAGTAAATCTAGAAACGTTTCATAAATATGATATATAAGTTTCTATTTTCCGCCCTGTGAATAAAAAAACAGTTGGTATAATCGCAATTCTTCTTGCAAGTATCATGTGGGCTATAGAGCCTATATTTATAAAATTATCATATGAGAATTCAGATTTTATCCAAACAAATATGATAAGGGCAATTTTTGCTTTACTTATTTCTTTTGTTTATATTTTGATTAAAAGAAAGCCAAAAGAATTGAGATTACCAAAAAAAGATGTTGTACCGATGATTTATATAGCGCTTATTGCAGCACTTTTTGCTGATTTTATGTATGTTTTTTCACTTTCTCAAGTAGCTGTTGTTAATGCTGTTATAATTGCTCATATGCAACCTGTATTTATAATAATATTTGGATTTTTTATTCTTAAATCAGATAAACTTACTTCTTTCGATTACATAGGTATTCTTTTTATGATTATATCAGGCATTTTAGTAACAACAAGAACCTTTGATAATCTACTGAGTTTAAGATTAGGTACAATTGGAGATTTATTTGTTTTATCTGCTACAATTGCATGGGCAACAACAGCCATTGCCACAAGAAAATATTTAAGACATTTAGATACCGGCATTCTGACATTTTATAGATTTTCAATTGTCAGCGTAGTTCTTTCAATTTTTTTAATAATTAATAATAGTTTTTTTATTGCTAATTATTATCAGATATTTGTTGGGATAATAGTTGGTCTTGGTACAATTTTATATTACGAATCTCTTAAAAGATTAAAAGCTGTTCAAACTTCTTCGCTTGAACTCTCAACTCCAGTGTTTGCTACAGTTCTTGCTTTTTATACTCTTTCTGAGATTCCTACGATTATGCAAATTTTTGGTGTTATATTTTTGTTACTTGGTCTTTACTTTATTTCAAAAAAAGAAAATAATTGAAGAATGCTGTAAAACGACTTACATACAATGAAATTTTTTTAATGATTAATCTTATTTTTTAATTACAAAATTATAAAACATAAAATTATGGTTTTTCTTCAGTTGGAATTATATTATTGCAGAGGAAATGCTTTCGACTTCAAATTTAAATCTCTCCTCTATTGAAAAATTAATATATACTTGAATAAGTTACGCTTCTTGCAAAAAAATATAAAATAAATAGGTGTATAATTTTGCAATGTATGTTTGTGTCAGATCTTCATGGTGAAAGAACACGTTATAATAAATTATTTAAAATTATTAAAAAAGAGAAACCAAATGGTGTATTTATCGGAGGAGATCTTCTTCCAGGTGGTTTTGGAATTAATATAAATATTGAAAAATTTTTACGGGATTTTTTTCTTTTAAAAGTTGCAAAATTAAGACAATCAGGTACTGAAACTAGATTTTTTACAATATTAGGAAACGATGATCCAAGAATATATGAGAGTATTTTAATGGATGCAGAGAAAAATAACTTAATTGAATATACTCATAATCATACTGTTTCATTCGGTGATTTTTTTGTTACAGGTTACTCATATGTTCCTCCTACACCATTCAAGCTTAAAGATTGGGAAAAATATGATGTTTCACAATATGTAGATGTCGGGGCTATTTCCCCAGAGGATGGTATCAGAACAATCAAAACTACTAAAGATGAAATTCAATATTCAACAATAAAAGAAGATTTGAAATTACTTTCAAAAAATGCTCCACCTGAAAAAACTATTTTTATGTTTCATTCTCCTCCTTATAATTCTTATTTAGATAGAGCAAATTTGGATAATAAAAAGTTTGATCATGCTCCAATTGATGTTCACGTTGGTAGTATTGCGATTCAAAAGTTTATATCTGAAAAACAACCATTACTCACTCTTCATGGTCATGTTCATGAATCAACAAGAATTACAGGACATTGGAAACAAAAATTTGGAAGAACATTTTCATTTAATGCAGCCCATGATGGACCGGAGCTTGCTCTTATAAGATTCAATACAGATAAATTAGAAAATTCAACTAGGGCCCTAATTTAAGTAATTTTTTTATTTACTTTTTTAAAGGAATTCTTTTCACACTCATATATGGAGATGTTATATGTGTTGCCCAAGAATCTTTTTTTCTAATCTCTTCGTCTGTTATAATATGAACATCTAAAAGACCGCTTGTTTTAATACCTGTTCTTTGTTGGTTTTCTTCATCTATTTTTCTACTATAATTATTAAACCAAGCAATAAGTTTCTCTTTTTGTTCCTCCGTTCCTTTAAAATGAACTAACAAATCAATGTCACTTGCTGGACCAGCTGTTCCTTCTTTTGTACTTCCTATCAGATACAATGATTCAATTCCATAAACTTCTGAATCTAATTTTTCAGCAATTTCTTCTACTTTTTGCATACGCCAACTCCAGTGATCAGGTGATTTTAAATATGCCAAGGCTTCTCCTGCTTCTCCATCCATTATCACTGATAGTGTATCTCCTGAATAGATTTCTTTTGTTTTTATAACACGAACTACATGTTCATATTCTTGATAATTCTCTAAAATATTTGACAATTGATTTTCCTGATTAAGTATTAGACTTTCATTAAATGTGTTTTCAGACTCATTAGGATAAAGCGGAAGATATTTAATTTCAGCTTCTACTAGATCTTGGAAAAAATGTGTTCCAAATGAAAGTTCAGGGGTGTATTTTCCCTTTTCTTTAGCAATTTCAACCAGAAGTGAAGTGTTATTGATATCACCGTATTTAACAGGCACTCCAAGTTTTATGTCCCCTCTGCTTCCCCATCTACCAGGCCCCATTAATATAAATTTTCTTTTTGGAAGTATGTTATTTATCTCATTTATTATTTGTGCAATTTTTTGCATATCCTCCCTTGTTTCTAAGTTTTCATATTCTTCAGGAACTACATAGACAATATATTCGATATTCTCCACTTGACCTGTTGTGACATATTTATTTGTAAAGAACAATTTTTTATCCTGTGAAATATTTTTAGGAATTGGAATTCTTTCTATCCCTTGTGATTGGCTTTGTGGACGGCATTGAAGCACATAGAGTTTTTTTCCATCTGAGGCAAACTCTACATCAACAGGAATTCCTAATATTTCTTCGAGTGTCTGTAAAATAATTCTCATTTTTTCTAAAAAATCATTTTTTTCAAATAGATTTGAAAATGTTATTACCATATCTGATTCTTTTGGATTTAATAAGATATTTGGAGGATTTGTAAGTTGTCCATCTTTATAAATTGATATTATTTGATTTAGATTTGGGAATTCATCTGCATGTTCTTTTAATAAATCAATAGCATCGACTGTTTCAATTGCACCTGATTTTAAGTTTATTACATCCATATATCTTGGTGAATATTGAATTCTTTCACTAACTAAAGGATTAACTTGTAGTTTAGGTTTTTTTGGTGAAACAAGAATTGGATAATCGTTTCCCACTCTATCAACTGCTCTTGTACCAAGACCAGGAACCAGCCGTATCATCCCATCTTCTCTCTGTATACGAGGGGACCATTGGAATTCGTTCTTACTGAATGCTACACCTGCAAAAACAGGCATGTAATAATGACCTACAGTAAAACCTACAACTTCTTGTATAAGTATGCCCATTTCTTCACTAAAATCAAGTAGTCCACGCTCACGCCTATATTCGATAGGATCAGGGCTAAATGTAGACGCATAGACCTCAGCTATTGCATCCATCAAGGAATATAGTCGTTCCTCCTCGCTTCCAGTATTTGCAATGAAAAGACTTTTATATTTACCTGAAAAAGCCGCACCATAACTATCCTCGAGTAAACTTGAGGAACGAACAATTATAGGTTTTCCTTCTAAATCACGGATTATCTTTCTGAATCCTTCAACTATTTCATAAGGAAATGTAGCATTTTTAAAAACTTGTTCTAAAAATGGTTGTTCTTGACGTATTTGATCTGGATGCAAGTATTTAGTCTGGAAGGTTTCATCCAAATCATTGTAATGTATGAAATTAAAAATGGTATCTGTAGTAATGTACCAACTCTTTGGAAAAGAGATGTCTTTAAGAATTTTATTTTTTCCCATTGATTGTTTTATGATTTTTTCTGCTAAAAAAACTCCAGATGTTTTTCCTCCAAATTTTCCGGATCCATGAGTTGGTCCTACAGTATGACTTAATAATGTTATAAAGTCTTCAAGTTTAAAAAATGATTTTGCAACATTTACATATTCTGGTCTATTTGTGAAAAAACGTCTTATCAAAGCTGTTTTAATACTGATTTTATCTTCTGGAGCCAAAATAGTATCTTCAAGATCCTGATTATAAAACCTATTTAATTCATCAGTTATATCTAAAAGAGACACACCTTCTTTTTGGGCAGTTAATAATAATGGGCGAGCCTTATCCTGCTTCATCCAGTTTTGAAATAAATTTGATATTTCTTTAGAGGGAATAGTTTCCTTTGCTAATTCAAAGACTTGCTTTTGTATGTTTCTTAAAGAATCAAGATCTTGTCTGGGATTAGGCATGTTTATTCCACACCATTGACTTGATGATGATCCTTTATCAACCGGGCAAACCTTACTTATTAATGTAGTAATTTTTTCATTTTCATACCTATAAAGATAATATGTCATTTTTCTTGTAAGTCTTAGCAGTGTTCTGGGATCGGTTTTAAAAAGTAAATCAATAATTACTTCCCAATCCTGTTTTTTACCTGCAACTTTGGATTCAACTATTTCATCTTTAGTTCTTTTTTCACCAATATATTTTCCTAAAAGATCTGAAATTGCATCTATTAATCTTCTTTCTTCAATTAGAAAGGGTCCTTCATCTAACTGAGGTTTTTTTTCTAAGTAATAAACTTCTAAAACTCCTATTTTTTTATCGTCTAATATAATATTACTTACTTGACTCCATTTTGTTTCTCTAAAATTTTTAGTTTTATATTCTTTGTTATTTATAGTTATTTTAGCACATGTAATATCAGGATACTGCCATGCTGGTGGAATTAAATTTAATATTTTATTCAAAGCATCATCTAGTGATATATCCGTATTTTTTACAATATTTGTTAATCCATATAGACAGTGTAATTCTTTGACTCTTTCTTTTAGTTTATTTGTTTGATATTGAGATGAAGAGTTTGAATTATTTTTTCCATTTGTTTTATTCATTTTTCATCTCCTTTTTGTTTTTATTAGCTATTTATTTCCTTTATAACTGCTTTACCGCGTTTTCCATCAATACTTATTTCTAATTCAGAAGATGTTTCCACATGTTTTACATCATCTGTTTCTTCTATTAATTTTTGAGATTCAAGCCAACTCCATCTAATATTGCCTCTATCTTTTTTGGTAGTTATATATCCTACTTGTGAGGAGATCATATCATGGAAAAAATGAGAGCCTTGAGATGGATCAATCGGTCTTTCTCCATATGGGGTTTCAATAATAACTTTAACCCCTGCAATATCACTCCAAATAATAGGTATTCCTAACCAAGAATCTGCTGACCCCCATCGTCCCGGGCCTACTAAAATATATGGTTTATTTGCATCCATTAATTTAGTATTCATCTCCCTTATTTGATTAACAACTCTATTTGATTTTGACATATGAAATAATTCATCTTTGATATATATTATATCCTTAATGCCTCTAATTACCCCATTTCCTAAAGCGTTTTCACTATAGCAAATAACTTTGTTGATATCAATATCTTCAATGTTTACCTCATGATATTTATCAGGTGGAATCATACTTCGTATCTGTAGTATTGTTAACTCTGCAGGTTCTTTTTCATCTTTGCCAAAGTTGATAGCAAACTCTATTTCCACAGGGTAACCAAGAGCAAGCTCACCAACACGAAGAAGTAGTTTTAATGCTTTTGCTAGAGGAATTAAATTATAATTAATAATAGGGCCAAAATCAATAACAATAGCACCTTCATCATATAATCCTGGGTAAAGGCTATCATCCCTTGGAAAATAAGTAGATGCTACTTTATCTAAAACACCATGTCTTTTCGCAATATCAACATCAAGTTTTTCTAAAGTAGTTTCTTCATTTTTAGAAAAAATAGTATAAACAGATTTCAGCCTCAAAGCATAATAACTCTTCTGTGAATATTTCATGAAATCTTTTGGTGTACCAAATAGAGGAGCTTTTGGTTTTTCAGGGCAGAAACAATAACTACTACCTCCATCCACAATCGACTTACCCAAACCAAGGGCAAGATATGCTATTCCATCTTCATGTTTACAAGGGCCGGAGGGGTAATAATTATATGATTTTGCTACACCTGAAATAGTTGGATAAAAATAAACATCATATTTATTACCAACAACTTCTTGAATTAACACCGCCATTTTTTCATCACTAACATTTTTTGGTGTTGATTTAATATAAGATCTTGCTTTTTCAAAATATGTTGATGCATAAACATATTTTATAGCATTACAAATCTCTTGAAATCTTAAATCAGTTTCCCAAGATTCATTAGGAAACAACATAGAAGCATAAATACCTGCAAAAGGTTGTAAAAGTGAATCTTCAAGAAGACTTGAAGATCTAACTATTAATGGTTTTTTTGTATTTCTGATAAATGAACGAAGATCACCAATAATTGTTGCAGGTAAACTTGCAGCTAAAAAGTTAGAAG
>Ga0209427_10004625_pt1 | contig 15883 bp, 18 predicted proteins | sample DeeMarSWOR136_30_FD_187465 | JGI IMG/M metagenome (GOLD analysis project Ga0209427, IMG submission 187465) | Marine sediment microbial communities from White Oak River estuary, North Carolina - WOR-1-36_30 (SPAdes) (version 2) | ecosystem: Environmental > Aquatic > Marine > Intertidal zone >...
CTCCTTCAGCCTATTTTATGAAGTGCCCGCCAAAGCAGTATACCGATGATGTGGCCTATCAACTCACAGAAGATTTCATCAAGGGAAAAAGAGAAGATTAAAATTACTCCCTTTGATTTCAAATTCAGAAATACTTAAAAAACCGGATTTTTTTAAACCCTTTTTAGTAAACTTAAAGGAACTTTAGCACAGCACCTACAAAGAGGAAAATATAATGGTCAATACTAATAATATTAAGCTATCAGAGGATGAATTACAGCGATACAAAAGGCAGATGATGATGGCAGGATGGGGAGAGGAAGGTCAGAAAAAATTAAAGGGTTCTACTGTATTTATGGTCGGTGCTGGGGGGCTCGGTTGCCCTTTGTCTATCTATTTAAGTGTGGCTGGGGTTGGAAGGATAATTTTATGTGATTTTGATACCCCTGATCTTACAAATCTAAACAGGCAGATTCTTCACACCCATAAAGATATCGGAAAAAACAAGGCGATTTCAGCAAAGGAGACACTTTCTGAAATCAATCCAAATGTAACCATTGAGCCGGTCACGGAAAAGATTACTAAGGAAAACATTGATCGTTTTGCCCATGATGCTGATTTGATTATTGACTGTCTCGATAATTTCCCGACCCGTCATATCTTGAATGAATACAGTGTCAAAACCCAAAAACCCTTTATTCATGGCGGGATCTATGGAATGTCAGGACAGCTTACCTTTTTCCATCCCCCTGAAACAGCGTGTCTTTCATGCATCTTTCCCTCGTCTCCAGAGCCTGAAGTCTTTCCTGTATTAGGTGCTACCCCAGGTGTCATTGCAACCCTTCAAGCAATGGAGGCGATAAAATTTCTTCTGGGGAAAGGAACAAATCTCAAAAATTGTCTTTTAACATGGGATGGGGAAAAGATGGAGTTTAGAAAATTTAATATCAGAAAGTCCCCTCATTGTCCTGTATGTGGAAAAAAGACTGGATAGAATTCTTTAGTTTGGAAGCTCACCCTTACCAAAGACCCTTCTGGGTTTGACCCCGTCTGCTGGACCAACAATACCCTCTTTTTCCATTAGCTCTATCATCCTTGCAGCACGGTTATATCCCACCCTGAGTCTTCTCTGAATCATAGATATGGAGGCCTGTCCAGTCAGGGTAACAAGCTTTACAGCCTCTGTATACTTCTCATCAAAATCTTCCCCGTCATCAATAAAATCTTCAATTTTTCTCTGTTCTAATAAGGCATTATCATATATCGGCTTCAGCTGTTTCTTGAGAAATGTAACAACCTTTTTGACTTCTTTCTCTGAGACATAAGGGCCGTGAATTCTTTCTAATCTTGATGTTCCGGGCGGTAGAAAGAGTAAATCTCCTTTACCGAGAAGCCGCTCGGCACCATTAGCATCCAGTATTGTTCTCGAATCTACTTTGGAAGAGACCTTAAAGGATATCCTTGAAGGAAAATTTGCCTTGATGACACCTGTCAATACATCTACAGAGGGCCTCTGTGTGGCCACGAGGAGATGAATCCCGGCTGCTCTTGCCATCTGCGCCAGGCGGGTTAGAGAATCCTCTACTTCTCTGGAAGATACCATCATCAGATCAGCCAGTTCATCTATCACAACAACGATATAAGGGAGTTTTGTATGAACGAGTTTCTCATCCTTTTCTGATTTAAGCTTCTCTTCCTTAGAAATGCCGTTTTGTTTAATGAGTTGTGAAAGCCTCGTTATGACTCTGCTCTGTTCTTCATCAATGATTTGATTATACCTCTCTATATCCCTGACCTCTTTATCTGCCAGAAATCTATACCTTCTTTCCATTTCCTCTACAACATTTCTTAATACCAGAGCCGCCTTCTTGGCATTTGTAACCACAGGAACAAGCAGATGAGGAATTCCATCATATATAGACAGCTCTAACATTTTGGGGTCAATCAATATAAGCTTAACTTCTTCAGGAGTCGTATTAAAAAGGAAACTGCAGATCATACAATTGAGAGCAACGCTCTTTCCTGAACCAGTAGCTCCTGCGATCAAAAGATGGGGAATTTGAGCAAGGTCTGTAACAGTGGGGTTTCCCAAAATATCCTTACCTAAGGCTAGGGAAAGCTTTGATTTGGCTCTTTGAAATGCTTTAGAGCCAAGGATTTCTTTTAGGGAAACATGTTCTCTTTCACTATTGGGTATCTCAATACCTACCACTGCCTTTCCAGGAACAGGAGCAACAATCCGAACATTTGCGGCCCTTGTGACAAGGGCAATATCATCAACAAGATTGATGATTTTATTTACCTTAACCCCTGATGCAGGCTCGAATTCATACATGGTAACTACAGGGCCTGGTAACACCTGGATTATCTTTCCACCCACTCCAAAGTCTCTAAGCTTTTTCTCAAGGGTCTCAGATCTTTCAAGGATATCTTCTTTCTTCAATTTCTTTTCTTTGGGTGGTGGGTCATCCAATAGAGAAAGGGATGGTAACTGATAATCTCTGATCATATCAGAGAGCTTGAATCTATCCTCTTTTGGAAACGCAGCCGCCTTCTCTTCTTTTTTTATAGCGACATCAACTTCTATCTTTGGCTCTGCTCTCACTCTTCTCATTATCGGCTCTTCTTCCTTCTGGTCATATACGACCTCTCTTCTTTTTATCTTCTTAGGGCGAGAAGAGAGCCTGATGGATAATAATTTTTTAAATAAGGTCGAAACAAAATCAAAAATTTTCTTAAAAGGTACTCCAAATCTAATGGATAATAATTTTTTAAAGACGATAAAAATAATATCAAAAATTTTCTTTAAACCTGATCCGATTGAAAACCTTGTGACCACCATTAGAGAAATGATAAGAACAGTAGAAAGAACAAGGTATGCTCCTATTTCATTAAAATAGGCTAGCAAAATATTAGATACCAGATAACCGATTAATCCACCACCTTGGATTTCATGTTTGAAAAACGGATCCCTTTGATAGGCAAGATGAATGAGGCTTGAATAGGAAAGAAGGAATAATATCCCTCCTGATAAGGGATAAAGACTGGCTTTAAGCATCTTCCCCCTAAAAACCGCAAACCCTGACAGAAAAAGAAACAAGGGTATAAAATATCCTCCACTCCCGAGAAACTGAACCAGGCCATCCGCCATATAGGCACCGACTAAGCCCATTAAATTTTTAACCTCAATCTTTGAGTCAAGAGAAATAACAGTATTAAAAGATGGGTCTTTGGGATGGTACGATATAAGGCTTATAAAGATAAAAAGAGAAAGGGCAAGTAAGAAAACTCCTCCAACCTCTTTTACCCCTCTATGTCTAAAAAAAGACATCTCTCTCCTGTTCTTATTAATCCTGATTAGCATTCTTTAGGATTAATTACTTAATTTTTTATAGCATAAATTCAATCCTGTTGCAATGGATTAAAACATTTTACTTATTATAAAAACCCTTTCTATCTCAAAGAAAACCTCTCATTTTAAAGATATTTTTTAATTTTTGCCTTGCAGGGTTTCCCTTCAATAATTATAATTTATAAGTTTTGTTTTATCCTTAAGGGAAGAAATATATGCCTGAAAACAGAGAAGAGTGGAAGAGCAGAATAGGTTTCATTATGGCTGCTGTTGGTTCTGCCGTTGGTCTGGGTAATATATGGAGATTCAATTATATGGCATATACGAATGGTGGGGGTGCCTTTTTAATTCCTTATTTTATATCCCTTTTCACAGCTGGAATCCCTCTTCTCATATTAGAGTTTGGTCTCGGGCACAGGATGCGGGCATCAGCACCCCTCTCCTTTAAAAAGATCGGGAGGGGCTGGGAACTCCTCGGCTGGTGGCCCATCATCTTTGTCATGTTTGGTATCGAGCTTTATTACTCTGTTGTTGTCGGATGGTGTGTTAATTACGCGGTATATTCCTTCAACCTTGTCTGGGGAAATGATCCCAATACATTTTTCTTTACAAATTTCCTGAAAATGTCTGACAGCCCCTGGAAGCTGGGCCTTCCTAATCCTGTAATTTTATTAAGCCTGGGCTTTGTTTGGATCTCCATGTGGTTTATCTGCTCTCGAGGGGTTCAGAGAGGGATTGAAAAGGCATGTAAAATCTTTGTCCCCCTTCTCACTCTCCTTATTGCTCTCCTCATCATAAGGGGGCTTACTCTTCCTGGTGCCTTTGAAGGGATAAAATGGTATTTAAAACCGGACTTTGCTGCCCTTAAACAACCAAAGGTCTGGATGAGTGCCTACTCCCAGACATTTTACTCTATGAGCGTTGGCTTTGGAATTATGATTGCCTATGCCAGCTATCTTCCAAGAAATTCAGATATCAATAGCAGCGCTTTTATTACAGGCTTGGTAGATACTTTTTTCTCCTTTTTTGCCGGTTTTGCTGTGTTTAGCACCCTGGGCTTTATGGCCTTTCAGACAAATCTTCCCTTTGAAAAGGTTGTAAAAGAGGGGATTGGCCTGGCCTTTGTTGCCTTCCCCAAGGCCTTAAATGAGATGCCCCTTTTCTCAGGTCTCTTTGGACTCATATTTTTTCTCGCTCTCGTTATTGCAGGATTATCCTCTGCTATCTCTATCATAGAGGCCTTTTCTGCAAGTCTTATGGATAAATACGGCACGCCGAGAAACCGCGTCATAACGATCTCCTGTGTCTTGGGATTTCTTGGAAGTGTGATTTTCACAACAAAAGGAGGGCTTTTCTGGCTTGATATTGTCGATCATTTCTTATTACAGTATGGGCTCGTTACTGTTGGCATCTTAGAATGCGTGGCTATAGGATGGTTTTCCAGTACAGAAGATTTCAGGAATCATCTCAACTTAACCTCTTACTTTCCTATAGGGAGGTGGTGGGACTTCTGTATCAAAATACTGACTCCTTCAATATTGCTGATCATACTGATCTATACAACCATTCAAGAGGTAATGGTTTCCTATGGTGGCTACTCAAGAGCTGCTACACTCACCATTGGTCTCGGTTGGATTATCACAACTTTTATCACGGCCTTGATTCTTTATCGAGAAAAATGGAAAAATAAGGCCACTCTTCTTTTCAGGGATGAATAACTGATAAACCAAAGGCCTCCTTCATAACATCAAATATATATCTATTCTCGTTCAGACCAGCTACCTTCCTAGAATTGATACCATACCCTATAAGCATAACAGGAATATTTGTGTGACCCCCTGTTGACCAGGAGACCTGATATCTTTTTGCTAGGATCCTTCCTATGGCATGAGCCGTATAGACCTTTTTCTTGTTTTTATAGGCGGTAACATGAAAAGGGCTAAGAAGTATTGGATTCTTGATGAATTCAGCTTCACTTTTTGAAATCTTAATTTTCGTATGCTTATATATGACTCTCTTGATATCATCCGTTGTGGGCTTTTGTCCAAACTCTTCCCATATCTTTTCAAAAGAAGCACCCTGTCTTGAGATCGCCTTTAAATTCTCAAGGCTTCCAAAATCAGAACCCCATTTATTCCTGACGATATAAGAAAGTCCCGTTCCTCCTGTGGTATGGTCTGATGTAATCAATAAGAGCGTGTCTTTCTTTTCTTTGCAAAACTGAAATGCCGCTCCCACTGCTTCATCAAAATCGAGTATCTCTGCGACCACTGAGGCAGCATCATTGTTATGACCCGCATGGTCTATCCTCCCCCCTTCTATCATGAGGAAAAAACCCCCTTCATTTCTATCCAGAACTTTTAAGGCCTTTTCTGTCATCAAAGCGAGGTTTGGGATCCCTGTATGATCACTTTTCTTCCTATCCAGAGCCATCAAGAAATGGGAGCTTGAAAAGAGACCTAAAAGCTTAATATCATCTGGGGCTTTGATTAATTCATCCTCTTGACTTATAAACTGATAGCCCCTTTTCTCTGCCTCTTTAATCAGATTTTTCTTATCCTTTCTTTTTGAAAATTTTTCTGCACCTGCTTTAAGAGATATTTTTGAAAAATCCCCAACCCTTGTTTTCTTTGGCATCCAATCTTGAATTCCTCCTCCCATAAGAACATCGATACCCTTTTCTAAAAACTGATCGAGTATCTCAAACCTGTTTTCTCGAGAGAGAGAATGACTCCCAAAGGCTGCAGGTGTGGCATCGGAAATTCTGGTTGTTGTCACAAGACCAGTAGACTTTCCCATCCCCTTTGCGATTTCAAGAATTGTCTCTTGATCCTTTCCTTGTTTTGACTTTGCAATCCTGTTGATTACTGTTCTCTTCCCTGTTGACATAGCAGTAGCCGAAGCAGCAGAATCCGTCACCAGATTTAAAAGGGGTCTTGTTAAGATAAGACCAAGATGCCCCACTTTTATCACTCTTTCCATGTTAAGCTCTCTTCTTTTTATCAACAGGCTATAATCAAGGGCCAGCGCAAACTCTCCTGGCCCCATACCATCAGCAATCATAAGAATAATATTTCTCGCCCTCTCCTTCTCACTAGCATAGGCCACTTCTCTTGTGGAGAGGAAAACCCCAGTATATAAGATGCATGGTAAAACAATGAAACATATAAAAAACTTCTTAAAAGACCTCATATCTTTCTCCTGAGCTTTCGTTATTTTCGTATTGACTTTTTTCTGGAACCTTTTTCCAGAGAATGATAAAGGCAATAATCATCATCAAAACAAGAGAACAAACAGCCCCTTTATATCTCAAAACATCGCCAAGGGGGTGTGAAGAGAGAATAACCAATCCCCACAGGAGTGGACCAATAATCGCAGCAAACTTTCCAGACAGGGAATAGAGACCAAAAAACTCCCCCAGCATCTCTTTTGGAACCAGAGAAACCATAAGAGGCCTGGCTGATGTCCATGTCCCTCCCATGAATATTCCTACAAAAGAGCCCATCACCCAGAAAAGGGATTGATTCATTGTCGCTACTATTATCGATAAGGTTACGATCCAGCCAAAAAGGACAATCATCAAGGCTTTTTTACTTCCAATCCTATCTGTTATCAAACCAAAAAGAAAAGACCCAATAATAGCAGACGTCGTGGAAACAATAAAAAGAGGGATGATAACACTATCAGAAAAGCCCATCACTTTTGAGGCATATACAGCCATGAATATAATGATTGTACTGATTGCGTCTTCATAGAAAAACTTCGATATTAAAAATGCCAGGACCCCCGGATACTTCCTAGTATTGGAGATACTGTCGATCACCTTATTAAAAGCGCCCTTAAGATCAATCTTCCATCTCTCCAATGAAGGAATGACCGCTTCTCTATCCTTTAAAAAGATAAAGGTCGGGATGGAGAAAATAAGAAAGAGAACTGCAGTTGGAATAAAGGTAGCAACCCTCCCACCCCCTTGGATAAAAGGAACATGAAAGCCTAAAACTTTCCCTTCATTAAAAGGCATAACAAGAATCAGTCCCACAATCGCTCCCAGATAACCGAAGGCAACCCCATATCCTGAGATCCTGCCGATCGTCTCCTTTGAACTGACCTTTGGGAGGAGGGCATTATAAAACACAAGCGCTCCCTGATAGGAATAATTTGCTATCATATAGAGGATGATAACTGCAAAGACCTTAGGATAGAAATCATCGATAAACCCTCCAAAGAGACCTATGAGAAGGGTAAATATGACACATGAAAGGGTAAGCGTTATCAAAAAGGGCATCTTCTTTTTATGAGTATCGGATATGACACCGAGAATAGGCATGGAGAGGGCCACGAGAACCATAGAAAACGAATTACCAACGCTCACCCATATATCCTCCAAGGCAAGGTCAACGGTCAGCCACAGAGGAAAGTACATGGTAACAACGTTCATCGAAAAAATGGTATTGGAAAAATCATACAATATCCATGAGAATGTCTGAAGCCTTGAAGAATCTGACATTTTTAAGGAATGATAATTGAGTAGATTTTAAAATTGTAAAAAGGGCTATTCTTTACTCTTCAAATATCTTTTAACGAGCCTCCTGCATATCTCTTTTATCTGCTTTAAATCATTTTCCAAAAGCCCCTCATAGTGGATGCCGCAAACAAGCATGACCTTTTTATTAAGAACCTTTGTAATCGTCTCTGCTGCTTCTCTTCCCACCTCTTCATCCTTATGCCCAACGATATTCATTACGCTGGATGTGCAGGAAATCTTATTTCCTCCCCTAAGCGTTGGTCTTGGAATCGATAAGATACACGAACCGATATGACTCCTGCTTCCCCCGTATAATAAAACCAAGAGATCATCTCCAAGTTCGATTGGTTCTAATACAATCTCACTATCCAAAAAACTTTCTCTAAGCATTGATCTACTTTGATCCCCATCTTTTAAAGAGATCATTTTTTATCTCTAACGCATCTAAGGTTTTACCAACGATATGGTTTACTAAATCATCAATACTCTTTGGGCCATGATAAAAGGCAGGGGAAGCGGGGAGAATTGTAACACCCATCCTGGAGAGCTTCTGCATATTCTCAAGGTCTATTGGGCTTAGAGGGGTCTCTCTCATGACAAGGACTAATTTTTTTCCCTCTTTTAAGATAACATGGGCACATCGATGAATCAGGTTTAAAGAGATACCACTACTGATACACCCAAGGGTATTCATCGAACAGGGAATGATCACCATCTTATCTATTAAAAATGAACCGCTTGCCAGGGAGGAATCGATGCTATCAATTTCATAATGATGGTCAGCATATTTTGATAATTCCTCCTTACCAAAACCCAATTCATGCTTCGTAACCTTATCGCCTGCATCTGAGACAATCAGATGGCTTTCGATCTTGAGTGATTTCAGTGCCTCTAAAAATTTTAAGCCATAGATTGAACCACTGGCGCCTGTTATCCCGACAGCAATCTTCATAAAAACAGTTCCTGCTAATATTTTGATTTTTCAAATTTTTTTGATTCTATGCGAACAGTCAAAAATTGTCAAGCCAAACAGCTCTTCTCATATAGAGAAGAGATTTTTATTAAAAGATTGACACATCTCTCTATTCATTCTATATTGCGAGGTTGTTTAAATTTTTAATTCTTGGTGAGGTTCATCATGGATCAGTGTAAGATATTGCTCGAAGAAAAAGATCTTCCAAAAAGATGGTATAATATCGCAGCGGATATTCCAAATCCCCTTAAACCCCCTTTAAATCCAGCTACTGGAAAACCAATAAGTATTGAGGATCTCAGCCCCATATTTCCGGAGGGATTGATCAAACAGGAGGTAAGCTTTGAGAGGTGGATTGATATTCCAGAGAAAATATTAGAGATCTATCGACTCTGGCGTCCCACTCCGCTGTATCGGGCCAGGGCCCTGGAAAAATATCTTAAGACCCCTGCCAAAATTTACTACAAGAATGAAGCAGTAAGCCCAGCAGGGAGCCATAAGGTCAACACATCTGTTGCCCAGGCATACTATAATAAGGTTGAGGGAGTTAAAAGGCTTGCAACAGAGACAGGGGCTGGACAGTGGGGAAGTGCCCTGAGTATGGCCTGTTGCTTTCTGGGTCTGGAGTGTGTGGTCTATATGGTTAGGGTAAGTTATGACCAGAAACCGTATCGGCGATCGATGATAGAGGCATGGGGGGGAAAGATCTTTCCAAGTCCAAGCACAAACACAAAGTCTGGAATAAAAGTTCTTGAAGCTGATCCGGATACTCCAGGAAGTCTCGGTATTGCTATTAGTGAGGCTGTGGAAGAGGCGATTTCAAGAGAAGATACCAGATATTCTCTGGGAAGCGTTTTAAACCATGTCCTCTTGCACCAGACAATTATCGGGCTTGAGACAAAAAAGCAGCTCGAGATTCTGGGTGATTATCCGGATATTGTTATTGGATGCTGCGGAGGAGGGAGCAACTTTGCAGGGATTGCCTTCCCCTTTTTAGTGGATAAGTTTAATGGAAAAGAAATTACATTTCTGGCGATTGAGCCGAAGGCCTGTCCTACTTTGACCAGAGGAGAATTTGCTTACGATTTTGGTGATGCCTCTATGTTAACCCCCCTCCTCACCATGTATACCTTGGGACATGCTTTTATCCCTCCTGGTATCCATGCTGGAGGTCTGAGATATCACGGCATGGCTCCGCTTATCAGCCAGCTGGTAAAAGACGGGTTTATTCAATCGATATCCTACTACCAGACAGAGGTTTTTGAAGCAGCCCTTATCTTTGCCCGACATGAAGGGATTATCCCTGCCCCTGAGACAGCCCATGCTATAAAATCAGTAATTGATGAGGCGATAAAATGCAAGGAAGAGGGTAAAGAAAAGACGATTCTCTTTAATTTCAGCGGGCACGGGCATTTTGATATGTCTGCATATAATAACTATCTCTCCGGAAATCTAGTGGACTTTGACCTTCCTCAGGAAGAAATCGATAAATCGCTTATAAAATTAAAAGATTATCCAAAGCCCTAACTTATTCAATTATCTCTCCATGAGCTTATAAGCAACATAGTTCAACGAGCGAGAAGGAATATCCCTCTCCTTCTCGATAAAATAGATACTATTATATTCTGCGGGTTTATCCAAAAAAGGTCTCACTTCTTCCATAAGCCTCTTTTCATTTTCAATACACCAATGGAGGGTCTCATGGGAAAGGAAAAGATGTTCAAAGAGTTTTCTTTCTGGAAATACCTTTATTGAGAATGAAAAGGCCAGGCCCTCTGAAAGGAGAAACTCTCCAAGCGTCCCTTCTCTATAATCTCTTTTAGCCTTATCCTTTCCTATCCCCAGTTTCTGCAGATAATGGCCATACTCATGAGCAAAGATGATAGGAAGACTTTTAAAGCTTTTATATCTCTCAAGCCCGAATCCCATGACAAAAATATCATCGAGTTTGAGTATAAACCCATCGGCAGAAAAAAAGCCAACAAAGAGGTAGATATGGGGGTCCTGAGGGATTTGAGGAGGCTTTTTGTTTTCAGAAAATTCTTTTATTTCCAGACATCTCTTCAGGGTCTCAAGGCATATTCTCTCTGGGCTATTATGGGACAAGAGTTCCTGGAGGAGAGAATAATCCCCTGGTTTGATAGACCTCACCCTGTTTTCAATCTGCCTTTCATCAAAATATCGAAAGTGTTTCCAGTAAGAGGTTAAAAATCTTTTGTGGGGATTAAGGTAGTAATGTTGATATACTTCCCAAGTGTCTTTTCCCTTTTTATAGGCACTCAAAAATCGGAAAAAATCTCTGTAAAGAGAATGGATTGGCATAAAACCTTTTAAAAAGCGGGTTGAAATACAGTAGTGCAAAGAGAAAATCTTCGCTATCCTACTATTTTAATCGATTCTTTTAAGCGCTCTATTCTCTACATGGTTGGTGGGGCAAAAACACCATAAAAGATTAAGTCTTCTTCAACATCATACGTCCTGTGTTTCAACCCTTTGGGAATCCTTACTCCCATTCCTTTTTGTAGTACAAACTCACCGCTCCCCTCAATAAACTCCTTGCCCTTTCCTGAAAGGACATAGAAAATATCATCGGATTCTTCATGGATATGTTCGGGTATCTCTTCACCCTTCTTTGTCCGAACCAGAACAATTGAGGCCTGAGATTTATGCACCTTCTCTGTAAAAAAGGGCTTAATCTCCACCCCCTTAAATTTTGGATGGGGCTGCCACTCCACTCTGTCTTCAAAAACAATATTTTGATCCATAAATGCCTCCTTAATCAAGATTTTAAAATTGTTTTAAAATAATTGCAATACTCCCCTAAAGGACACCCCTCGCATTTAGGTTTTTTAGCATGGCATATCTCTCTTCCATGAAACACAAGGAGATGAGTTGCCTTCGACCATTTCTCCTCAGGAATGACCTTGCAGAGTTCCTCTTCGATCCTATCTGGATCCTCTGATTGGGCCAGTCCCAATCTTTTTGATACCCTCTTTACATGAGTATCCACAGCTATGGTATCCTTTTTATACGCATTGGCAAGAACAATATTGGCGGTTTTTCTTCCAACTCCTGAAAGGGATGTCAGCTCAATCAAAGTTTTAGGAACCTTGCCTTTAAAATCTTCAAAAATCTTTCTACAGCATCCCTTTATGGCCTTTGCTTTATTCTTATAAAACCCTGTTTTTCGGATATCCTCTTCCAGTTCCCCCATATCAACCTTGACATAGTCTTCTGCCTTTCTATACTTTTTGAAAAGATCCTTTGTAACCAAATTTACTCTCTCATCCGTACATTGAGCAGCAAGAATCGTTGCAATGAGAAGCTCTAAGGGATTCTTGAAATCAAGCGTAATTTTTGCATGGGGATACTCCCTCTCCAGAATCTTAAGTATCTTCTTTACTTTTTGCATCGAATCATGTAAATAAAGGTTGTTTGAAAACTCCTTAATAATCTACAACAATTACCATTATTTTAAAATATTTATTTTAATGCCTCTATCTACCATATCAACAAAATTTGGAAAGATTAAATTTTCCACAGGTAAAGAAGGAATCTCATCAATCACATTCCCATCTAGCAAAAAGAAACCGTTACCAAAACATCCCTTTCTTGAATCTTTGATAGCAGATGATGCTATACGGAAAAGACTCATTACTGAAATCGAAAAATATTTTATGAGAGAAAAACCGAATTTTGATCTTCCCCTTGACCTCAGATGCTGTAGTCCTTTTCAGAGAAAAGTTTACAATGCTGCAAGAAAAATTCCTTATGGAAAGGTTCGAACTTATGGTTGGATTGCAAGGAAGATAGGAAAGCCTATGTCCTCAAGGGCTGTGGGTCAGGCTTTAGGAAAAAATCCCATACCTCTTATCATCCCCTGACACAGGGTCATTGCCTCAGGTGGAGGCTTGGGAGGTTTTGCTTCAGGACTTCAATGGAAAAAAAGGCTTCTTATGCTTGAGGGGTTGAAGGTTTTTGGAAGTCGGGTAGAGGGATTTTAAGATAAAACTATATGCTTCTTGCCTATCCAAAAGGTAATAAAGAAGAATACCCTATTTTCCCCTGTCTCAGAGATATCACTGTCTTCTTTTAAATCCCTCCATAAAATACCCGATTCCTGACAAAACAACAGCATAAAATAATAATACTATTATCTTTTCTTCATAAGAAAGCGGCTCATCAGTCAGTATCCCGAAAATATAAAAACCAAGTCCTATTAATAATAAAAGAACAACGGCAAGTCTTTTAAAACACTCTTGTAAGTTCATACCTTCCCCCTCTTTTATTTTATCGGCAATCACCTCTTTTAAGTTTAATCTGATTAAAAGGGAAAAGGAAATTTAAGGAAGAGGATATTGAGAATTGAATATTATATGTGGAGATTATGAGCTTCTCCCAAGAGAAAAATAAGAGAATTTACTTCTAAAAGTCCAAATCTATACCCTAAAAAACACTCAAATTTTATGTCTTAAAACAAAATTTACTAAAAATTTGTGGAAAAAAACAGACCAAAGATTATTAAAAATTCAAAAACCCCTTTTTTTCAATAATTTCTATCTATTTATTTGAATAATAAAGGGTTATATTATTGCCTAAAATTTAGGCAATTTGTTATAAAACGCAAAAAAATGGTGACTTAAGTCCTCACATCACAGGTTTTTCCACATGCTTTCCACAATTTTTGTGGAAAAGGTGGTGTCAAAAATCTATGGTCAGTGCCAAAAATCTATATTATTGGCAACCCAACTCAACTTTCCTTCCCTTTGAAAAGATTTAAAATACATCTTAGGATAATGAAAATAATATCTTCCAAAAATCTATTCCTAAAAACATCTCTACAATAAAGGGGTCAAGAATGGTGTCAAAAAATCCATACTGCTGATTATTGAAATTAAGTTTTGAGGGTGGGTAAAAATTGGGGTGAGATATGAGGGATCTTCACTTAAATTGAATTCCAAGCTTTCATCACTGTTATGTAATGTTCTATAAGAGATTGTTTGTAGATATCATCTTCAAATTCCACGGCAGTGTAGAATTCATCAACTGTTTTTGTTTCACATCTAACGACCCTACCAGAAATAGTGGTAAATGGAACAAAGTTTGGTAGTAAAAGATCGAAATTAATGATCGATTCCTTGCTATAGGGTCTCATCGAACTAAATTTTGTTCCCACACGAGAAATATCACAGATTTTCCCTCTCTGTTCTACTTTCTCAGGCTTTTTTTGTGAATATAAATCAATCACAGCAGATTGCAGAACTGTTCTTTGTGCTCGACGTCTCTCTGCTTGTTCCATTTTTTTCCCTTTATAATAATGATAATTGATAAATTCAAAAATAAAAGGTTTTGCAGCATATATTGTATTATCGGTAATCTTGAAAAAAAGTTTAATAATATTATTCCAGCAGTAACATCTCCCTATAGTTTGCCTATCTATATAATTTAGTTGACAATAAGAAAAATCCATATATAATTAGATTGTAATTGAGAATTAGTAAATAAGGGTATAGAAATCTTACGCCGTGAGGTAAAAGAGAACTTACCTTTCGGCTTTTTTCTTTCTGCCATTATTTACTAAAAATTTTATAGAGAGGAGGTTAGTAATTAATGGCAAAAGGGAAAGTAAAATGGTTCAATGATAGGAAAGGCTATGGATTTATTACTACAGAATCAGGCAGCGATATTTTCGTGCACCACAGCGCCATTCAGGGCGATGGCTTTAAGACATTAGAGGAAAATCAGGAAGTCGAGTTCGAAACCGAGAATGATTCAAAAGGGATAAAAGCCAAAAATGTAGTAAAATTGTAAACTGAAAAACAGGCCTGGAATCTCTCCGGGCCTTTTTTTCAGAAATAAAAGGAAAAAAATGGCAAAGGCACAAAATGGCGATACTGTTAAGGTTCACTACACGGGTAAATTGGAGGATGGAACGGTCTTTGACACCTCCAAGAACAACGATCCTCTCCAATTTATTTTAGGCAAGGGCCAGGTACTCCCGGACTTTGAAGAATCCGTAGTCGGAATGAATCAGGGCGAATCGAAAACCATTACCATCGAGGCACAAAATGCTTATGGCCCATACAATGAGGAACGCGTAGTGAATTTAGAGCGAAAGCAATTACCAGAACACATCAATCCTCAGGTCGATCAGCAGTTACAGGTCCAGTTAGATAGTGGCCAAAAAATCACGGTCACAGTGACCGATGTCTCTGAATCGAGCATAACATTAGATGCCAACCACCCTCTGGCTGGGAAAGACCTGACTTTTGATATCCAGCTCATAGAAATCACTTAATCTCTGAAACCTTGCCACTATGTCACTTGAATTTTTCCAGATCAGGAACTCATGATTAAGATAAGGAGATAAGAATGCAGGGAAGTAAACTTTTTGTAGGCAATCTTGATTATTCTGTAAATAATGACCAGTTAAAAGAATTGTTTTCCAAATATGGTGAAGTGAAGGAAATCAAGGTCATTGAAGGAAGAGGCTTCGGGTTTGTTGAAATGTCTAGTCAATCAGAAGCTGAAAAAGCAAAGGAAGAATTGGACGGTATCGACTTTAAAGGACGCACCTTGAAAGTTAATGAGGCTCGCCCCCCGAGAAGTAGACAGAGAAGAGATTATCGAAGATATTAGAATAAGAGAGATAAGAGGGGTGGAATAACCGAATACACAAGAGATTCTAAAGTTTCATCTCTCAACATATCTTAGATTTTGCTAAAAGGTCAGATTAAATATCGGCAGACTTTCTCTACAAGTTTCATTTTCTCTTAACACGCTTGATTACAAATATGGATTGTCCCGATATCACATCTATTAACATTTCACGAAAAAGCACAATCTAACTTGTTCCTTACTTTACTTCTACATAACAAAATGAGGTATATGGAAAGTTCGTAAAATATCATGAAATATAAAAATGTTTTATGTGTATATCCTTACAAGAAAGAGTTGAAAACCATAGGTTTTTTCCCACCTTTAGGTCTTGAGTATATAGCAAGTGCCATAGAAAATATGGTAGAGAGCATAAAGATAATTGACCTGAGGTACG
>Ga0209427_10004627_pt1 | contig 15874 bp, 11 predicted proteins | sample DeeMarSWOR136_30_FD_187465 | JGI IMG/M metagenome (GOLD analysis project Ga0209427, IMG submission 187465) | Marine sediment microbial communities from White Oak River estuary, North Carolina - WOR-1-36_30 (SPAdes) (version 2) | ecosystem: Environmental > Aquatic > Marine > Intertidal zone >...
ATGGCGAATTTTAAAGCCGTAGGCTTCATCCTTTAGCTCCCAGATGGAAAGGAGAAGGATCTCCTCGATTTTTGTCAGATCTTTCATGTCACATTCCTATCATTATACTGTTATACAGTATATTATACGCAGGAACTTGAAAAAAGGTTGCAATATTTGTGCTTAGGAATTTATTAAAAATATCTTAGGCGAGATTAGATAGAGTTGAGATCTTCAGCTTAAAAATGAAACTTGGTCACAAAGTCAATTAAAAGCCTTATAATCTATTGATTATAAATAATTTATAGGGTTGGCTGGGAAGCAGGGATTCTTGCCCCGTTGTTTTTCTAAGTTGTTCAATATCAAGCAATTGCGCGTTAAGTGATTGAAAACACGAAATTTTATCTTTTCGTATTGTTTCGTTTGTTTTGATATTTTTTCGTATTTTTTGCCTTCAAGCGGGCACAAAATGGACACAAGCCTGCCTTGAGTACTTCGCAGGAGCGATCAAAGGGAATTAGAATCCTCTCTTCATTCATACCGAAGCGAGTCGATCGGATTGGCTGTGGCGGCTCTGATGGATTGGTAGCTGATGGTTAACATGGCTATTACCAATGCCATCAGACCGGAAAGAAGGAAAATCCATATACTCAGATTAATCCGGTAGGCAAAGTTATCCAACCATTTCTTCATCAATAAATAAACAATTGGCCAGGCAGCGACGACGGATAAAAATATCATATTCATTAAATCTTTAGTGAGCATAAACATGATGCGAAATCCAGAAGCTCCTAACAATTTTCTTATTCCTATCTCCTTAGTCCTTCGTACAATGGAAAAAGATGCCAGGCTAAACATTCCAACACTTGAGATTAACAACACTAGAAGAGTCCCGTACCTAACAAGCTTACCGAGAAGCTGCTCATTTTTGTACAGACTATCGAGATCTTCATCCAGAAAAATGTAATCAAAGGATTCCCCAGGGACTATTTCCTTGATTTTTCTCTCGATATAACGGAGTGTTTCTGTAATATGGCCTTTCTGGAGTTTTATATATACATTGCTTCCTCCTCCAAGCTCTAAGACCACAGGCCGAATTTCCTGATGAAGGGACTCTGTATGGTAATCTTTGATAACTCCGATGATAGTTTTTTTTCGCTCGTTAGGAGAGCCGGGAACAAAAATGAATTCTTTTCCCAAAGGCTCATTTATATTCATAATACGAACAGCTGTCTCGTTCAAAATAACGGCATCGGTGGAGTCACTCGAAAATTCGCGGGAAAAAAAGCGTCCTTCTGTCATCTCCAAGTTTAATGTTTTTAAAAAATCATAATCAACCCAGTTCTGTCCGATCAAACCTTCAATTTCTTTGGTTTTCCCGGACCAGGAGAACGCAGAAGAAAAATCTGAACTCTCCCACGTATCGATACGAAGCAATGAAGAGGCAATACTTTGTATCCCTGGATGGTTTAGCAATTCCTGCTTGATCGTGGAAGCCTTTTCTAGAAATCCTCTTGAGGCTTTTAGAACAAGGATGTTTTCCTTATCAAACCCAAGGTCTTTGTTTCGCATATGATGCAGTTGTTGATTAATAAAAAGAATACATCCGATAAATCCCACCGAGAGAACAAATTGAATGATAACTAGAGTTTTTCTGAACAAAGGGCTCCTGCTTTTTCCTTTCGTGAGCTTCCCGACATTCCCTTTCAGAAGCGGAACAGGATGGAAAGATGAGAGGAAAAAAGCAGGATAGCACCCGGAAACAGCTCCCGTTAACAATGCAATGCCAATGATGCTCAAAACTAGATTTGGAGTACATTTAAAAGCGATCTGTGTGCCCAACATCGAATTGAGTGAAGGAAGAAACAAAACTGCAATGAACACGGCCAATAGTAAAGACATAAGCGAAAGAATCATCGATTCACATAAAAACTGCATGATGAGCTGAAAACGGGAAGACCCAACTACTTTTTTAATTCCGATCTCTTTAAACCGCTGTTCTGACTGGGCTGTCGAGAGATTCATAAAATTTAAACATGCAATAAAAAGCACGAGAAGGGCCATCATGGAAAAGATATAAACATAAGTGATGCGTCCTCCTCCTCCTAGTGCATGAAGGTGGATACTTTTTATGGGCTGTAGATAAAGATTAAGGTTGCCATCATACTTATGTGCTTTTAATACACCGGAGATTTTCTGGTTTACTTCCTCAGGCATAACATTTTTTTCGAGCAATACATAAGAAAAGACATTCTTGTTTCTCCAAGTTTTCATCCAGTCATGCAGTATCTCAAACGACAGCAAAAAATCAAACTGAATGTGTGAATTCTGAGGGATATCTTTCAAGATTCCTGTGACTGTCAGTGGAATGCTTTCGGAAACCCCACTGTTATAGGAAACAGTTTTTCCCATCGGATCATCATCCTGGCCGAACAGCTTGGTTGCTAGATTTTCTGTTATAACTATGGAATTAGGATGTGAAAGAGCTGTTTTAGGCTCTCCTTTCTCGAATGGAAAAGAAAACATGCTGAAAAAGGAAGTATCCACATAACTTCCTATGCTGGAAAAGCGTTTGTTGTCGAAAGCGATTTTTGCTTCCCAAGGTCTAAAACCCGTCGTACTATTGAATTCAGGGAAATGCTCTCTTAAGTAAGCGGTCAGAGGACCTGGGAGATAACTTCCATGCAAATCTCCGTCGTCAGATGAGTATACAACCCGATATAAGCGATCTGCATTTTCATGGAACCGATCATAACTCAGCTCATGCTGAACCCACATCATTATTAACAAAGAACAAGCCAAGCCAATAGACAAGCCAGAAATGTTCATAAAAGAATTAATCATATGCTTTTTTATGTTTCTAAAGGTAAGTTTGAGAGAATTTTTAAACATAACTGCTCTCCAATAAAATGACTCTAAAAGATATTCGGGGGCTGTACGAACCAACTGTATCCAGTACCAAAGTGATGCCGATAAAGCGCCCTCCTCCTCAAGCTTTCTTTGAAAAGACTCTTCGTAATCCCCCACTAGATAGTCCCTGTCCATTGGGGGAAGCACTCGCCTAAGAAGGGAAGCGGCTATTCTTGGAGGATTTTTGGGCATTTGACACCACGCCACATGGTCTCGTTGATGGCTTCGAGTTCAGCTAAGGCTTTCATACCAATCTTTGTCACTTGATAATATTTTATGGCCTTTCCCCCTCGTTTCTCAGTAACCTCGCCAATTCTTGTCTTTAGATATCCCTTTTTTTCTAACCGGCTCAATGGGATATAAACCGAACTGATCGACCATTCCTTACCCGTGAAATGGTTAAGATGGTCTTGGATAGAAATAAGATAAGCGTTATCCTTCAGGCGGAAAACCGAAAGAAGAACCAGTTCTTCCTGCCGTGTGAGATATTTCATGTTATTCTCTCCATTTCCTTCAATAGTTGAAAGTTATAGATATTATTTTAGTGGTATTTCCTTCAAAAGTCAAAAGAAATTTTGTAAGGATTCAGCTTTTATGAAGAGATTTGGTCACAAGAGCTTTTGTTGGCTACATAAGTTATTGATATTAAATATGTTAGGAGGATGGCTGGGAAGCAGGGATTCGAACCCCGATTCCATGATCCAGAGTCATGTGTCCATGTAGACAACAGCCCGTGGGCCAAAGACGGGCCAAAAATGACTGAAAATAGCTGAAACTATGGTAATAGGATTGAAAATCCGAAAGACTTAAAAATCATCGAAAGGCAAAGATTTCTTGGGGTAACAGGAGTGCCGAGGGCCGGACTCGAACCGGCACGTAGGTACAACCTACGAGGGATTTTAAGTCCCTTGCGTCTACCAATTCCGCCACCCCGGCCTATCAAACGAATGGATTATATCATAATCCCAGAGCTCCAAAAACTCAAGAAAATTTCTGCTGTACAGATAGCTCGCAATTATATATGGGAACACGCGCTCTATTCTTTACCTGTGTTGACATGTCCCTGTACAGTGATAGAATAGGATTAGAAGCCAGAATTTGATAATCTCATGCGAATTATTCTCTTTACCGGAAAAGGAGGAGTGGGAAAAACCACGTTCTCCGCAGCAACGGCTCTGCACTGCGCAAACAAAGGATACAAAACCCTTGTAATTTCTACCGATGCAGCACATTCTCTCTCTGATTCTTTCGAAACCCAACTCTCCACTCAGCCAAAAAATATCACGACAAATCTATTCGGTCAGGAAATCAATGCCTTGGAGGAAATCGAAAAAAAATGGGGTGATATCAAGAGCTACTTGACCGCTCTCTTCTCCTCCCAGGGGATAGATGAGATAGAAGCCGAAGAAATGAGTGTTTTCCCGGGTATGGAGGAACTATTCAGTCTGATGGAAATCCGCAACTATAACGAATCCACTAAGTACGAGGTCATCATAGTGGATTGTGCTCCTACTGGGGATACCTTGAGGCTCCTCAGCGCCCCAGAAATCACCAACTGGTATCTCAAACACATCTTTCCTATCCAGAGGACTGCGGCCAAAGCTGTAAGGCCTGTGGCCAACCGCATACTTCCCTTCCCTTTCCCTGAAGACAAAGTTTTTGGCGCCATGAAGAACCTGACGACTCAGCTGGCAGAGATGAAAGAAATCCTTTCCGATTCAAAAAAAACGACCATCCGCCTTGTCGTCAATCCAGAAAAGATGGTCATCAAAGAGACTCAGAGGGCATTCACATTCTTCAATCTCTTTGGCTATGCCGTTGACTTGATTATAGTCAACAGGGTAATCCCTCCAGATATAAAGGATGCTTATTTTGATAAATGGAAGGTCATTCAAAAGGGATATCAAAGGATGATCAAAGAATGTTTCTCGCCCATACCCATATTTTCTTTGGAGCTTTTGGAAGAAGAAATCATAGGTACGGAGTTGCTCTCTCAAATAGCGAAAAAAATCTATGGCGGAAAGGATCCGGCTCGGATCTTTCTCTCTCAAAAACCTGTCTCTATCCAGAAGGTGGACGGAGGATTCGATATGATCCTGAATTTGCCTTTCCAGAATAAGGACGATATCGACCTCTACAAAAACGGCGATGAGCTGATCATTAAAGTGGGAAACTTCAAGAGGAACATCATCCTCCCTCCGACATTGATCAACTACTCGATCAAGAGTGCAAAATTCGAAGAAGAAAGACTGAGAATAGGCTTCCGTCAATAATCCTTTTGGCGCTTTTCGCCACTTAATCGGAAAGGAGGTGACGCGTTGAACGAAGACAGGACAAGAGAAATCAGAATCAGTCTGCCTGAAGAGTTCTTCTCGATATTCTTCCCAAAGAATGCCATGAGTCATATCATCAAGGCAAAAAAAGAGATGCTTTTTGCTTTCCGCTCCTTTATCGACGCCAGGATTGAAATGCTGGAAAAGATGGAAACCAAGACATCCCAAAAAAAGAGAGCCGAAAAGAAGAAAAAAATTAAAATCGAGTAGAAATTCTTTTATTGACTAAAAATCCTACAGATATTAGAGTAACTGTATTCTTTAAGATATTTCTTGAATAGAGAAGTGAATATGAGCGATCCATCTCAGGAAGCAACGCGAATCTTGCCCCGAAAATTGATCGATTTTGCCCTCGATTTAGCTGACAATTTGGCCAACATTTTTGTCAGCCTCAAAATTTCCCCTAATTCCTTGAGTGTTTTTGCTCTCATCCTTGGTCTTGGAGCGGGATTACTCTATTCTTTATCCCAGCCTTTATGGGCAGGGATTGTCATCGTTTTCTGTGGATTGTTCGATATACTCGATGGAAAAGTTGCTGTAAAAACCAATCAAAAAAGCATGTTCGGGGCCATTTTTGACTCGACCTTAGACAGATATTCTGAATTTTTTATCTATCTGGGTTTGGCCTACTACTTCAGAGACCATTGGGCTCTCTGGCTGCTTTTCTTCACCTTTCTCGGATCTTCGATGGTCAGCTATACACGGGCCCGTGCCGAGGGATTGGGCATTGCATGCAAGGTTGGAGTGATGCAAAGAGCCGAAAGGATGGTCCTGCTGGCTTTGGCCTCTATCATTGGGTTTGCTTTCAGAGTTTTCGATCCCGCCATGATCGGAGTGCTGATCGTTATTGCTGTAGTCTCCAACATTACAGCTCTCCAAAGAACGTTCTATGTCAGAAAGGTGGAAAAGCTGAAAACGCCAGAACTCAGGACAAAGGATGTAGAATAGACAAAGACTTTGCTGCTTGCAAAGTTTTTCGTCTTTTTTCATTTTTCTATAACTACCAGCAAGATTTTTCAGGGAATCGTTAAAAACCCAAAAGGGGCTTGATAATGTTACGCATTTGAGCAAAAATGAATGAAGATTGGGTGTGCTAGCTTAAGAAAGGAAATCATTGGGTATGAGCAAGACAAAATGTTTCTTCTTTTTATTGGGGCTGTTCTTCCTCCTTTGGTGCATCACGTATGCTATCGAAACAGGAGAAATTAAAGGAAAAGTGTTAGATATTAATGGCGAACCTTTGCCCGGAGTTCAGATCACGGCCGAGAGTCCTAATCTCCAGGGCATCCGAAGCGCTCTATCAACCACAAATGGCGATTTTTCTCTCCCTCTTCTCCCTGTCGGGAAATACACTCTGACATTCAAGCTCGAAGGCTTCAATTCGGTCATCCAAGAGAACGTGATTGTTCGCCTGGGAAGAGTAACGTATCTGACTGTTACCATGGACGTTTCGGAACTCCAGGAAGAGGTCGTCGTGACAGCCTCGCTTCCTCTCATCGACAAAACATCGACAGATACGAGTTATCTCTTCAGCGACAGAGAGCTGGAAAAAATTCCTGTCCAGACACGCAATATTGTGGATGTGACCAAATTTACCCCTGGAGTGACAGGAGTGAGGATTAATACACGCCGGGGCATTGCCACTCAAGGACAGCCAAGTTTCAGGGGGGAAGGAGAAGAAGGAAACACATGGGTCGTGGATGGACTCGCAATCAGTGGAGTACGGCTCAAGAATGCAGGCGTACCAATTAACTTCGATTCTATAGACGAGGTCCAGATCATCTCCGATCCATTCAGTCCTGAATACGGACCGGCCTACGGCGGTATCATCAATATGGTCACTAAGAGCGGAAGCAATGATTTTGGCGGAGAGTTTTCCCTCGTCTTCACGAACAAAAATCTCCAATCCTTCCGCCAGGAACAACTGGCCATTGTCAGCGAGCCTTTCTATTTTTCCAACTATAACTGGTATTTCAACCTGGGCGGACCTGTGATCAAAGACAAACTTTGGTTCTTCGTGTCCAATAATTTTTTCACTGATACGGAAGAAACGCGGGACACTACAGTAGATTACTTCGATGTTCCTGGTGGTGAACTCAATACACGTAATAACAATTTGTTCTTCAAATTGAGTTATACATTGAACAACAGCCATCATGTAAGCTTTACCTCCGTTTACAACAAGTCTCTAGGTCAAAAAGGAGGGACAGGCATCCCGGAGCTGTATGAAGACCACAGATTCAATGATCTCATTTTCCGGCTGAACTACAAGGGGATATTAAATGCAACAACATTTATCGAAGCAGGCTTTGGGCTGGTCAACCGTGATGATCTGAAAGAGCCTTTGAATCAGGATCTGGGTCCAGCCCAATATTATATCGAGGACCTGGCAAGAAACATCCATAACACCTACGGATATGTCGTCGATGACCAATACAGATGGGACTTCAATATGAAGCTCACAAAATATTTCGACACGCCAAATTTGGGACACCATGAAATCAATCTCGGGTTTGAATACACCTCCTTCGGATCAGAATTTGTAGTGGATTTCACTGGAAAGGATGAAGACATCTTCCCCGATAATGGATTCGATAACGGAACAAAGTACTATTTCAAATCATGGGAGGAAGGAGCAACGACGCCTACTTTTTTTTATGAATACGGTGCTTTCAATTTCATAAACTCTTCTCATGGTATTGGGATCTACTTAAAAGACAAAATGACTCTCGGGAGATTCACCTTTATGGCAGGCTTTCGAAGCCAAACACAAGCGTGTCTCGACGAAAACGGAGAGCAGCTCTGGTCCTGGGATCTCAGCGACTTTTTCGCCCCTCGCTTCTCTTTCGCCTTCGATGTGACGGGTGACGGAAAGAATGTTTTGAAACTGGGATGGGGAAGATTTTCTGACTACATCACGACCATGCCGTTGGGACTTCTGAGCTCTGGAGCAGGTCTGAGCTTCCGAAATTACAGTTGGATAGGCCCCGACAATCCTTCTGATTCCGAACTCCGTGATCCTTCGCACTGGAACTTTGAAGTCGAGCAAAAACTGCAAGCTTTCGAGATCACCAGCAGTCTAAAGCCCAATTTCCTGACCCGGTATTTGATCCAATTCGACCGGAGAATCGGAAAAAACTGGGCTGTCAGTGCCAGATATGTCCATTCGAGCGCTAGCAATCTTCTCGAAGTTCTCGCCGTATTCGACCCCGTAACACTCTATAAATTCCTCTACGATAATTTCGAATACAAGAGAAGAAACTACAATGGATTCGAGATTGAATTAAACGGACGAATCGGAACCTCACTCTTTTTGAACGCCTCTTACAGCCATGCCTCAGCCAAAGGGACGAACCCGGGACAAGTTGAGACAGGCTCCTGGACCCAGGAGGAGGGAAGCACGCCTTTTCTGGGACTCTTCGGCAATCATCTGTACGTTCCCGACATTCCTGAACTGAAAGAGATAAAAGAATGGGTAGATTGGTCCCTTGGAGGTCTAGGAGGATTGGGATTCGGGGACGAAGGATGGTATGGAAAGCTTCCCTATTCTGTTGACCACAGCGCTAAAATCAATGCCATATACTTCGCTCCTTACAGGATAACCTTTTCCTCAGCACTCGAATATATCTCAGGATATTATTGGGAGAAACTAGGATATGTTCCATTTTTTGGAGGATATTATTCCTACCCCGAGACTCGAGGCACTGAAAAAACTCCCGGGCATTTTTATCTTGATCTAGGAATAGAGAAGGAAATCCTGTTGAAGACTCTTCGTCTCCCTGAACATATGGCCCTTATTCTAAGATTCGATGTCCTGAATCTTCTGAACAGCCAGAGGCCGATTTCTTATGTTAAAGAAGACATCCCGATTTTCGGAGAGGTTTGGGCAAAACAGCAGCCCAGACAGGCCCGGCTTACAGTCAGGTTGAAGTGGTAATCTTACTACTCGACTGTGACGCTTTTAGCAAGGTTTCGGGGCTGGTCGACATCCGCCCCTCTTTGGGCGGCTATATAATAGGCAAAAAGCTGTAGAGGGAGTGTTGTCAGGAACGGTGTGAATAGGGAGTGGACAGAAGGGATAGGGATCACATCGTCCACCTTATCCCTTATCCCGTTGTCGTCTTCGAAAGCCACGGCGATCACATAGCCGATTCTCGTCTTAACCTCTGAGATGTTGCTCAGTATTTTCTCATAAACCCTGTCTTTGGGAACAATAACCATGGTGGGCATCAGATCATCGATAAGTGCAATCGGCCCATGTTTCATTTCTCCGCCCGCATAACCTTCAGCATGGATGTAAGAAATCTCCTTCAACTTCAGGGCTCCCTCCAAGGCCACAGGATAGCTCACCCATCGCCCCAAATAAAGAAAATGGGAAAAGGGAACGAACCGCACGGCCAGGCCCTCGATCGTTTTGGAATTGAGAAGTATGATTTCCATTTTATGAGGGATGCACTGCAGATTCTGGACAAGGGAAAGGCTTTTTTCTTGATCCAGCTTTTCTTTGATTTGTCCCAGATATATGGCCAATAAGGCCAGCGCAGCCATCTGGGCGGAAAAGGTCTTTGTGGCCGCTACTCCAATTTCAGGTCCAGCATGGGTGTAGAGAACGCCATCGGCCTCTCTGGCGATCGAGGAATTCACCACATTGCAGATACCCAGAGTCAAAACTCCCTTTCTTTTTACAGCCCTCATGGCAGCCAGAGAATCCGCAGTCTCTCCTGATTGTGAAATAACAACGACCAGAGCATTCTTTTCCAAGATAAAATCCCTGTACCTATACTCAGACGCATATTCCACATCTACGGGAACTTCTGCTAGATTTTCAATGAAATATTTGCCTAATAGCCCTGCGTGGTAAGAGGTTCCACAGGCAATGACCACGACTCTGTTGATCTCTTGCAGCCGGTTTGGTGGAATCCCGATCTCGTCTAAAAAGACCTGGCCTGTTTCCAGCGATATTCTCCCCTTGAAAGTATCTCTTACGACCTGGGGCTGCTCAAATATCTCCTTGAGCATAAAGTGCTTGAATCCCCTCTTTTCGATCATCAAAGGATTCCACTCGATGTGTTCTGGCTGTTTTTCCAATTTCTTCCCGGAAAAATCACAGAATTTAACACCGGATGGTTCTATAATGGCCATCTCCCCATCTTCGAGAAAGACGATATCTCTGGTGTGGCTGATCAAAGGATTGATGTCAGAAGAGATAAAATATTCTTGTTCTCCTATCCCAACCACAACAGGGGGCCCCATCTTCGCTGCTACAATTTTGTCGGGGTCTTTAATCGAAACCACAGCGATGGCAAGATCCCCCTCGAGTTCCTTGAGAGCCTGCTGGACAGCCCCTTCTAACGATCCGTCGTAATATTTTTCGACGAGATGGGCGATGACCTCTGTATCGGTTTCGGTTTGGAAGGTGTGCCCTTCCTCAGCGAGTCTGTTCTTCAGAGCGAGATAATTTTCAATAATTCCGTTGTGAACAACAACCAGAGAACCTGTGCAATCCTGATGAGGATGGGCATTCTCTTCGGAGGGCCGACCATGCGTAGCCCAGCGGGTATGGCCCAGACCAAAGTGGCCTGTGAGCGGTGCTTCTTCCAGGCTTTTCTCCAGCTCGCTTATTTTACCCTTGACTCTCCTCCGTTGGATTTTTCCCCCATCGATCACAGCAATGCCTGCTGAGTCGTAGCCCCTATATTCGAGTTTTTTCAAACCTGCCAAAAGGATAGGAACTACCTCCTTTGAACCCACATACCCAATGATCCCGCACATTATTTTTTCCTTTTCTTTTCTCCCCACCCAGGCTTCTCAACCTGTTTGCTTCGAGCAACGGCAAGAGCACCAGGTGAAACATCTTTGTTTATTGTTGATCCTGCCCCAACATAGGCTTTCTTCCCAATTTTTACAGGTGCGATAAGCTCTGTGCCCGAACCGATGAAGGCCTCATCATCGATGAACGTTCTATGTTTTTTGCGTCCGTCATAATTACAGGTTATGGTGCCTGCTCCAATATTGACCTTCTCCCTGATCTCACTATCTCCAAGATAAGTGAGGTGCATGGCTTTTGATCCCCTCCCAAAAACAGTGTTTTTAATCTCTACAAAATTGCCGACCTTTGCTCCGCCTTTGATCACGGTCTTTGGTCTCAGATGAGAGAAAGGGCCTACCTGGGCATTTTCTTCAACCGTGCATTCTTCGATCATGGTCGAAGTCAAAATTTTTACACCGTTACCCAATCGGCAATGAAAAATATGGACAAAAGGATAGAGTGTACATCTTTCGCCGATAACTGTTTTGCCTTCCAGGATCACAGATGGATAAATGGTCGTGTCCCTGCCGATTTTCACATCAAGATCGATCCATGTTGTGTCGGGATCATATATCGTGACGCCCCTCCTGGCAAGAGATCTGATTTTTCTGATTCGAAGAATCTCCACTGCTTTTGCCAGTTCGTAGCGGTCATTGATGCCCACGATTTCCTGTTCGTAGGGAGTTTTATAGATCCCAACCTTTCTCCCTTCTCCTGACATAATCTCTATGATATCGGTGAGATAAAACTCTCCCTTTTTATTTGTGTTGGAAATCTTGGGGAGTGATTGAAGAAGATCCTTGACCTTGAAAAGATAGATGCCGACATTTGCCTCCTTTATCCTTCGAATCGCCGGCGTGGCGTCTTTCTCTTCGACGATCCTTATCACACCATTTTCGAGGAAGGTGACTCTTCCGAATCCTGTCGGATTTTTCATTTCTGCACTTACAAAAGTCAGGACATTCCCCTGCTGCCGATGTTTTTTCAGCATGGGTTTGAGTGTTTCCGGCCGGATCAAAGCTAAATCTCCATTGATGACGAGTAAATCTTTTTCTTGCTGCTTTTGAAGAATTTTCTTAGCTGCAAGAACGGCATGCGCTGTCCCCAGCTGTTTTTCCTGGGTAACGAATCCGACTTTTCCTGAAAACTTCTCCTGCATAACTTGGTCCTTTTGATAACCGACGACCACATAAAGGGCTTCCGGCCCAAGGGCAAGCACGCAGTCCACGACCAAATGAATCATTGGTCTTCCGAGCAGAGGATGGAGGACTTTAATCGTGTCTGATTTGAATCTGGTTCCCTTACCTGCAGCAAGGACAAGCGCCAGAAGATTCTTTCTCATGCCAGCTTTGTAATCACTTTGAACTTTTTATCCTCCCAGATAGGCTCGAAGGCAGATTCATTCTGTGCCAATATTCCGTAGAATCTATCCAGGCGGACAGCATCCTTCAATGTCTCCAAGCATTTTTCAACATTCCCCATTTGGCAGTGGACAAGTGACATCAAATAAGGAATTTTCCCTTCTTTAGGTTCCTTCTCTCTGGCTTTCATCAAGAGCTTTAGTGCCTGCTCATAATCCTCTTGATTGAGCTTGTATACACTGTACTGATAGTAATCCTCAAAGGTTTTCAACTGGATCGACTCTTTGTCCAAACGACTTTCCGATATGGAAAGATACATTTTTGCCCGATCGACCAGCTCTTTTTCTTCAGGATGTTTTTCCAGGAATGCTTTAAACAGCTCCTGTGCCTTGGCTAAATCCCCCTTACGAAAGAGTTTCATGGCTTGGCCATAGGCGGCTAGAGATTTTTCATAAGCATCCTTTTTCAATTTTTCTTTGGCTTCTGGCAACGCTTCTCTCCCTGTATCTATTACAAAGATTTTTTTGTCATTTTATATCAGAATCATTACTTTGACAAGAGCAGACCGAGCAGACCGAACCAACGAGAATGTACGTGCTGAAAACAACTCTATCTTCAAGTCTCGGACTTAGAGGTTCTTTTTTAAACTTTTTCCCAACATTCTGGATGATCTAACAGGAATTTGACCATCTTCAGATGAAGGATATGGCCTGCCTTTTTGGCGATGAAGTGTCCGATCACAGGAACTCTCATGAGCGACAGGTCACCGATAAAATCCAGAATCTTGTGCCTTACAAACTCGTCGGGAAAACGGAGCGGTCCGCTTATCACACGTTCTTTATCAAGCACAACGGCGTTCTTCAGTGAGCCCCCAAGAGCCAATCCCCTGGCCCGAAGATCAGGTACGTCCTCGACAAAACCAAATGTCCGGGCAGAGGCAATTTCCCTCTCAAAATTCTCCTGAGTCACATAAATTGACAATTTCTGGCGCTTGATATTCGGGTGTTGGAAATAGATATGGTATGTTACCCTGAGTTCCGAATCAGGTAAAACAGAAATCGAAGCATCGTTCTCCTTGACGGTGAAGGATTTGGTGATCATTATCGTGTTCTTCTTCTGGGAAAGATCTTTGATTCCTGCCTGACGAACCGCTTGAGCAAAAGGAGCAGCGCTCCCGTCCATTATAGGAACCTCTCCCCCATCAAGCTCCACAATCAAGCTATCTAGCCCGTACACCCAAAGAACGGCAAGAAGGTGTTCAAGCGTGTAAATCATTCCTTTCTTCGTTTTCAACATGGTGCAGTTTTGGGACTCCACATTAACTGGATCTAGAGGAAATTCGAAGTCCTCTACATCTGTGCGTCTGAAAACAATTTGTCCAGAATCAGAGGGCTTCAGCTTCATCTCGACAGTCTTTCCCGTATGAATACCTATGCCTGATATCACAATCTCGTTTTTGACCGTTTTCTTGTTTACCATCTTTTCCGCGCAGATTGTCTTGACTAGAAGTATAGCTTATATGAAAACGGACGGTCAAACATTGAAATAAAGATGTATCCCCTACAGAGTGCGGACTAGCTTTTGCTCCCGCACCTATGCTAGAATTTGAGAAATGAAAAATCTAATCGAGGATATTCTAAACAAAGTCCATGATGGAACTCTCTCTCCAAAAAAGGCTCTCCAATTGATGAAGGATTATCCTTATCAAGATCTAGCTTTTGCAAAAATCGACCATCATCGCGAGCTCAGACGCGGATTTCCAGAGGTCATATTCGGCCAAGGCAAAACTGCAGACCAGATCGTGAAAATTTCCCGTGAAATCCTTAAAAAAGGAAACAATCTCCTGATCACCAAGGTCGATTCTTCTATGTACAAGAAAATAAAGAATAAATTGCTCCTTGTTCAGTACAATCCCCAGGCAAAGGTGATCTACTGCAAAAAAAAGAAAGCTGTTAAAGGAAAAGGGAAAATCATCGTTATCACAGCAGGTACTTCTGACATCCCTGTGGCTGAAGAGGCAGCCATAACGTGCGAAATTTTTGGAAACGAAGTGGAAAGAATCTATGACGTCGGAGTGGCGGGTCTTCATCGACTTTTCGGAGAATACGATAGAATTACAGGAGCAAGAGTTTTGATCACAGTCGCCGGGATGGAAGGTGCTCTTCCGAGTGTGATCGCTGGGATCACAGATAAACCGATCATCGCTGTCCCTACAAGTGTGGGATACGGAGCAAGCTTGAAGGGTCTAGCAGCCCTCCTTGCTATGCTCAATTCCTGTCCAGGTGGTGTGGCTGTGGTCAATATCGATAACGGTTTCGGGGCGGCTTATCTGGCCAGCCTTATCAACCACCTCTGACACATAACTACAGAACAGCTATCAGAAATTTTATAACCTGGATTATTCACGGCCAACCCACCCCACCCCAACATTTTTTTAGCGACGAAGAAGCAGCCCATGAAGCCGTTGTTGCGAGGCGTGAAACGACGTGGCAATCTTCGGAGATTGCTTCGGCCCTGTGGGCCTCGCAACAGAGGATTGGCTTGCCCGAAGGGTAAAAAATTCATTTTAAAAGATTTAGAGGCTTGACAATTCGAACACTCAACCCTATATTTTACTAGTTAAACTCCCTTATTTATCAAAAATCATGGAGATCATCGACCAGGTAAGGCAAACTGCCAACATCCTTGAAATCGCTTCCCAGTATACAACACTGAAGAAGAGTGGACGGAGGCATGTTGGACTCTGCCCCTTTCACTCGGAAAAGACTCCGTCATTTACACTCGATGAAGAAAAGCAGCTTTTTCATTGCTTCGGTTGCGGAGCAGGGGGTGATATTTTCACTCTTGTCATGGAGAAAGAAAATCTCAGTTTTGCCGAGGCACTGCGTTACTTGGCGCAGAAATACAATATCACCATGCCCGAGAGGGAAAGGCTTTCTCCCCAATACAAGAGACTTGAAGATAACATATTCAAACTTACAGAAAGTGCATTGGCTTTCTTCAAAAAGAACCTCTTCAACACCAGTGAAGGAAGAAAGGCCCTGGAATATCTGAAGAAGAGGCAGATTTCCGATGAAATCATCCAGAAATTCAAGATTGGCTATGCGCTGAACTCCTGGGATTCTCTCATTTCATTTTTTCAGAGGCAAAAGGTATCTCCAGAACTTCTCGAGAAAGCCGGCTTGGTCATTTATAATCCTAAAAAAGAAAGCTATTATGATCGATTCCGGGGGAGAATCATATTCCCTATCTTTAGTGAGTCCGGTAAGGCCCTGGCCTTTGGAGGAAGAAGTTTGTTTGACGCTGAGCCCAAATACCTCAATTCTCCCGATACTCCTATATTTACCAAAGGTAAATTTTTGTACGGTCTGAATTTCAGTAAGGAATCCATTCGTGAACAGGAAGAAATCATTCTGGTGGAAGGGTATACGGATTATGTCTCTCTTTATCAGGCTGGCATAACAAATCTGGCAGCTTCCCTG
>Ga0209427_10004628_pt1 | contig 15874 bp, 14 predicted proteins | sample DeeMarSWOR136_30_FD_187465 | JGI IMG/M metagenome (GOLD analysis project Ga0209427, IMG submission 187465) | Marine sediment microbial communities from White Oak River estuary, North Carolina - WOR-1-36_30 (SPAdes) (version 2) | ecosystem: Environmental > Aquatic > Marine > Intertidal zone >...
CATGGTGGCCGTCAGGGGGGCTGCTGTGGTGGCTACATATTCAAGCAAGCCCGGCTGTACGGCGATCATGGACCACCGTCAGCTCGAATTTCTCATGGAGATCGGCACCATCGTCAGGGGTTCCGCCGAGGAGTACATGCGGCGTCCCATTCTCGTCAACATTCACGATACAGAGTCGCCCCTTCGTGTGACGAGACCCGAAGCGACCATCATGGTGGAAATGGCCAGACGGGGTCTGAGCATCTTCATTCTGCCCATGCCCATGACCGGCATTGCAGGCCCCGTGTACCCGATCGCGAGCTCGATCATCGGCACTGCGGAGATACTCGGCGTATGGACCATGGCGAAGGCGGTACGAGAAGATACGCCTGTTGAGGCGGCCGTGGTCAGCGGGTCGCTCAATCCAAAAACAGGGGCGGTCTGCTTTTCCGCGCCTGAGGCCGTGCTGCAGGACCTGGCCGTGGCACAGCTCTTTAGGGAGAGGTACGGTATCCGCTGCGGTACGGGGCCGGGTATCATCGATGCGCCTGTACCAGGTTCACTCTCTATCTACGAGCGAACTCTCAAATCGCTCACAGCAGCACTCGCCGGTGAGCCCATGTTCAATGTGGGGATCCTGGGCGGCGGCGTGGTTTTCTCGCCCGAACAGCTGATCATCGATTTGGATATCGCCCGTGCATACCATACATTATGCAGGGGGATCGGCGGGAATCATTTCGAGGAATCCATCGACCTGACAAGGGAGCGGGGAATAGGCGGGCTCTTCATCGACACGGATCACACAGCAGCGCATTTTCGGGAATGCCTCTGGATCCCCGCCATACTGACGAGGTTCAAGGGCGCCGATGCCGAGCATGCACTGCGCTACGATCCGGTTGACGCTGCGTATGAGCGGTGGCGGGATATTCTCGCCCGTACCGAGCGGTACGAAATAGACAGTACCCGGCGGCGCGCTATCGACAAGGTCGTCCGCAGGGCAGAGGAAATACTGCCCTGTTGAGTGGATGAAAAGCAGGGAATATATGTTCGAGAGAGGAGGTTTGATGCGGTGCTTCAGATCGATCTGAGCGGCAGGGTGGCGCTCGTCACAGGAGGAAGCAGGGGAATCGGTGCCGGGATCACGCGGACGCTCTGCATGGCAGGTGCGTCCACCTACTTCACACACCGGGGAGACCCTAAAAACAGGAAACGTATAGAATCCCTTCTTAAGGAGATCGGAGAGCAAGGGGGAGAGGTGCGTGACAGGATTGTCGATGCCCTTGACGGAGCGGGGACGAGGGATCTGATAAACACGATCGTGCAGGAAAGGGGGCGCATCGATATACTCGTGCTGAATGTAGGTAAAAATGCAGAGCGAAGGGTCGAGGATATGACCGATGAGGGCTGGCAGCAGTTCATTGATCTCAACCTCACCTCCGCCTACTATGGGGTGCGTGCCGCAGTTCCTCACATGGTAAGGCAGCATTACGGCCGGATCATACTCATAGGTTCTTCAGCTGCATACGATGGCGGCGGCGGCGCCATAGATTATGCAGCGGCGAAGGCCGGGCTGTCGGGCATGATGCTCTATCTTTGCAAGACCTACACTCGGGAAGGTATCAACACCAATATCGTACATCCCTGTGTGATCGGCACTGACCTGGTACGGGAGCGGTATGGGACGGAGGAAGCATGGAAGAAACTCATGTCGCAGATACCTGTGGGTCGCGTGGGCAAGCCGGAGGACATCGGTGGGATGGTGGCATTTCTGGCCAGCTCCTGGGGTGACTACATGACCGGGCAGGAGATTCTGCTGGACGGTGGCAGAACCCTATGGCGAAGCTGATGTCCGTATCTTAAACGAGAGGTGTCAGAGAAAGGAAAAAAGATGAAACGTGACTACTGGGACAAACCTTTCAGGAGAATGGTCGTCATGGGGGAGAGCAACGCGTTTGGTATGTGTGCGTCGGACCCTAGAAATGAGTGGGTACAGACTGCCGCAAATCTCCTGCGTGACTTCCAGGACGAACCGCTTCACGTCATCAACAATTCAATACCCGCAAATGTGATCAGTCCAGATAGTCCGGGGTATGCATCCTTGCCGGCTATCGGTAAACCAAGTGCTACAGAAAGGTACGCGACCGATTTAATAGCACCCGATCCCGATCTTGCCATACTGGCCTATGGCTTGAATGATTCCAGGTGCGGTAATCCTCTCAACTCATTCATTGGTGATCTCGAGCACATAGTGTCTGAAGCAATGAAAAAGATGAATGCCCTCATCGTACTCACGAGCCCTTACTGGAACACGCAGTACGATGAGGCATTATGGAACAGTTTGGATCCGATACCTGAATGGGCTGTCGGAGAGTATGAGTTATTCGCCAAGACCGGAAGGGATCTCGTCTGGTCCTATGTCATTGAGATAGAAAAACTTGCAGACAAGTACGGATGTCTGTTCGTCGATCTTTTCACCCCAACCGAAGGGTGTACCTGGCTCCTCCACGATGATCACTGTCATTACAATGACGTGGGGCAAAGGGTACTTGGACACATCGTGTTCAACACCATTGCGTGCAACTGCTCCTGCATCGGTGAAAAGAGCAGGAGAATCGCATCTCACGGAGATTTCGATATTTCTAATACCGGAGGAACTCAAGGTATGAGCAGAATGATAGCGGGCTGGCTGGAAAGATGAAATGCCCTCAATAACAGGATAAGAGGTACGATGACATGATAGATTCCAAGGAATATGGAGTGCTTGCCAGCAGAATGAGACGGGCATGCAAGAGGTTGCACATGCGTGGAATTATTTCCGGTGTGGGAGGAAATATTTCGCTGAGGACGAGCAACCCCGACATAATACTGTGCAGCCCATCGGGTATCCCAATAATGGATATGCTGGTCGAGGATGTTTGTGTAGTTGATATTGCGAACATAGCGCAGGACAGATACACGGTGTTGGAGGGCCCACACAAACCAACGTCAGAAATTTTGCTCCACGGCGGTATCTATGCAAGGAGACCTGAAATCAAGGCAGTCATTCACTCGCACCCGCCAGTCACCACCGCATTTTCCTGTACCGAAAAGGAGGTAAACTACAGAATACAGGAGGATCAGCGGTGGTACATAGGAGAGATCGAGTCAATTCCCTTTATCTACTCATCCTCCAAGGCATTGGCAGATGCCGCTCTTCCGAAATTAGAGCTGAATTACGCGTTGATACTCAGGAATCATGGCATTGTGGCCCTTGGAGACAGTTTGGCTGAAGCCGTCAATATTACAGAGCTTATCGAAGATCTTTCCAAGATCTACTTCCACGCTCTTGTGATAGGTGGAGGTGAGGTCATCGAGCTGCCCAAAGCATACTGGACCGAGGTAACCGTTGAAACGAGGAAAGAGCTGATCTATCACGATGAGATCTTTGATGATGAAAACCTTTGAACTAGATGTGAGGTGTGGTATTATGGATTCAAACCAGCCGGCTCGATTCATGGAGGTATCCATAAGAGGATACAATTTTTCAGAATTAGTTCTTGGTGCCAACTCCGCAATCGGCTAATACGCAGTTTTTAGAAAATATTATGATGCTTAAATATTTACTGGTAAAATATTACGAGCTAAAAAATAATTTTTAAGCTGATGAGCAATTATAATGAATTGTTCACAAGCAACTAATGAAGAAGGGGGTTCGGTATGAAATTGAACGTGAGTGCCCATGTGTTCTGTCTCAGCACCTATCCCGAGCGGTACGTACCTGGGGGATACTACGACGAGATGGGCATCGACCGGATGCTCGAGGTGTTCTCGAAGACCGAGGGATTGGACGGCCTCTTTCAGATGTACCCGCCCGCTCTCATGCCCAAGGACCCGGTGAAGCTCATGAACAAGGTGTCGGATTTCGGGTTGAAGATCGGCGACGTCTTCGTGGAGCAGTGGAGCGACCCGAAGTGGAAGCACGGGCCCTACAGCACCACCGATGCGAAGGTCAGAAAGGAGGCGATCAAGCAGTTCAAGGAGGGCCTCGATTTCGCGCGTGAGTTAAAGGCTGAGAGCGTTTTGCTCTGGCCGGCCCACGACGGGTTCGACTACCCCTTTCAGGCGAACTACTACGACGGGTGGAAGTACTTTGTGGAGACCCTGCAGGAGCTCGGTGAATACGCCCCGGACGTGAAGATCGCCATTGAGGCGAAGAACAAGGACCCGCGGCAGAGGCAGTACGCCGCCAACACGGGCAAGGTCATGATGCTCCTGAACGACGTGGGCCTTGACAATGTGGGGGCTGCGCTGGACGTAGGTCATTCATTCATGGCCCAGGAGAGTATCGCCGAGTCCCTCGTGATTATCGACACCCACAGGAAGCTTTTTCAGATTCACCTGAATGAAAACTACAAGGATGCCGATCCCGACATGATTTTCGGGACCATCAACTTCTGGGAGATCCTGGAGTTCTACTACTATCTCAACAAGACTGAGTACGAGGGCTGGCAGGCCATCGACATCATCGCGCCGCGGGACGACCGGGTCAAATCCCTGCGGGTTGGCGTGAAAATGGTGCACAAGTTCAAGGAGCTTGCCGACAGGCTCACGAAACGTGAAAAAGAGATCGACGGTAACATGAAGGGCTACCACTTCACCGACAACATGGAGCTGCTTACCGAGCTGATTCTGAAGTAGGGCGGAGGGTATTTCTCATGCTGCCGCCGAGCTGGCCGCAGCCTGCGCCGATATCCACGCCAAGGCTTTTTCGGTACAGGACGGGGAAACCTGCTCTACTGAGCTGTGATTTGAAACGCAACAGATGCTCCGGCTCGACCGGCTGAAAGGGGTCATCCTCCACGGGGTTGTAGCTCAGCAGATTGATCTTGCAAGGAACGCCCCGCAGGTATTCGGCGAGCTCGTCCGCATCCTCAGGCGAGTCGTTCACGTCTCTGAGCAGGCAATACTCGATGCTCACCTGTTTGTTTGTAAGCCTCGTGTAGCGTATCATGTGTTCCTTGAGCTTGTCCAGGGGCATCCTGTTGCGGGGCATGAGCCGGGTTCTCTTCTCCTCCCTAGCGGTGTGCAGGGACACCGCCAGGTTCGGAAGGGTGGGAAAGGCGAAAAACCCATCCCATCCCACGGCGCCGGTGGTCGAAAAGGTGATCTTCTTCGAGCCGATGCTCCACCCCCAGTCGCTGCGGATCCAGTCGAAGGCGATGCGGCAGCTATCGATGTTGTCGAAGGGCTCGCCCATTCCCATGAAGGTCACGCATCCAAGCCGCCCTGGGTGAATGGCTGTAAGATAGACCAGGCGGATCTGCTCGAGTATCTCGTGGGGGAGCAGGTTGCGCATGAGCCCAAGCTTTCCGGTCTGGCAGAACCTGCAGCCGAAACGGCAACCGGCCTGCACGCTGATGCAGAGGGAGATGTTCTTCTTTTCCGGCATGAGCACCGACTCGATAAAGAGGCCGTCCCGGGTCCTGAACACGAATTTGCGGTTTCCTGCTGAACCCTGTATGGAATCCGTCAGATCGAGGGGTTCAAATGGAAGGGAGGGGAGGAGCACCTCAAGGCCCCTGATCCCTTTCAGGTCCCGAAGGTCAGCAACCTGCTGTTGCCTGAATGCATGCTTGAAGTTGAGTATCTTCCGATCGCTGAACCCGTGCGCCCTGAACAGGGTGGCGATTTCCGAGGGATGCCGGTTTCGAAAGTCCCTGTCCTGTGGTTTTTCTTCCATGTACGCAAGGATAGTACGATTCGGAACGCTGATCAATTGAATATAGAGAGCATGCTTTATGCGAGGAAGGAATATACGATGAAGAAGTTGAAAATAGGTTTCGCGGCAGGGTTCATGGATGGTTTTTCAACCGTGGGTCTCGATCTGTTCGCCAAATATCAGAAAGAGCTGGACCGCATGTCCGAGACCTTGGGATTCGAGACCGTGCACTTCGAGAAGGCCATGATGAACATCCGGGATGCACAGCAGATCAGGCGTGAGCTCGACGAAAAGGATGTCGATCTGCTTCTCCTCTTTATGCCTGCTTATATCATCGGCGACCAGGTCTACGAGGTGATGAAGACCCGCGCAGAGGTGGGACTGTGGGCCATCGAGGAACCCCGCAACCAGGGGCCCATGCCCATTGCCTCATTTGTGAATCTCTCGCAGAATGCGAGTATAGCGCGCAATTACTTCAAGGGAGGGGGGAGAAAGACAAAGTGGTTCTTCGGACCCATCGATGGACCCCTGTTTAAAACCCGGTTCGAGATAACGGTCCGTGTACTCGGGGCGATCAAAAACCTCAGGGACGCACGGGTGGCGCAGATCGGGAAGCTTGCGGATGGTCACATAAACCACTATAACGACGTGCGAGACATCTACCGCCGTCTCGGGGTGGACGTGTCCCGCGACTACGAGGTGGAGGACGTCATCGCACTGGCCGAAGAGGTACAGGCAGCAGAGGCGCAGCGTGAGCTCGAAAAACTCACCGCGCAGACCACCAGGTCGCGCATCGGTGCAGACAAGATCGAGGAATCGGTCAGGATGTTCCTCGCCATACGGGACCTGTGCCTGGAGAACGGGTACGAGGCTGTTGCTTTCTCCTGCTGGCCGAAGCTCATGCCCCTGAAGGGGATGTCGGGCTGCCTGGTCAACGCCCTGCTCAACAACGCCGGTATCGTTGCTGGGTGCGAGGCCGACGTACTGAGCACCGTGTCCATGCTCGCGCTTCGGTATCTGACGGGCTCGAGCACGGTACTCATGGACCTGCCAAAATTCGACCTCGAGGACAACACACTCATGCTGTGGCACTGCGGCACCTCACCCTTCGACATGGCTGATCAGAGGGGCGTGAAGCTCGACCGGCACTACTTCGCCGACTACACGAGCGACGAGAGGCTCAAGGACGTGGGTCCCACCACCGATGTGGTTTTCAGGCCGTCCGACGTCACGGTTTTCCGCATTACCGGAGAAGCCGACGGTTTCTACTACTTCACGGGCAGAACCTTCGACGGACGGAAGAAAACCTTCCACGGGAGCAGGGGATGGGTAAAGGACCTGAGGCTCTACGGGGAGCCGGTGCAGGTCCTGGACCTCGTCAACACCATGCTTGTGCACGGCCTGCCGCATCACTACCCGATGGTACTCGAAAACGCGGGAGGGTATATCGAGGAGCTCTGCTACTGGCTGGATCTGAAAAAGGTTCCGAAGATACCGTACCGTGATTACCTCTATGTACCGGGATCACCCCGAGAATATACCTGAGAAAAGAGAATGTATGAGATCAATGGCCGTTGTCTTTCCAGAACCGCTGAAGGCCGGGATGCAGGAGGTCTTGGTTCCAGACCCGGGCCCACGCGACCTGCTCATCGAGATCGAATACTCCTTCCTCAGCAACGGGACCGAGCGCTGGTGCCTCACAGGCCAGCTCGAGGTGCCCGGCGCACCAGGATTCCGGTTTCCCCATGTGCCCGGATATCAGGCTGCGGGCGTGGTGCGGGCGGTGGGAAGTGAAATTTTTGAGTATGCACCCGGTGACCGGGTCTTCAGCCGCAACTGCCGCGAGCCCTTGGGTTTCGAGGGATCGTGGTGGGGCGGTCATGTACGGGTGCACGTGACCGAAACGTCCGAGGTGCTGAAGCTTCCCCGTGATATCTCCACGCTCCAGGGCTCAGCGCTGCTCATAGCACAGGTCGGGTACAACGGTGCCACAAAACCGGAGGTCTCACCGGGCGATGTGGCGGTGGTCATAGGCGAGGGCCTGGTGGGGCAGTTTGCCGGGCAGGTACTCAGGAGCAGGGGCGTCCGCGTGATCATGGCAGGTCTCGTCCCGCAGAGGCTGGGGATTGCAGCCAGGTACAGCGCCGACGAGGTGTACGACAATTCCGACGGCGGTCTCCTCGAGTTTATAAAGGACCGGTTTCCCGATGGGGTCTCCATCGTCATTGAAACGGCGAGCAGCAGCAGGACCGTACACCTTGCCGCGGAGCTGCTCGGTAAAAACGGTCAGCTTGTGCTCAACGGGTTTTATCCGCCCGGGGAGAGCATTATCGACTGGCACTGGCTCAGGAGAAAGGAGATCACTCTCTACTGTCCTGACTCGCGTAACCGTACGAGGCTCGAGGCGACGCTTCGCCTCATGCGGAAGGGTCGCATCCGTGTTGAGGAGCTCGTGACGCACGTTATACATGCAGACAAGGCAGCAGAGGCCTACACCATGCTCCTTGAGCCTTCGGCTGAATTCCTGGGTGTGGTGATTGACTGGAGAGATGTGTTCATATGAGGGGAATTGTTTATTTAAGGAGTAAACAAGCTCAAAAGAGGCATAAAAATGTTTTATACAGCCCAGCAATAGAGAAAAAATCGTCATTACCAAAATGTGAAAAAGTCTCTTATAATCAACCAGTCAGGCTGTTTCAGCTTCGCTCATGTGCATACGGATAATGCCGTATACATGATGAGAATATGCTATGGGACCGGGACCAGTACCAGCATGAGAGGGGGATGAGGCATGCAGGAAAAGCGCTACCTGATATTCGACTTCGGAGCCAGCAACGGGCGGGCCCTGGTGGCGAGCTTCAACGGTGAGACCGTGCGTGTGGAAGAGGTCCACCGTTTCGACAACCGACCCGTCAGGGTGACGGGTACGCTCTACTGGGACATGCTCCGGCTCTTCTCGGAGCTCACGATCGGCCTGCGGAAGGCCGTTGAGCAGTGTGGCAGTATCGAGTCCCTGGGCATCGACACCTGGGGAGTTGACTTCGGTTTCATCGACAGGCGGGGGAAACTTCTCGCCAACCCTGTCCATTACCGTGACGAGCGGCGTAACAGCATTACCACCGAGGTATTCAGCATCATCCCGGAGCAGGAGCTGTTCAGGCTCACCGGCATGTTCACCATATCCATCATGGGAATCTACAACCTCTTTGCCCTTGCTGCAGAAGGGGCATCGGAGTACCTCAACGCGCACCGTTTCCTCATGATGCCCGACCTCTTCAACTACTTCCTCACCGGGGAGGTGCACAACGAGTATGCTAACGCAACCACCATGCTCGCATACAATCAGAAGAAGAAACGGTGGGAGGATGAGATCTTCAGCCGGCTGCAGCTGAACCGGGACCTGTTTTCAGAGGTGGTTCTTCCCGGCAAGCGCATCGGCTCCGTACAAAAGTCCCTGTGCGACGAGCTCGAGGTGCCTGCAATACCCGTTATCGTGCCCGCAACCCATGATACTGCCTCGGCGGAGGCAGGGATCCCGGTCACGGAGCGGGAGAGGAACTGGGCCTGGCTCAGCATGGGGACCTGGTGTGTGAACGGCATGTCAACCGAAGAACCCGTGCTGAGCGATGAGGCCTTTCACATGCGCTTCGGTAACGAGGGTGACTCCGAGGGAAAGAGCTTCCTCGCAAAGAACATCAACGGGCTCTGGATCATTCAGCAGTGCAGGGAACGATGGATGCGGGACAAAAGCCGGGATGTTTCCTGGGAGGAGATCGTGGGCGCTGCCGAGGAGGCAGCTCCATTCGGTTCTTTCATCGATGTGGATGACCCTGTTTTCGGCCAGATGAAGGGTGATATGCCGGCGGTCATCGCTGAATATGTACAAAATCTCGGTCAGGGAGCGCCGGAGTCAATGGGGGAAACGGCGCGCTGCGTCTTCGAGAGCCTCACCATGAAGGCGCGGAGGAACTACGATCAGATGATGAAGCTGGCGGGCAAGGAGATCGAGCTTCTCCACCTGGTGGGAGGCGGCACTAATAACTGCCTCCTCTGCCAGTGGATCGCCAATGCCATGGACGTACCCGCGGTAGCCGGGCCCACTGAAACAACCGCCATGGGGAACCTGCTCATGCAGCTCAAGGGAACCGGTGAGATTACATCGCTCCGGGAGGGCAGAGAAATCGCCCGCCGCTCATCGGACCTCGCGCACTACGATCCCCGGGACCAGGAGCAGTGGGACGAGGCCTATGCCCGATACACCGGCCTTTTTAAGTTTTGAATACAGTTACTCTGCCCAACTTTGCGAAGCTGTCCTCCATCTACCAGGAATACGGGCGCCCCGCCTTGACATTCGGCGGCGCTTCTCTTTATTTTTTGCAATGGCGTACCGAACTTAGTAGTATTAGGAGTGTAGGGCTTCAAGCATCGGTCGATATGAGAAGCCAATGCATGGTATGATAAGATCAGTCTAAAGAGTCTCTTTCACGTGGCGACTGGTCCTGATTCACAAGAAGTCTGTTACCCTTACAGGAAAGGACCCTTTTGTATGCGCGTCAGCGGCTGGCTCATGCATCTTGTGACCCGCGCTCTTTCCGAATCAATGGATGTGCGGTCAATGATTCATCTTGCACGGAGGTTCATCCGCAACTACGACATCCACGAGCGTACCGGATTCTCCAACAACATCTCCATCCCCAACAAAGACGCCGCCCAGCAGATCGTTCGTGATATGTGCGACAGCGAGCTCATGCTCGATCTCGTGGCCATGCTCATCAAGATTCACGAAAAGGGTCTCAGCGGCCGGCAGTATCGAATACCTTATCTGAACGATATGCTGGGCGAGATACGGAAGTCGGGTCTTATCTACGATGAGGAATCCAGCATGTTCTTCGAAGACCCCAGGGTCATGCAGACCATGAACTGGGGCGTGCTGCGGGAGTTCGAGGAGTATATCTTCGCCTTTCTCCGTTTCGACATCGTGGGAAACTCGAGCCTGGTGCGGCAGAATCCCGAGAACACCATACAGCAGACGTACAGCGATCTGCGGAGTATCGTGCAGTCAGCCATCATAAAGAGGAACGGCCGTATCTGGAACTGGGAGGGCGACGGCGGTCTCGTTTCGTTCTACTTTTCAAACAAGAACGTGCACGCGGTTCTGAGCGCCATGGAAATCCTCCACGAGCTCTACATCTACAACCAGGTACGGTGCAGACTGAACAAACCCCTCAGGGTGCGCATGGCGGTGCACAACGGGCTCTGCCAGTTCAGACACAATTTCGAGGACATTAAGAGCGATACCATCAAGAAGATTATGCACATGGAGTCGAAATGCACGAAAGCTGACACGGTGTCGATTTCCAGTGCCGTGTACCAGATGCTCAGCCAGACCCTCGTCTACAACCTGCAGCAGCTGAAACTCGATGATGACACCCCATACTACTGCTATGAATTGAGATGGGAAGCATAGGTGGAAATCGTACTCTTTACAGACAAACCCAGTGTGGAAAAGCAGTTTGACCTGTTGAAAAGAAGCAGGGGTTTCACCTTCCTGCACTATCCCCGCTCCGAACTGAGGAAGGCGGTTAAGAACTTCAACAGAGGTACGTTCCTCTACCTCGACATCTCCGGTCTCAAGGATGAAGAGAGGAGCAAGATGCTCCATTTCATGGCCAGGTTGAAGGAATTCCGGTACGGTATCATCGATACCGAGGGGGCAATACAGGATGTGGCTACCCTCCTGCACGACGGCGCTTCCGACTACGTGAACAAGTCTGTCATAAGGGAGAAGATCTCGATTAAGCGTGTCAGGAAGGCGGTGCAGATCCATGCCCTGGGACCTGTCCCGCAAGGCAAGGCGGTGAAGACCGCCAACGGGCAGGCCATCATCCCCACGGGCAGTGACTGGAGCACCGTCCGCCAGGGCCAGGAATATACCTTCGGCATGATGTACATCGAACTCGACGATCAATCTACCATGAAGAACAAGATGAGCGATAGCCAGATCAACACCCTGATGAGTGCGTTCAAGCGTTACATCGAACGGTCCATAGCGCCCCTCAAAGGGCGAATATGGATTTGGAACGATTTCGGTGGGCTTATACTCTTTCCCTTCGACGGGAAACGCTGCGATGCACCAGTTGTATGCTTCAGGTTGATGCTGTCCAGAATGATATTCAGTGTTGAGGATACGGGGCTCGATAGGATATTCTCCTACAGAATTGCTTTTCACATCGGAAACACGGTTTTCAAACGAAAGGGCGAAACGGGCACCATCGTATCCACATCAATCAACACGATCTTCCATCTGGGGCAGAAGTACCTGCATCCCGGGCAGTTCTACATCACCGAGGATGCGTTACGGTTCACGCCCGAAGGTTTGAAGAAGTCCTTCCTGCCGGTCGGAAACTACGAGGGACACGACATTCTCAGGATGAAGCTTCCCCTCTGAAAGACCCGCTGTGCTGTGTCTCAGGAAATCTTCTTGACAGCGTTATGTAATTAAGTTACAATATCAACAACTCATATGTAACAAAATAACAAATGGCAGTTACTGCAAAGATACGTTCGCTCCTGCCGGATCTTCCCAGGGCGGAGAAGAAGGTTGCGGAGTATGTTCTGAAATCACCCCGAGACGTTCTCTTTCTCTCTGTGTACGATGTGGCAGAGTCGTCAAAGGTGAGCGTCGCTTCAGTGAGCAGGTTCGTCCGCACCATAGGCTACAGCAGCTTCAAGGAGTTCAAGCTCGAGCTCGCCCAGGACACCTCATCGGTCGCACCGGATATCTTCGGGGCTATCGTGCCTAGTGACAGAGAGCGCGAAATCGTGAACAAGGTTTTCAGAGGCAATATACAGAGCCTCGAGGACACCTTGAAGATCATCGACATGGATGATCTCATAGAGGTGGCAAAAAAACTCAGCGAGGCGAAGCGGATCGTCTTCTTCGGGATCGGGGGGTCGGGCAACGTGGCCCGGGATGCGGCGCTCAGGTTCAGTATCATCGACGTGCAGTCGGAGGTATACACTGATCCCCTCTGCATCATCATCGCCTCCAAGCGGCTCCGCAGGGGTGATGCGGCCGTGGGAATATCCCATACCGGGCGTTCAGCGATCACCGTCAATGCGCTTCAGATTGCACGGAAAAATGGAGCCCTGACCGTCGGGGTGTCCAACTATAGCCGATCACCCCTGAGCGAGTGCTCGGACCGTTTTCTCTGCACCTCCTTCTTCGAGAGCAAGGTTAAGGTGGCTGCACTTTCCTCCCGTCTAGCGCAGCTCTGTGTCTTCGATGCGCTCTACCTGCTGGTGGCCTTCAACCGCAGGGAGCTCTGGAACATCGAGGAGCTGAACAGCATCACTGAGCGGCTGCTCAGAATAGAGGGATGAGGGGAGGGCGCTCATGATACGGGGGCGAATCGTGGATCTGAGTCACAGGCTCCTTCCCGGCAGGGAGGAGTACCATTTAGAGCTTGTAACACACCGCACCGACGAACTCTACCCCCAGTTCCCGGTTGACCCTGACGTCTGGTACATTGTACAGGACATACGCATGTCTTCACACTGCGGTACCCATATAGAGTTTCCCTATCACCACAGCCGCAATGGCATGGATGCGGGGAACTTCCCCCTGGAGAGGCTGATAGGCGACTGTGTGCTTCTCGACTTCACCCACAAGAAACCAGGGGATGCCGTGACCCTCGACGAGCTTGCGGGGCATGGGGCACGAATCAGAGAGGGTGATATGCTTCTCTTCAACTTCAACTGCGCCCGGTTTTACCGCACCAGGCGCTCCCACGACCGCCCCTTTCTTACAACAGAAGCGATCAGATGGCTGGTCGTGGAAAAGAAGATCAACCTGATTGGATCCGATGCATCGGGTATCGAGGTTAAGGGGGTTCCCAATCAGCCCAACCACCAGTTCCTCATGGACCACGGGATTCCCATCATCGAGTTCGCTGCAAACCTCGATCGGATCCACCGTGACCGGTTTACGCTCTTCGTGCTGGCCCTTCGTATTGAGGGCCTCGACTCCTGCCCGGTACGCCTCATCGCGGTTGAGGAGGAGTGAAGTGGACAAGGATAGGGCGCTCGAGCTGTACCGGAAGATGGTACTGATCAGGAGGTTCGAAGAGAGACTGTATCAGCTCTTTCTCACACGACCCATGCCCGGCAGTATGCACCAGTACAACGGACAGGAAGCCGTGGCCGTGGGCGTGTGCGCGCATCTGAAGAAGGACGACTACATCACGAGCACGCACCGGGGACACGGCCACTGCATCGCCAAGGGGGCCCCCACCAGGGCCATCATGGCTGAGATGTTTGCGAAGAAAACGGGCTGCTGCAGGGCCATGGGCGGGTCCATGCATATCGCCGACTTCAGCATGGGCATGCTCGGAGCCACGGGAATCGTGGGGTCCGGTATTCCGGTCGCCGTCGGCGCTGCCTGGTCATGCCAGTACAGGGAGAGCGGGCAGGTGGTGGTCTCCTTTTTCGGGGAAGGTGCGTCAAATGAGGGGGCCTTTCATGAGGCCTTGAACCTGGCAGGTGTGTGGAAGCTCCCCGTGGTCTTTGTCTGCGAGAACAACGTGTACGGGTTTTCGACCCATTACCGGAGGGTTACGTCTGTGGAGCACGTTGCCGACCGCGCGTCCTCGTACGGACTGCCGGGAACCGTGGTCGATGGCATGGACCTGCATGAGGTGTACAGAGTTGCGGGTGAGGCGCTCGATCGTGCAAGGAAGGGGAATGGACCAACGCTCGTGGAGTGCAAGACCTATCGCTACATGGGCCACTCCAGGTTCGAGAAGGCTTCCTACAGGAGGGAGGATGAGGTGGAGGAGTGGAAGAAGCGTGATCCCATCTCCTCCTTCGGGACGTTCCTCCGTGATCAGCTGCGGGTGCCGGAGGAAGAGGTTGAAGGGATCCTTGACTCGGTGGAAAAGGAACTCGACGACGCGGTACGGTACGCCGAGGAAAGTCCTGACCCAGAACCTCAGGATTACAGGCAGTACATATTCGCTCCGGAGGGCGCGTGAATCATGCCGTCGACCAGGATCGTTCAGGCACTGAATCAGGCTCTGCGTGAAGAGATGGACCGTGATGACCGGGTCGTCTTGCTCGGCGAGGACATCGGGGTCTTCGAAGGCTCCTACCGGGTGACCGAAGGCCTGCAGCAGCGTTATGGTGAGGCGCGGGTAAAGGACACGCCCATTTCGGAGACAGCCATCATCGGTGCAGCGCTCGGCGCGGCCCTTACCGGGCTCCGTCCTGTGGCGGAGATCCAGTTCAACGATTTTCTTGCCTGCGGCATGGACCAGCTCTGCAATCAGGCTGCCAAGATACGTTTCATGCTCGGCGGCCAGGTGAAGGTTCCTATGGTGGTCCGTGCTCCCTACGGCGCAACAGGCCGGGCTGCGCAGCACTCCCAGTCCCTGGAGGCATGGTTCGTGCACACGCCCGGTTTGAAGGTGGTCATGCCGTCGACGCCCTATGACGCGAAGGGCTTGCTCAAGACGGCCATTCGGGACGACAATCCGGTGCTGTTTCTGGAGCACAAACTGCTCTACGGCGCAACCTCTCCGGGAGGCAAGGCGAAGACCGCAGTGGGCGAGCTGGACGAGGTCTTCACGCCGGCCCCCGATCACGAGTACACGATCCCCTTCGGCGCTGCCGATGTGAAGAGGCCCGGATCCGATGTCACCATCGTTGCAACGGGTATCATGCTGCACAAATCAATCCGGGCGGCAAAACAGCTTTCATCGGAGGGCATCCATTGCGAGGTCATCGATCCGCGGACACTCGTTCCCCTTGATCGGGAGACCATTATCGATTCGGTGAAAAAAACCGGCAGGCTGGTGGTGGTGAGCGAGGATGTGCTGAGCTGCGGTGTGACCGCGGAGATCGCGGCCGTGGTCGCCGAGCACGCCCTCTTCTATCTCGATGCGCCGATCAGGCGGGTTGCCGTGCCCGATACGCCGATTCCTTTTGCGCCCGTGATGGAGCAGGCGGTCATCCCGCAGGTGGAGGATATCCTGAAGGCGGTTAAATCGGTGGTGTACAGGTGAATGAATACGGATATATCTTTGATTTTGACGGTGTCCTGGCCGAATGCGCAAGGGGACAGAGGGTCGCTAGCGTTCAGGACGGATTGTTATCGCCATCTCGTCGTACTCGGCCCAGGCCGCGTCAATCAAGTCATCG
>Ga0209427_10004629_pt1 | contig 15873 bp, 7 predicted proteins | sample DeeMarSWOR136_30_FD_187465 | JGI IMG/M metagenome (GOLD analysis project Ga0209427, IMG submission 187465) | Marine sediment microbial communities from White Oak River estuary, North Carolina - WOR-1-36_30 (SPAdes) (version 2) | ecosystem: Environmental > Aquatic > Marine > Intertidal zone >...
GTCCGAGTCCCATGAGCTGGGCATCGTCCACCGGGACCTCAAGCCCCAGAACATCATGATCGACAGCGAAGGCAATGCCCGGATCATGGATTTTGGCATTGCCCGCTCGCTTCACGCGGAAGGGTTGACAGCCGAGGGGACGGTGATCGGAACGCCGGAATACATGTCTCCTGAGCAGGCAGAGGGTGAAGAGACGGACCAGGGCTCGGATATCTACTCGCTGGGAGTGATCCTTTTCGAGATGACAACAGGAAGACTCCCTTTTGAGGGCAAAACTCCCCTCGCCATCGCCATGAAGCACAAAAGCGAGAATCCGCCTGATTCCAGAGAGATCAACACCCACATCCCTGAGGACCTCAGCCTGCTGATCCTGAGATGTATGGAGAAGGATAGAGGGAAAAGAATCCGGTCAGCTCAAGAACTTCTTTCCAGCCTGGCAAAGATAGAGCAGACTATTCCCACTCTCGAGAGGATGGTGGCCAAGAAAAAAATCGGGCTGGAAGTTCTGACCAGGCGTTTTCAACCTTATTTTGTTCCGGCTGGGATCGTTCTGGCTGCAGCGATCGTCCTGGTTATTGTCGGGCTTTTACTGTTCAGAGGAGGCAAGCCGGCGGAAGCAGAATCCGGAGCCGGAATGATTCCCGTAACTCAATGGGCGAATTCGATCGCTGTCCTTCCTCTGAGAGACTTCAGCCCGCAGAAGGACCAGGAAGCTTTCTGCGATGGCATGACCGATGCCCTCATCGGAAGACTGTCGCGGATCCAAGGATTGAAGGTGATTTCTTTGACTTCAGTGATGAACTTCAAGAGGCAGGACCGCAACATCAAACAGATCGGCGAGGAGCTCGATGTCCGAACCGTTCTCGAAGGGAGCATTCAGAGGGAGAACAATACGATCCGCCTGAATGCTCAGCTGATCAATGTCGCGGACGATTCCCATCTCTGGTCAGACTCTTTTGACCGTGAGCTGGAAAGCGTGTTCGAGGTCCAGGATGAGATTTCCCAATCTATCGCCGAGGCACTGCAAGTGAAACTTACTTCGGATAAAGGAGGAGGACAAAAAGGGGAGCCGAAAGAATATGTCCCAAAGAGTCTGGAAGCTTACGAGTATTACACCAAGGGAATGCATTTCACCAAGAGCAAGTTCGTCGTGACATTTCAGGAGGAAGATTTTAAGGCCGGAGTGGAGATGTTCCGAAAGGCCCTCGAGCTCGAGCCGGATTACGCGCAGGCCTATATGGGCCTCGCCTGGGCCTATGAACACCACTATCATGTCACCGGCAGCCGGGACGACCTTGAAGAGGCGTATAAGAATGGCAAAAAAGCCTTTGCTTTGGCTCCGGATTCAGCCGAGTCGATCGCCTTGAGGGCCTATTATCTGTATGAATATGACGAGGATTATGAACAGGCATTTCAAACAGCCAGGAGAGCCCTGGAGATCAACCCCAATACCGGAGTCGTCAATTTCATGGCCGGCTGCTGTTATCTGTACCATGGATTGTACTACCAGGCACTCCCTTATTTTTTGAAGTCGATGGAGCTTGACCCCTATTATTTCTGGACGCCTTATAAAATCGCCACCTGCTACATGAATATCGGAGAATCTGCGAAAGCCGCATCCTATTTTGAGAAGTACTTCGAGCTGGCACCGGTCGTGCTCATATTTCCGGGCCGTTATATCGCCCTCAATATCAAGATGAATAGATTGAGCGCCGTGGATGAATTGATCGCCCGAACCGAAAAATCCCACCCGGATTACTCGCTTCTTCCTTACTGCAAAGCGCTGCTGCTGGCAACAAAGGGACAGAAAGAAGAGGCCCTCGCGCTGTACGAAAATTCTGAAATATATGCGCTCTTGAACATGAAGGATGAGGCTCTGGCACATCTCGATAAGGAAATCAGGGGTGAAGTGAGAATTCCGTATGCCTATTATTTTTACCTGCTCAACAATCCCTTCTATGACAACCTGCGTGATGATTCCCGTTTCAAGAGGATCGTTAAAAGAGAAAAAAAGCTGTATGATGCAGAGTTGAAAAAATATTCGTATTTGAAATAATAGAAAAAAGGGGAAATAAGCCGTGGAATGTCCCAAGTGCCGTTTCGACAATCCGGAAGACAGCGGTTTCTGTAGCAAATGCGGAACTCAGCTTACTCCCTCTGAAGAGAGCTCTGTTTCGCCCACCGAGACTCTCGAAACTCCTCCCCAAGAGTTGACGCGGGGAACCACTTTTGCCGGACGTTATGAGATCATCGAGGAGCTAGGAAAAGGCGGGATGGGCAAGGTCTACAGGGTCGAAGATAAGAAGATCAAGCAAGAAATTGCCCTGAAGCTCATCAAGCCCGAGATCGCTTCGGACAAAAAAACGATCGAGCGCTTCAGCAATGAGCTGAAGACCGCCCGGATGATCTCTCACCGAAACGTCTGCCGCATGTTCGACCTTGGAGAGGAAAAAGGGACTCATTACATCACCATGGAGTACGTCTCCGGCGAGGATTTGAAGAGCTTCATCCGGAGGGCCAGGCAGCTGACCACAGGAACAGCGATCAATATCGCCAAACAGGTCTGCGAGGGGCTGGCTGAAGCTCATCGGCCGGGAGTTGTCCACCGCGATCTCAAACCCCAGAACATTATGATCGATAAGGAGGGGAATGCCCGGATCATGGATTTCGGCATCGCCCGCTCCCTTAAAGCCAAAGGAATAACCGGTGTCGGCGTGATGATCGGCACTCCGGAATACATGTCTCCTGAGCAGGTGGACGGGAAGGACCCGGACCAGCGCTCGGATATCTATTCCCTTGGAGTTATCCTCTATGAGATGGTGACTGGCCGTGTGCCTTTCGAGGGAGATACCGCTTTCACTATTGGAGTGAAGCAAAAGAGCGAGATGCCGAGAAATCCACAGGAGCTGAACTCGCAGGTCCCTGATGACCTCAGTCAATTGATACTCAGATGCCTGGGAAAAGAGAAAGAGAAAAGGCCTCAGAGTGCCGGAGAACTGCGGTCTGAGCTGGAAAGCGTAGAAAAAGGCATTCCTTCTACAGTTATTGAACCGCCTCAACGGAAACCAGCCACCTCGAAGGAGATCACGGTCACGGTCCAGAGGCGCTGGATATATTTTGCCATTCCCGTTGTGGTTATCGTTGCGGCCGTGCTGGCTTTTTTCCTTCTCAAAGGGGGAAAAGGGATTCTCCTTCCCGAAAACAAGATGCTCGTAGTCCTGCCCTTCGAGAACCTCGGTCCTCCGGAGGATGAGTATTTTGCTGACGGAATCACGGATGAGATCACAAACCGCCTTTCTCCCCTCCACGGATTGGATGTGATCTCCCGCACCAGCGCAATTCAGTACAAAAAGACCGATAAAACCATCAGGCAGATCAGAGAGGAGCTGGACGTGGATTATGTGGTCACGGGGACTGTGAGCTGGGATAAGACTGCCGGTGAAGAGGGCCGGGTACGTGTTTCACCGCAGCTCATCCGAGCTTCTGATGATACACAGCTCTGGTCCAACCGTTATGAACGGGAGATGGAAGGCATTTTCAGTGTCCAGTCTGAAATTGCCGAAGAAATCATCAAGCAGTTAGACCTGACCATACTCGCGCCCGCACGGGAGGCCATAGAATCCAGGCCCACAGAAAACCTTAAAGCCTATGATTTCTATCTTCGTGGAGTCGACCAGTGGGATAGAGCGGTCATGTATCTCAATCCCCTGGGGAATTTAGGCGCAGTTAACTTGTTTGAAAAAGCCGTCGAACAGGATCCCGGCTTTGTTGTGGCCTATATCTGGCTCTCAGAAGCGCATTCCTGGATATTTCATAGTGGGATCGATAGGACTGAGGAACGGCTGGCCAAATCAAAGGCGGCCGTGGACAGGGCACTCGAGCTTGCGCCCGATCTGCCGGAAGCATTGAAAGCTTTAGGGGATTACTATTACCGGGGATTCCGCGACTATGACCGGGCTCTGGAATTATACGAGTCTGTCCGGAAAGCCCGTCCCAACAGTTCACCGGCTATGATCGGGTATATCCAGAGGCGGCAGGGAAAATGGGAGGAGTCGCTGGAAACTTTGTTAGAGGCCTTCAGGCTGGATCCCCGTTCTTCCAATTTAGCCACGGAGATCGCCAATAATTATTCAATCCTGAGAAGATATAGGGAAGCCGACCAATGGTATGACCGGGCACTCTCCCTCAGCCCTGAGAGCATCGGCACAAAAGCGTATAAAATCATGAATTCTTTTGGCCTGAAAGGAACCTTGTATGAAGCCAGAGCCATCCTGGAAACATTACCGCCCTCTAACTGGAAAGATTTTGGATTGATTATTATTGAGATGGGTGATCGAAATTATGAGAAAGCGCTGGAGATCTTGAATTCTCTTTCCTATGAGAGTTTCGAATATCAGGACCTCTATTTTAATAAAAACCTTTCCTTTGCAGATGCATATTACTTTTTGAACACTCCGGACCTGATGGAAACACATGCGGAAAAAGCTCGCATCACTCTTGAAGAATTGGTCAAAGAACATCCGGAAGACCCGAGATACAGAAGTCATCTTGGCATAGCGTATGCTTATCTCGGACGAAAAGAGGACGCTGTTCGCGAGGGAAATCAGGCTGTGAACCTTTCTCCGGTATCCAAGGATGCCATGGCCGGTCCGGCATATGTCGTGAATTTAACCAATATTTTAATTATCGTTGGAGAATACGATAAAGCTGTCGAGCAACTGGAGTACTTGATGTCCATTCCTGCCGGGCAAGATCTTTCGCTGAACTCACTGCAACTGAGTCCATGGAATGATCCCCTCCGCGAAAATCCGCGGTTCAAGCGCTTGATTGAAAGGTATTCAAGGAGCGAGAAGCTTCCCTGAGGTCCTGAGTCATCCTACAGCTTCATCAGCAGCCCTGAAGTCCGAAATCCGCACTCAGTAATATCCGCAACAAATCAGCCGTCTCTTCCTTTAATTTCATTCTGGTTTTTACAGAGAGCTTTGAATTATGGAATTTTCTGGGGCTTGAACCTATAATACTGCCGTGAACGAAAAAAGAATCCGAAAGCTGAACGAAATAGACACCCGCGGACAGGGGCCTGTGGTCTACTGGATGAGCCGGGACCAGAGAGCAGGGGACAACTGGGCTTTGCTCTATGCCCGGGAGCTGGCCGCGGAGAACAGGAAACCGGTGGCCGTGGTCTTCTGCCTTGTCCCCGAGTTTTTAGGGGCGGCGATCCGGCAGTTCAGGTTCATGATCGAGGGTCTGAAACAGGTCGAGCAGGAACTCCAGAAAAAGAACATCCCTTTTTACCTTCTCCAGGGCCAACCGGGAGAGGAAGTCTCGAAATTTGTCCAAGAGAGTGAGGCATCCCTGCTGGTGACGGATTTCGACCCGCTCCGGATAAAGAAGAAGTGGAAAGAGGAGGTCAAACGAAAGATCGACATCCCTTTTATCGATGTCGATGCGCACAACATCGTGCCCTGCTGGGCCGCTTCTCCCAAGCAGGAGTTCGCCGCCTACACCATTAGGAACAAGATCAAAAGGCAATTGCGTGAATTCCTGACAAATTTCCCTCCGCTAAAAAAGCAGAATGCGTCAATCAAGATCCCGGATAATGATTGGGAAAGAGCCGAACACAGCTTGAAGGTGGATCTTTGCCTTCCTGAGCTGAAATGGATCAAGCCCGGCGAGAAAGAAGCGCGGAAAGCCTTGAAGCGCTTCATCGGCCAAAAGCTCTCCCGTTATCCCGGAGAGAGAAATGATCCCAATAAAGATGCAGTCTCCGGCCTTTCGCCCTACATCCATTTTGGCCAGATAGCTGCCCAGAGGGTGGCGCTCGAGGTTCGAAGGACCGGGATGAAGGCCAGGGATGACTTTCTCGAGGAGCTGATCATCCGCCGGGAGCTGGCGGACAACTACTGTTTTTATAACCAGAAATATGATTCTTTCCAGGGGTTTCCTGACTGGGCCAGAAAAACGCTCGCTGAGCACCGCCCGGATCAGAGAGAATACCTCTACACACTCAAGCAGTTCGAATCCGCTCAGACACACGATGACCTCTGGAACGCGGCCCAGCTGGAGATGGTCAAAAGAGGCAAGATGCACGGCTACCTGCGGATGTACTGGGCCAAAAAGATCCTCGAATGGACCAGAAGCCCGGAGGAGGCCCAGAAGATCGCGCTTTACCTCAACGATAAATACGAGCTGGACGGCCGCGACCCCAACGGCTATGTGGGAGTGGCCTGGAGTATCGGAGGTGTGCACGACCGGGCCTGGCCGAGCCGGCCCGTCTTCGGCAAGATCAGGTACATGAGCTACAACGGCTGCCGGTTAAAATTCAACGTCCCTGCCTATATCGATAAAATCAGGCGCCTCCCTTGAATAAACGGCAGCCTCACTGTCGTTTATCGCACTTTAGCCAAGATGGCTTCATTTGATCAGAGTTAAGAAAGACATCATCACCTGGAATTTTTCTGAGTTCCTATATAATAGATAAAAATTATAGACTTTTTCTAATGAATAAAGTATAATAAATTTTTAGCTTTTCAATCCGTTAAATAAGCAAAATTCAATCCCAGATTGGAGAATCGATAATGGATAAGATTGCTGGAAGGACTTCTCTTTTACGGAGGGGAGTCATCTGGCTCAGCGCATTCTGGCTGCTGTTCATCTTTTCAAGAGTAAGCGCTTACCAGGAGATATCGCCCGAGGAGAAAGCCATGGAAACACCAATAGATTTTTTGATCGATGATTTTTCTAGCGATGGAGGAGTGTCGGCTATCGGAACGGAGTGGAGACAGTACACCGACCAAGTCATGGGAGGTGTTTCCACCGCTTCCTATGCCTTTGATGTCATTGACGGACGCCGCTGCATTCACCTCCAAGGCAATGTATCGCTCGAGAACAGGGGCGGGTTTGTCCAGGTTGCCTTGCCGCTCAGACAGAACGGCCGTGCCTTTGATGGTAGTCAGTATAAAGGTATTCGCCTCTGGGTTTTGGGCAACGGCGAGACCTATTACGTCCATCTCCGAACGGGCAAGACCTGGCTGCCCTGGCAGTTTTATGAGGCCCCTTTTTATGCGGATACGCAGTGGCAGAAGGTCGAGATCCCGTTTGACAATTTCACCCCGCAGAGCCTGAAAAGTGCCTTTAGTGCGAAAAAAATAAAACGGCTGGCTGTGGTTGGAGCGAAGAAAGCCTTCAAGGCGGATATTGCCATCGCGCGCATCGAGTTCTACCGCTGAACGTCAGAGAAGTGATTGAAAGGGATTAAAGCTCCAAAAATTTTCCATAACGGATTCAATAACCTGACTGAAGGATTGATGGAATTATCAGCTTAGGCTAAGATAATGCTAAAAATAATCTCATTCGGTAAGAGAGGGATAAAATGTTTGATCTAAAAAAAATCGTGTCTCTTTTTATGAAAAAGACAGGTTTATGTGTTTTATCTGCTTTGATTATTTTTATTCTCCCGGCTGTTTCCAGCGCGGAAGCCAAGTGGTTTCTGGACCTTGAGACCGGGCTTGTCACCAGCGGGTACAATGATGTCCGCATACCCGGCGACACAGGAACGGAATTCTCCCTATCCGAAGACCTCCAGACGGATTCTTCGGCCTTCTTCCGCTTCCGCTTCGGGCGTCAGTTCGGCCAGAGGCACACTCTCTTTGTTTTTGTGGCCCCGCTCAGCCTCAATGCTTCAGGCAGTGTGAACCAGGATATCCTTTTTTTTGAGGAAACCTTCCCGGCCAATACTCCTCTGAGCGGTGTCTATCGCTTCAATTCCTACAGGCTGACCTACCGGTATGATTTTCTGCGCAAGAAGCGGCTGACGCTGGGAGTCGGGTTCACGGCCAAGATCAGGGATGCTGCCATCCGCGTTGAGGGCGGTGGCTTAAGTTCGGAGAAGACCAATGTCGGGTTTGTTCCGCTCCTCAATTTCCACCTCAACTGGCTTTTTTCTGATAGGATTAGCCTGCTGTTTGAAGGAGACGCTCTGGCCTCACCCGGAGGTGAAGGCCGAGCTGAGGATGTTCTCCTGGCTCTCCAGCTTCATCTCCATCAGAACCTCATCCTGAGAGCAGGATACAGGATCATCGAAGGCGGCGCCAACGTAGAAGAGGTCTACAATTTCGCCCTCCTTCATTTCTTTGTGGTAGGGGCAACTGTCCGCTTCTGATAATATTTAATGAATTTTTTCGGGTCCGGTTGGAGTCATGAGGATAAATGAAGGAAAAAAAGAACTTTATTCAAGGCTAGGGACGGAATTCTATGAAAACAATATGGCGGGAGGGCGGCGCTCTCCTCAGTTTTTTAGACCATTCCAGTCTATTTTACTCCTATTTTTGAGAAGAGCACTGATACGAGGAAGATGATGAATGTTCTGTTGACCGGCGCGACCGGGTACATCGGCCGCAGGCTCAAGGAAAGGCTCCTTGAAGACAGGAATGTCCGGCTGCGGCTGTTTGTCCGGAACGCGGATAAAGTGCATTCCACTACCCGGAGCAGAATGGAGGTCTTCGAAGGCAGCACATTCGATAAGGATTCTCTCTCTCGGGCTCTTCAAGGGATAGACACAGCTTATTACCTTATTCACTCTATGGCCGCAAAGGGGAATTTCGAGGAGCTCGACCGGCTCAGCGCCAGTAATTTCCTGGAAGCCTGCGTTGCGGCCAGGGTCAAACGGATCATCTACCTGGGAGGGCTGGGCAGGAAGGAGACCGCCAGCCGGCATCTTTTGAGCCGCCTGGAAACAGGCGAGATCCTCAGCGGCAGGCCCGGAGGTATCCAGACCCTTTGGTTCAGGGCCGGGATCATCATCGGCTCCGGAAGCGCCAGCTTCGAGATAATCCGCAGCCTCGTCCGGAAAATCCCGGTGATGGTAACCCCGCGCTGGGTTCGCACCAGAACCCAGCCCATTGCCGTGAGTGATGTCCTGGCTTATCTCTTCATGGCGAAAGATATTGAAGCCAAAGAGAATCTTATCGTTGACATCGGCTCTGAGCAGATGAGCTTCAAGGACATGCTTGAGCGGGCAGCCAGGGTGATGGGACTGCGGAGGCTTTTGATACCAGTCCCTGTTCTCTCGCCCAGACTGTCTTCCTACTGGCTTTTACTGTTTACCCCGGTTTCCTTCGGTATCGCCAAAGCGCTGGTCGAGGGATTGAAATCGGAGACCATCATCCAGAATGATAACGCAGCAAAATATTTTCCCGGCATTTCTCCTCTTTCCTACGAGAAAGCCGTTGAGGCTGCCCTCGCTGAGACCGAAAGCAGCGGAGAATAGGGCTCGTTGCATTCGGTTGAATAAAATGTGGATTAGAGAAGGGCAGAACCGGCCTTAAAATATCTTTTTGAAGACAAAGAAAGAGATTATACCGACTGCGAGAACGATTATAGCCACAAGGAAGATCACGTTCTTTAAGGCGGAAGGATAGATCACCTTATCCGTGTTGCCGGTGACGATAAACGGAGCCCAGTAGTACGGATGGGACAAAATCCCTGAATCGATCATTTCGAGCTTGGTCTCTTGTAAAGCATCCATGACCGAATGTGATTCCCGGAGGTGGAAGTAGTATCTCTCCATAAACTGGGAGGTGGCCTGGTCGTGCACCGCCCATAAGCTTATCAACGCCGAGGAAGCACCGGCGTAGAAAAATGCCCGGCTCAACCCGACGACTCCCTCTCCCCGGATGAGCTGGCCCAGTCCTGTCTGGCAGGCGGAAAGAGTTACCAGGTCGGAGTTCAGCTTGAGATGGAACACCTCTCTCATCTGGAGGATCTCGTCTTCGCGAGAGGCGCTGCCCACTGAGAAGACAATCGAGGAACGGTCAGGTTTTATATCGTCGATGATACAGTGGGTGGCGAAGTGGAGTATCTTATAATCGTTCAGATTAAGCGTTTTGAGCCGTTCCTCTGTCGCTTCTTCTCTTTTGAAGAGGCTGACGTTTTCTTTCTTGAACAGGGCTGATATTTTCTCGATTTCCTGGCCGCTGTATTTGAGCCTGGGAAATCGGGAAGAAGCGGCCGAGCTGGCGGCCTTTTCTGCATCTTCCGCTTCTTTTCCCTCTGCCTCAGGGCCAAAATAGGGGTCACCAAAAGCAAGGATGTCTCTAGGCCTTTTACGAACTCTTTTCCCCTCCTGCTGGATGATCTCCCGCAGGGAAGAGATCGAAGGGGCATAGGCTATTTTGTAGTCTTTAACCAGCCAGCTGTCATCCTCGTCCCGGCTGAGAAGAGTCTCAAACGGAAGATAATGGAGGATATCGTCCGGGATAATGATCATTTTCCTGATTTTTTCATTCAGTCCAGGCAAGACAAGGGTTGTGAAGAGCTCATGCCCGAGGCTGAAATCCTGGTTCTCTCTCGCCGAAATGGCCTGCAGATATTCTCTCACCTGGGAGCGGATTATCCTGGCTGGCTGAAGGGGGAACATCTTCAATTCTTTTCTGGTGATGATGAAAGCATAAGAGCTTGCTTCTCCTAAAGAGTATTCAAGGAAAGCCGTCTCTGAGTCGAGCAGCTGACTTTGCGTTTGCTCGAGGGAGATGATCTGTGGATATTTAAGGTTAGCGTAGGCCGGGCTCGAGATTCGGATTGTTCTCTTCAGCGCTTCCAGCCGGTCCTCGGACTGTTTGAGTTTCTCCCTGATATCCTCTTTTTCCGGATCGCTCAGTCCGGGTCTGAAGAGCTCGGAATTGAGAGCAGAGATCTCTTTCATCAAATCGTCTTCCTGGATAATGAGGTCCCTGTCCACTCCGCGGGCGATGTTCACCTTGGAGACTTCCAGTCTATCGAGAAACGCCCTGGCCTTGGCTCTCTCCAGAAAATGGAAGGCCTCTCGACCGTAGACTTTTTCAGGCTCAAGCCTGGAAAGCTTGTAGAGCAGGTCGACGACGTTCTGGTAGGTTTCAATCCTTTTATCCGTGCCCAAATAGCTGGCCTTGAGCTCTTCCAGCTGGATCCTGGACCGGATCTTCTCAAGGTGCTCCACCGAGCTTTCATAGTTTTCCAGCGACTTTTGATAGTCGCCACGCCTCATGTAGGTATTGGCGATCTCGAAATGAGCCTCCCAGAGCGTGTTTTCTTTTCCTGTCTGTGAGGCTGCCTCCAGGGCTCTCTGGAGGGATTCTACGGCCAGGTCAAATTTTTCCTGCCGGGAGTGGACTATCCCGATATTGACCAGGATATTGGCGGTTTCTGCCACATCCTGGGTTTCCTCTGCTCTGGCGAGGGCAAGATTGAAATACTCCAGAGCTTTAGGAAAACGTCCTGAATCCACATAAACCATTCCTATGTTGTTTAGAGCCTTGATCTCTATTTCGTCTTCCTTGATCCTTCTCGCGATCCGGAGGCTTTCCTCGTAATTTTCCAGGGCTCGATCAAGGTCTTCGCTTTTGCCTGATTGGAGCGCCTTTTTCTGGTAGGTAACCCCGATGCTGTTCAGGTCTATCGCGACATAGGTTTTATCCTCGAGGACCTCCCGGTCGATTCTTAAAACCTGCCTCAAATATTCAAGGGCTTTGTCAAAGTCTCCCAGTCGCCTGTAAATATTACTGATGTTGGTCAGACAATCCGATTCATCTCCATGGTCTTCCGCTATCCGGGCCTTTCTCAAAGCTTCCTCATAATGCCTGAGGGCTTGAGAATAATCCTCTACTGCACCGTAATAGTAACCGATGTTGAACAGGCATCTTCCCTGCTCTTTTTCATGGTTGAGGCTGCGGGCTATCTCCAGAGCTGTTTCACTCAGGGATTTGTATCTATCGAAATCATCCATTTCCAAATACCTTCTGCTCAGCAGCCGAAGGCATTTCACTTCGTGTTCCTGGCTTTGTATTTCCTTTGCCAGGGCGATGGCTCTTTCAAAACTTTCTATGGATTTCCCGAGATCTCCCTCTGAAAAATAATCTTTGCCAGCCTGATAGAGGTCATGGATCTGGATGCATTTTTCGATCTCTTCTTTTTTATCTGTGACCGCTGCTTTCTCAGCGACAGAAAGCGCATCTCTGTAAGAGTCGACCGAGTCTTCAAGTTCGCCTGTGTTCCAGTAGAGCAGGCCGAGCTTTGCCAGCGTATCCATTTCAGCCAGGAGATCCTGATTTTTCCTGGCAAAAGCCAACGCCTGTTTGAACAGCGAGATGGATTCCTTGTATTTGCCCTGGATCCGGGATTGCTCTCCTTGACTGAAATATTGGGAGAAATCCTCTTCCTGAGGAGAACTCAGTCCTGACGGATTATCTTGATAGGGGAGAAGCGCCAGGCTGGAGGAGAAAAACAGCATGAGTGCGGTGATAGCGAGCCTGAGGAATCTTTTCATCAATGGTCCTCCTCCAAGATTAACGGTCGTGAATGAGATCTGTTTGCGCTCTCCTCCTTAGCAGGGATATAAGAATGTACTTATATACTATCCAAAATCCGGATCTTTGTAAATCTCACATAGATTATATAATGTATACAATATACTGTTCTTCTTGAGGAAAAAGGGCTATTTTTTCAAATTTTTGTATTTCTTTTAAGTCTGCTTTGGGCCGCCTCGACTTGACATATCCCTATGATTTTCTTATATTTATATTAGTCGGAGGGAGCGAGGAAAAAAATCCAAACTGGAGGCAGGGCTTTTTTTCCAATTTATTGAGCTTTTTTACGACTAAAACGTTTGGAGGCAATGCCTCCAAATAAAAGGGAAAGGAGGAACTGAATCCGAGGAGGAGGCTATGTTCAGAAAAAGGAAATGCTCCTTAACGAGAAACATAGCTATTTTAGTGTGTGTAGCGTTCTGCGCCGCCGCCATCCCGGAGGCTACTCACGCAGCAGCCGGCTCCTCAAACAGCGGATCGTCTTCGTCTCAAGACTCTTTCCCAATCTCATCCTCAGTTTTATCTAACACGAGCCTTGTCATATCCCTCACCTTATACCAGATTAAGTTTATCCTGTCGGGAGGCAGTTCCAGTTCAAGCCAGCCTGCAAATTCGAGCAAAACCAACGGCAGCAGCAACTCCGCAACTATCAGCGACAACTCTGATGTGAATAAGAAGCCAAAAGACAAAGACTGAGCAGAATTTCCCGGTAGAAAGACATAAACTAAAATAGCGAGAGTGAATGGAATCCCCATACACTCTTCAGTAAATACATCCTCACCCTAACCCCAAACGGATTTATAGGTTTTTCACGATAATTTTTTCTCTATCTTCATTATCCCGCACCAGAAAGGATCCCGGACGAAATAACAGGGCATTCGAGATAACCGGGAAATAAATTATTGTCCTTCCGAAAGAGTGCAGCTTTTGGCCCTCTTTCCTAATACGCCAGAGCTGCTGATTCCAGCAGAAGCCAGCAGATCATCTCCAGCTCTTTTTTCTCGGGCAGAAGAATAAGCTTCACATAGTTTTCCGTGTTCAAATACGTCTGGGCTGCTTTCTGGAGTAATTCAGGAGTGATTTGCTCGAGTGTCTTATCGTAGGAAAAGATACCCGTGGGGTCTTCGTCATGTGTATACCTGTAGTAGAGCTGGGCAGCCAGCCAGTAGTTCTGTTTGATTCCTGTCTCGAATTGCCTGTAAAACGCCTTTTTTATGTCGTTGACTTCATCGGGAGTCGCGCCTTCGCTCTTCATCTTCTCTATCTCTCGAAACACCACTTGGGATAGATCTTCCACGCGTTCCGGGTCTGTCCCGAAATTGATGGTGATCGTGTATTCCTGGTCAGGAAATTTATCGTAGGAAGTAGATACCCTCACCCCGTAGGTTCCTCCCAGCTCTTCCCGGATGATCTTGCGCAGCCTGGTCTGAAGCACCATGGTCATCCCGTTGATCGCGTTGCGGTGGATCTGGTCATACTGGAAAGGTCCGCTGAAGACGATACTGATCTGGCTCTGGGGTTCGAGGCCTTTGTGAATAGTACTGTCAATGATCCCCGGGGGAAATTCTATGCCCACATCCTTCCAGGACTCCTGCCGGTCTATCGAGGGAAGCGCTCCCAGGTAGCGCGCGATAAGGGGCTTTATTGTCTCCAGGTCAAAAGAGCCGACGATGATGAAGATGAAGTCGCTGGCATCGGCAAAGCGGTCCTTGTAAAAGGCATACGATTTTTCCAGGTCCATCTCATCCACACTCTCGACGGTCATCGGGCGAGCGCGCAGATGATTCTGGGTCGTCAGGATAGTGAGAGTGTCGCGGAAGACGAGCATCGGACTTGCACTCCGGTTCCTGAAGAAAGTTTTCGCCTGGTCCTTCAACACTTCGAACATTTGAGCATCAGCCCTGGGTGCTGTAAAGGTGAGATAGATAAGCTGGAACATGGTCTCCAGGTCTTTGGGAGAAGCATTTCCGTTTAATCCTTCTTCAATCTCACTGATGAAAGGCCTGACCATGGCGATCTTGCCGGAGAGGTTTTTCTCCAGGTTGATGGCGTTGAACTCTCCCAGTCCTCCGGAAGCTATGACCTGAGCGGCTGTCTCGGCTGGGATGATGTCCTCGTCGCTGGCCAGGGATGTCCCGCCCCAGCTGGCTGCCCGGAGGATTATCTCGTCTGCTTTGAAGTCGGTGGGTTTGAGGACAACATGGACGCCGTTCGAGAGCTTCCATTCCGTGATTCCGAATTCATCCAAGGTTTTTGTCTCGGCGATTCCTCCAGGCTCGGGAATCTCCGGAAGAAGCGGTTGGGAGAGCGTGGTATCCACGTAAGGATCGATCTCTTTTTCTTCAACGGCATCGAACACAGCCAGGAGTTCTTCTTCTGTGGGCACCGCGAGTTCCTCTTTTTCGGGTGCGTTGACCATTATCACCCGGTTGTGCTCGGTCAGCCATTCTTTGCCAAGAGAGTTGATCTCCTCCAAAGAGATCTCCGGCACGAAACGCTTGTAGAGCTCGAACTCATACTCGATGCCGGGGATGGGTTCGTCCTGGAGAAAGTTGCGGATGTACTCGGAAACATACTGGTAGGACTCTGTTTTTTCCCTTTCCGCGTAAGCTTGTTCGATCCAGCGCAGAACCTCAAGTTTTTGACGCTCCAGCTCGGATTCGGTGAACCCGAATCGGGAAACTCTTTTCGATTCGGTGAGCAGAGCTTCCAGACCGCGCTCGATTGCCTCTTCCTTCACGCTGGCGCTCAACGAGTAGATCTCTTTGGACCGGATGAATATTCCCCGGCTGGAATAGGCATAAATGAACGGCGGATCAGGCTTCTGGGCCAGCTCGTTGAACCGCTGGTTGAGCATCCGGTTGTACAGGGCCTCTGCGATCCTTTCTCTGTAAGCGCCCACAGTATCCTGTTCCCGAAGCGGTAGCTTGTGATAGACGGAAACGCTGGCGCGCGTGTTCTCTTTGTCGGTTGCGATGGCGAACAAGGTCTCTTTATGGTCGGGGACCTGGAAGGTGCGGCGGGGACGCGCCTTTTTCCGCTTGGGCAATTCGCTGAAGTGCTTATCGATGAGCTCTTTGATGGTGGCCCTGTCAAAGTCTCCTACTGCGATGACAGCCATCAGGTCAGGGCGATACCAGTCTTTGTAAAACCGTTTCAGGACTTTGTGCTTGAAGCTCTCGATGACCTCTTTTTTGCCGATCGGCAGGCGTTCCGCATACTGGGAACCTTTGAACAGGATTGGGAGCTGCTTGTCCCGCATCCTGGCCCCTGCGCCCCGGCCCAGCCGCCATTCCTCGATGATCACGCCCCGCTCCTTATCGATCTCTTCAGGCTCGAGAAGGAATGCCTGGGACCAGTCTCCGAGAATCTGGAAAGCGGTCTCCATGATTTCCGGGGATTCTGTGGGGACGGTGAGCATGTAGACGGTCTCATCGAAGGAGGTGTAGGCGTTGAGGCCGGGTCCGAACCTCATCCCGATCGACTCCATGAACTCGATGAGTTTGTGCTTGGCGAAGTTTTTGGTGCCGTT
>Ga0209427_10004630_pt1 | contig 15871 bp, 15 predicted proteins | sample DeeMarSWOR136_30_FD_187465 | JGI IMG/M metagenome (GOLD analysis project Ga0209427, IMG submission 187465) | Marine sediment microbial communities from White Oak River estuary, North Carolina - WOR-1-36_30 (SPAdes) (version 2) | ecosystem: Environmental > Aquatic > Marine > Intertidal zone >...
AATTACAAAGAAAATTGAAATTAAAATAATTAATAATTAATAAATATTTAAAATTAATAATTAACAAGATGTTAGAATATGCGTGGTTGGCAGTATTTTTCCCTGCAATTGCATTTGCAGTGATTTTACTTTCGGGCAGGAAAAAGCCAGGGATTGCAGCACCGATGGCAATTACAGCAATAGCAGTAGCGGTTATTGTATCCGGAATTGCTTTATACGATGTAATGAACGGCGAGATCTATGAAAGCAGTATTACATGGTTCACATTACCTGACGGCACACCTGTTGAACTCGGCTTTTTCATGGACGGTTTAAGTTCGTTGATGCTTTTTATTGTTGCTTCAATTTCATTTCTTGTCTATATTTTCTCGCTTGAATACATGAAGCCCCCGGGACACGGCGGAATGCGGATTCATTCATTACAGGAACTTCCCCGCTATTACGCTGAACTATGTCTTTTCTCAGCAGGCATGATGTTTCTCGTCATCTCAAATAATTATCTTGGAATTTTCATCGGGTTTGAAATGGTGGGCGTCGGCTCGTATTTATTAATCCAGTACTGGCACTACAAACCGGAAGCAGTTTCCGCATCAAAAAAAGCATTTGTCGTAACCCGTGCGGCAGACATTTTATTTTTAATCGGGATTTTATTGATATTTATATCCTTCGGGACATTTGACTACGATATGGTCCATGAAGACCTCGGTACAAAAAGCGCCGCACTCATAACTCTAATTGCACTTCTTGTTTTTGCAGGTGCGATCGGTAAATCGGCAATGTTCCCGCTGCATACATGGCTTATTGACGCAATGGAAGGTCCGACAACTGTTTCATCGTTAATTCACGCAGCAACAATGGTTGCAGCAGGTGTTTATTTGATTGCAAGAGTTTATCCGTTATTTTTGGCATCGGCAGCAGCACTTCTTGTTGTCGCATTAATCGGCGGGTTTACCGCGTTAATCGCAGCAACCATGGGTGTTGTTGCAAAGGATATTAAAAGAATTATCGCATATTCAACAATGAGCCAGTACGGCTACATGGCTCTTGCATTAGGCGTCGGGGGCATAGGATACACAGCAGGGGTTTTTCATTTAATGAATCATGCCTACTTTAAAGCACTGCTCTTCCTTTCCGCAGGATCTGTTATTCATGCACTTCACACCCAGAACATTTTTGAGATGGGCGGTTTAAGTAAAAAAATGAAAATCACAGCAATTGCAGCAATTATTGCATCGCTTGCTCTTGCAGGAATCCCGCCGTTTTCCGGGTTCTTTTCAAAGGATGAAATATTGCATGCTGCTTATGAATTCAGTCATGGCGCGGGAGCAGGCATCATTGAATTCCTGCCGTTTTTAATGGGGATGATTACCGTTCTTTTAACCGCATTTTATTCATTCAGGTTAATTTTTATTGTATTTTTTGGTAAGGTAAGGGATGAGAAAAAGCATGAGCATGCTCATGAAAATACTTCACCGATTACTGTTCCTTTAATAATTCTCTCAATTATTACCTGTTTTTTGGGACTTCTTGGATGGTACAACGGGTGGTTTGCACACTTCATCCCGCCGTTTGTTGAGGTTGAGCATGTATCCCTTCTAAATCCGGTTGCAATAACATCCCTTGCTCTTGCGGCTGCAGGAATAATTTTAGCTTATATTACTTATCAAAAAGAATTAATAAATTCAGAAGCAATAACACGGAAATTTTTACCGGTTCATAAATTACTTGAAAACAGGTATTATCTTGACTATTTGCAGGATGTAAAATTCGCAAACCTCTGCCTCTGGCTTGCAAAAATTAATGATAAATTTGACCGTTACATCGTGGACGGCTTTGTAACTTTAATCAGCATAACATTCATTGCAACCGCAAAATTTTTACGGCTGTTCCAGACAGGAAATACGCAGACATACCTTACATGGCTGGTGTTTGGAGCAAGCGTGTTGATTGTAATTATAATGTTCATTAAAATTTAAAAATAATGGAAATACCAATTTTAACCCTACTGATACTGGTCCCGTTGATCGGGGCGGCAGCAACCTTTTTCCTCAGGGGCGATTCTGTAAAATTAGCAGGGACACTGACCACTGCAATTGTTGTGGTACTTTCATTTAAGGCGCTTTTAATGTATGATTCGGCAAATCCGAACATCCAGTTAATTGAACACCACGAGTGGATTCCGTCAGTCGGGATTACCTATACATTGGGGGTTGACGGCATAAGTATTGCAATGATTCTTTTAACCGCCGTTGTGTCTCTTGCTGCAATTTTATATGCTTACGGGACACAAAAACGAATAAATCATTTATTTTCAATGCTGCTCCTTACGGAAGCGGGACTCATCGGCGTTTTTACCGCAATGGACTTTTTCCTTTTCTATGTGTTCTGGGAAATTGTTTTAATTCCATTGTATTTTGTGATAAATATCTGGGGTGAAAAGCACAGGAAGTATGCGTCAATTAAATTTTTAATTTACACGCATGTCGGAAGCGTCATTATGCTGCTTGGAATTTTTGCAATATATTTCCTCGGGGGAATGGACAACTTCATGATGATTGAAATGCTAAATGACGGGACAGGAAAAATTATTAATGCCGAATTACTTGGAATTGATACGGCTTTAATCCCCTATATATTCCTTGCAATATTCTTTGGAATGGCTGTTAAAATGGCTCTCGTTCCCTTTCACACATGGTGTCCCGATGCTTACCTTAACGCCCCCACGGCGGGAACTATAATGCTTGCGGCACTCCTTTCAAAAATGGGTGCTTACGGGATGATAAGAATCTGTGTTATGATGTTTCCCGGAACAACCGTGGATTACTCATTTATTCTTTTAATTTTTGCAGTTGTAACAATGATTTACGGTGCAATGCTTGCTCTCGCCCAGGTTGATTTCAAGAAACTGCTTGCATACTCGTCTATCAGCCATGTCGGATACATTATGCTTGGAATTGCAGCGGTTAATGCAATCGGAATGCAGGGTGCTGTCTTTCAGATGTTTAACCACGGGCTTGTAATCGGCTTATTATTTATCGGTATTGCAGTCATAAAACAAAATGCAGGAACACGAATAATTGACGAGTTGGGAGGAATTGTTAAAAAAATGCCCCTGCTTGTTTCATTTATCATGGTCGGGATATTTGCAACAATCGGGCTTCCCGGGTTATGCACCTTTGTAAGCGAGGTGCTTGTTTACATGGGTGTATTTAAAACATATTTTCCCTTCGAAACGCTTGAACTTACAAAAGAAGCGGTTGTCGTTTTACTATCAGCCCTTACAATTTTAATTACAATCGGGTATGCACTTTTTGCAGCCCAGCGGGCTTTATTCGGACCCTACAACGAGGGGCTTGAAGACACCATGGAAGTTCGCGAGGTTGATAAAAATTATATTTTAATTCCGCTCATAGTTCTCTCATCACTTATCATAATCGTGGGGCTTATGCCTCACCTGGTGCTGGATATATTTAATTCAACAGCAGAACAAATAGGAGCATTATTAATCAGACCATAATAAAAAATTAAAATAATATAACAATAAATATGGAACTTAACATGATACAGGCACTGCCGGAAATATTCCTCGCGGTCTTTGGAATATTCGTACTGCTTATGGGGCAGTTTGCAAAGAAAGAAAATGTTTCAGGGATTGTGAAAGTTATATCACTGTTCGGGCTTTTTGCGGCTCTTGTTATCACAGGAAATATGTCTGCCGATTCCGGCGGGGCGTTTGTTGTTGACTCATTTGCGGTATTTTTCAAGGTCCTGTTTATTTTAGCGGCAATAATTGTTGTTATCGGCTCTTTTTCCACTTTAAAAACAATACATGAATCGGAATATTATTCATTAATTTTATTCATAACCCTTGGCATGTGCGTTGTTGCTTCGGCAAGAGAATTAATATTATTATTCGTGGGAATTGAACTTGCAGGTATCTCATCGTTTGTTCTTGCGGGCTATACAAAAGAAGACCGTAGATCGTCTGAAGCGGCAATCAAATATCTTGTTGTAGCGGCAGTATCATCGGCAATAATACTTTTCGGGATGTCAATAATTTACGGTGTATCCGGCTCAACAAATTATACTGAAATTTCCGGGAGTATCGGGTCATCACCTGCCGCATTGCTCGGTCTTGTGCTGATAATATCCGGAATCGGGTATAAGATTACAGCAGTACCGTTTCATCTATGGGCTCCCGATACTTACGAAGGCGCACCTGCGCAGGTGTCTGCACTGCTTGCATCAGGACTTAAAAAGATGGGAATTGCAGCGCTCATTCCTTTACTGTTCATCGCCCTTCTTTCAATGCAGGCGCAGTGGCAGGTTGTTTTTGCGGTGCTTGCCACAGCAACCATGACGCTTGGAAATATTGTTGCTCTTTCACAGAAAAGCGTTAAGAGGATGCTTGCATACTCGTCTGTTGCTCAGGCAGGATACATCCTGATCGGATTTGCCGTTGCAACAAAACTGTCTGTTGCTTCCGCCTTATTTTACTGTCTTGCACACACGGTAATGGCGGCGGGGACATTCATTATTATTGCAGCACTTGTTTATGTTAAAATCGGCGAAAACCTGGAGGACTACGCCGGCTTATGGAAGCGTGCTCCTTTTATGGCTTTTGCGATGATGATCATTCTTTTATCGCTTGCAGGAATCCCGCCGCTTGTCGGGTTCTGGGGCAAGTTCTGGCTTTTCATGTCGGCAGTTGAAGCCGGGATGGTGTGGCTTGCGGTAATAGGTGTTTTAAACAGCGCATTATCTCTTTATTATTATTTTGCTGTTGTAAAATTCATGTTCTTTAAAGAGCCGTCGTCCCATGAGAAATTGGAAATCCCCGTGTCTGCGACGATTGCCGTTGCGATTGCGTTGTTATGTGTTATTTTGTTCGGACTGTTTCCCGATGCGTTTATGGAACTTTGTTTTGAAGCGACTGAGGGCTTGGGAATTATTTTGTAATTACAGCCTGCGGGTATTTCTCTCCTTGTTACAATTTACTTGCGAAAATAAAGAGGTTGCTTTCTGACTCTGGAATCAGAACTATTGGATGGGAACCGGCAGTGCCGTCAATTTAATACAATTCAATTGTTATAAATAATAACTAACAGATTTAATTTAAATAAAACCAACACCTTTGAAAATGAAAATTGACAGAATCAAGGATATAGAATTTTTTAACAGGGAGAAAGAAAAAGAACAGATAGTGAATATTTTAAAATTCAATCCCCGGTTGATAACCTTCATTTACGGACCTATAAACTCCGGGAAGACCTCTTTAATAATGAACCTTATTGAGGATTTACCTGATGATTATGTTGCTTTTTATGTAAATCTGAGGGGGAAGTTTATTTCGGACTACAACGACTTTGTTCAATCCCTGTTTGAAGTTGATCGGGAAAGTAAAAATAAAAAAAGAAAGATAAGTGAGTTTACAAAGGGGTTTTTATCAAGCGCAGGTAGATATTACGGTATTCCGATAGCAGAAAATCTATTGGATGGTGTGTTTAAAGATAACGAGCCGAAGAATGTGTTTGAATACATAACAGAGGTTATGAATGAAGTAAAGAAAAATAAAAAACAACCTATTTTAATAATTGATGAACTGCAGGTTATCGGCGACCTAAAAATTGATGATTATTTAATTTATAAAATATTTAATTTCTTCATCCGGCTTACAAAGGAACTGCATCTCTGCCATGTCTTTGCCTTGTCTTCCGATTCATTGTTCATTGAAAAGGTTTATGGCGAAGCGATGCTTCAGGAAAGATGCAAATACCTGCTGGTTGATGAATTTGACAAACAAACTACAAAAGAATTTTTAGGTAAATACGGGATTACTGAATCTGAAGGTGAAGTCGTGTGGAATCATGCGGGCGGAAAGCCCGGGCATTTAATAGAAATAATATCCGCAAAAGAAACAGGAAAGGGTATTGAGTCGGTTGCAAAAGAAACGATTGAAAACGAAAAGAATACATTGTTATTCATGCTCGCAAAAAACAGGGAGAAGAAAGGTGAAATCATGAAAATATTTAAGAAATTTAAACATGAATATGAAATAAAATTTGACGAAGATGTGAACTTTGAAATTCTAAAGTTCCTGATAAAAAAGAATATTCTATTCATAGACGCAATAAAAAAGAGTATAAAAACACAGTCAAAAACGGAGTTGATTTCAATAAGGGAGATTCTGAAGGAAATGAGTTGAAATCATCAAATGAAAATAAATTTAAAATAAATTTAAATTGATTAAAATTACTGCGGGAATTTTGATAATATCCAGTTTAATTATTGGCGGAGTTAATGCGTCAGGTGATAGGCGTCGCTGTTGCTAATGAGAACCGAAGGTTCTCGTTATAACGAGGATTTTCAATCCTCATTATCGCGATATTTTCTTGCATGACTCGGAAAAGGACTTGAGCGCATACCAGAGTAATGATTATGGAACTGCAAATGATGAAACAGGAAATAATTTATTTTATCTTTAAATCTTATAATTTATATAAACTTCAATCAACTAAAAAAATTATAAAAATGGCACCAATATACAAAACAGTAGAAAAACCAATAGCACCTGAAATAAATGTATTATTCATGGAACTCCTTGATAGGTTTAAGGAGGATATAGATGATTTTAAGGAAGAATTGGCATTAGCGAGAAATGAAAAACTGATGGCAGGTCTTGAAAGATCGGAGGAAGATATTAAAGCAGGAAGAGTTCACGAATTAAAAGATATAGATGATCTGGATAAAATCTGGGCGGAAGATTAAAATGAATATTTTCTATACCGATGAGTTTAAAGCAGACATCAAACGAATAAAGGGCAGGGATATCCAGTTGAAAATTAAAAAAGCGGCGGCTAAGATAAAAGATAATCCTCTTGTGGGAAAACCGATGAGACACATCCATAAAGGTAAAAGAAGAGTTCATATAGGTTCTTATGTTTTGATGTATTCAATAAAAGAGGAAACTATCTACTTGAGATCATTTCAGCATCATGATAAAGCATATTGAGTTAAAACGCACGGGATTGGTGTTTAAAAAAACGAAAAAAAGGGTGGAAAAAATGAAAAACAAAAAATAGATTAAAACAAGAAAATGGAAAAAATCCGGATAAAAACATCAAGCAGATTACATTTCGGTCTGATAGACCTGAACGGCGAACTCGGGAGAGTTGACGGCGGGATAGGTGTTGCGTTAAAGGAACCGAATATTATCGTAAATGCAAAATTTAATGAAAATTTATATATATGTTGCACTGAACGGCTGGATGAAATTGAAAATGCGATAAACAAAATCCGGGATAATATAAAAAATTTCAACGCGAATATAAAAATCAGCATAGAAAATCAAATTCCTGCGCACTCGGGACTCGGCAGCACAACGCAGCTTCTTCTTGCTTCGGCAAAGGCAGCATGTGAATTGAACAAAATTTCCCTGGCTTCAAAAGAACTATCAAAAATCATCGGCAGGGGAGGGACATCAGGGATCGGTACAGGGGTATTTGATTACGGCGGATTTATTCTTGACGGCGGGCATGCCTTCGGGGGCGGGAAGGAAAAGAACAGATTTCTTCCGTCATCCGCATCAAGGGCTTCTCCCGCACCTGTACTTGCCAGGTATGACATTCCTGAAAACTGGTATTTTGTTGTCGTAGTTCCTGGTGTCAGGTCAAAAATTTACGGTCAGAAAGAAGTTAATATATTTCAAAAATACTGTCCCGTCCCGCCGAACGATGTTGAAAAACTCTCACGATTAATTTTAATGAAAATTTTGCCGTCTGTTGTTGAACGCGATATAGAGTCATTCGGCTCCGGCTTAAAAATGATGCAGGGAATCGGGTTTAAAAAAATAGAGGTCTTGCTCCAGGATAAAATTATCAATGAATTGATTGAAAATTTAAATAAAATTTCTTACGGCAGCGGTATGAGTTCCTTCGGTCCGGCTGTTTATGCACTGGAAGACAGCAAAAAAAATGCAAAGGAAGCGGCTGATGCGGCAGCGAGATTTTTGAAAGAGAGGGGCGTAAATTTTGAAATATTTATTACAAATGCAAACAACTGCGGTGCAGAGATTGAATATAATTAAAAATTATTCTAATTATTAATGATGATGTTAATCATGAAAAATTCAGGACCGGTAATTGCCTCTTTATTATGTATTGCCGCACTCTGCGGGTGTTTGAGCGATAGTAATGAAAAGGAAATGGAAAATCAAAATTATACGGTACAAAAGGATTCTAAAACCCCGGCGGCAGGGCAGCAAACTAAAGAGCAGGATACAGGGGGGCAGCAGGAAGAGCAGGAAGAGCCAGAAGAGCAGGAAGAGCAGCAGGAAAAGTTTGAAAGACCCGTGCTTCCCTCCGCGGAAGATCTGCCGGAAGGTAAAGAACCGGTAACAGAAGATATATCAGAAACTCCCTGTGCTGATGTTTCCGACGAGATAAGCTGCCTTAGAGAACTTGCAATTAAAACAGGAGATACCGCGTACTGTGAAAAATTAGCAACCGGCTCTGCTGTTGACCCGAGAGGAAGGTGTATTGCCGATGTTGCAAAAGCAAAAGAAGATATTTTTATATGCGATAAGCTTTCAGGCGCCAAAAATGATGAATGCGTAAAAGAAATAGCAATAATAAAAGATGATATTTCACTGTGCGATAAGATATATAATGATGATATTAAGGACTACTGTTTTCATGCAATTGCGGTAAAGAGGGGTGATTCTTCAATCTGCGGCAGAATACTTGATGAAACCCGTAAGGAAACATGCGTTTCTCAATCATCTTAGAAGAATATAATTTTTATTTTGCATTAATTTTTTTACCAAATTCTAATTATTAAATTAAATAATCAAAAAACTACCAAAACAAGAAATTAAAATTGAAATTAGAATTTATAAGACCGTTACTAAAGTACATACCTGAAGTAGAACTGCCCAAGAGACATGTGCCTTTCAAGGAAAAATTAATCTGGACGGCGGCAATTCTCTGCATATTTTTTATAATGGGTACTGTCTATCCTTACGGTTCTGTCGGTCCTGAAGGTATGGAAGAGCGAATAAGGGGGTTTGAGGCAATGACCATGATTTTTGCAAGCCAGATGGGAACTATTATTTCCGCGGGAATAGGTCCTATTGTCACTGCATCAATTGTTTTACAATTATTAGTGGGTGCGGGTATGCTTGAACTTGATTTATCAAGAAACGAGGATAAGGCATTATTCCAGGGCACGCAAAAAATTCTTGTTGTTTTCGTCGCGTTATTTGAAGCGGGAGCACTTGTAGTTGCAACAGGAATTGCACTTCCCGGGCTTGCATGGCTGTTAATTGCCCAGATTGCGATCGGCTCAATACTTTTACTGTATATGGATGAACTTGTATCAAAGTGGGGTGTCGGCTCAGGAATCGGGTTATTTATTGCAGGAGGAGTTTCTCAAACAATATTTACCGGCTCATTTAACTTTCTGAAAACACGAACCGGGGAATTTCCGGGTTATATAATAAGTTTTTTATATAATTTATCAAACGGCGAGTTCATGTTAATTTTGCTGTTCCCGATAATTGCAACAATAATTGTTTTTTTGCTTGTTGTTTACGGCGAGTCAATGAAACTGGAAATTCCGTTATCTTACGGCGGAATTCGCGGCGTCGGCGGAAGATACCCTTTAAAATTCTTTTATGTTTCAAATCTTCCCGTAATTTTAGCAGCAGCCCTTCTTGCAAATGTGCAGTTATGGCCCAGCCTGGTCGGGGTGGATATGCAAAATCCTCCTGCAGATATGAGTTTTATTCAAAATGCGTTTTACCAGGTCACATCTTATATAACCATAAATGGCGGATCAGTCCCCGGGCTTTACGGTATTTTAAGACCCGATAACATTGCATCCCAGATGACTGATCCGATGGTTCTTGCACATCTTCTTGTTTATGCGACCGTATTTTTATTTTTGTGCGTACTTTTTGGAAAATTCTGGGTCCAGACAACAGGGCTTGGACCTGAAAAAGTTGCAGAGCAGATACAGCAGGGAGGAATGCAAATTCCCGGCTTCAGAAGGGACCCGAGAGTCGTAAGAAAAGTTCTTGACCGATACATCCCGCAAATCACGATAATAAGTTCAATTGCCGTCGGGTTTCTTGCCGTAATCGCTGATTTAATGGGCGCGCTTGGAACAGGAACCGGAATACTTCTTACCGTCGGTATTTTATACAGGATGTACGAGGAAATCAAAAAAGAGCAGATGGCTGAAATGCATCCCGCACTGAGAAGATTCATGGGTAAAAGTTAATTATTATTTTAATTTTTGAAATCCCCGAATAATTTATCAATCAAAATCAAATCTTTTGTAAAGCGCGTTATACTCTTCAAGAATTTCTCCGGGCAGGCGGTCAAATTTTTCAAAGAAATTTTTTATATCTTTTAACTCATCATTCCAGTCACCGGGGTTTATGGAAAGTAAATCATCAAGCGTTTGTTTTGAAATATCAAGCCCTTTCGTGTTCAAAGCATCGCGAGACGGAACATAACCTACCGGTGTTTTTTCTGCACCGGAATTATCCTCGCATCTCTTGATAATCCACTCAAGAACGCGCAAATTATCGCCGAAACCGGGCCACATAAATTTACCTTCATCATTAACCTTAAACCAGTTGACATTAAATATTTTCGGCGGGTTCTTTAGTTTTTTGCCCATATCAAGCCAGTTTTGAAAATAATCACCCATGTTGTAGCCGCAGAACGGAAGCATCGCCATCGGATCCCTGCGAATGACCCCGACTGCGCCGAGCTGGGCTGTTGTGGTTTCGGAAGCCATTGTTGCGCCGACATAAACCCCGTGCTGCCAGTTAAATGCCTCGTAAACAAGGGGTGCGACTCTTGCTCTTCGCCCGCCGAAAAGTATTGCTGAAACAGGAACTCCTTTAGGGTTTGAAAATTCGGGCGAAACAATCGGGCAATTGGATGTCGGTGCTGTGAAACGGCTGTTCGGCTGTGCGCCAGCAATAGGTTTTCCGTCCTCATCTTTCATATCCTTTGTCCAGGGGTCGCCTTTCCAGTCAAGCCCCTTTTCAGGTTTATTTTCCAGCCCTTCCCACCACACGGTTTTATCGTCTTTTAAAAGAACATTTGTATAAATCGTATCTCTATTAATCGTGAGCATCGCGTTTTTATTTGTCTTCATGTTTGTCCCGGGAGCAACACCAAAGAAGCCGGTTTCGGGATTTAGCGCCCATAGTCGCCCGTCATCCCCGGCATACATCCAGGATATATCGTCTCCCACCACCTGTATTTTGTATCCCGAAAGTTCTTCAGGGGGGATTAACATGCTCAGGTTTGTCTTTCCGCATGCACTGGGGAACGCTCCTGCAATGTAAAAGGTCTTACCTTCAGGGGTCTTTATACCCATCAAAAACATGTGCTCTGCCATCCATTTTTTCTCTTCATGCCTTCCCATGTAACTTGCGATACGCAGAGCAAGGCATTTCTTGCCGAGAAGCACATTCCCGCCGTACCCGGAATTTACACTCCATATCGTGTTGTCTTCAGGGAAATGACAGATCCTTCGTTTATCATAATCAAGTTCTGCTTTCCCGTGAAGGCATTTCGTAAAATCGGGAGAGTCGCCTAAAGCATCTGCCGCAATCTTTCCGGCATGGGTCATTATCCTCATGTTCAAAACGACATAGATGCTGTCGGTAAGTTCAATTCCTATCTTGTTCATACTTGAGCCGGGAACGCCCATTATAAAAGGAATAACATACATCGTCCTGCCCTTCATTGAATTCCTGAAATATTCACTTAATTCATTGTATGCGTCTTCAGGTGACATCCAGTTATTTATGTGTCCCGCATCTTCTTTTTTTGTCGTGCAGATATAAGTCAAATGCTCGGTTCTTGCAACATCGTTTTGTGCCGTCCTGTGCAAAACGCAGCCGGGGAGTTTTTCCCGGTTCAGTTCAATTAATTCTCCTGTCTTGAATGCCTCCTCTGTCAGGTGTTCTTTTTCTTCTTTTGAGCCGTCGCAAAATACAACTTTGTCTGGCTTGCAGAGTTCTTTCATCTCCTCAATCCATTTTAAAACATATCCGTTTGTAACATAATTATTTATGTATTCTTTTGTGTTCATTTTGATTTATTAATTATTAGATATATAAGTCATTATTAATTATGTTAAATTAATCACATTAAATTTTATTATTTCCATGCATGCCTTTTAAATATATGTTTGAAAAAATAAATATTGTTTTAGAAATTTACAATTCCAAAAATTCTTCAACATCAAGCCCGGTTTGTTTTATAATCGCTTTTAATGTTCCCGCCGGAATATCCTTTCCCGCGTGCCTTGGAACGCTTGTTGTTCTTCTTGTGGTTGGATGCTTCCAGATTTCATGGCTTCCTTTGCACTGCCGCCGTAAAACAAAACCTGCCTTCTTTAATTTCTTTGTCACCTTTCTATAACTCATTGGTGAAAGCTTTTTTGTCTTTGACATTTTACACAGTAACCGGTAAAGATATATTTGATGATAGTTTCCCGATTTTCGGTTTAGTTTTTATTGGCAGCGGGTCGCCGTCTTCAATTGCCAATTCAATCAAATTTTTTATGGCATCCTCCGCGTATTCAATCACCCGGGGTATTGTGTCGGCTTGCACAACAAGCCCCCGGATGTCTTCGGATGTCGCTAAATAATACACTTCTCCTTCCTCTTCCATCCGTTCAATTTTTATTTTTATAATATACTCTGTCATCTTAATCGCAGTTATTTATTGATTTAGATTAAATAATTAAATTTTATTTAAAAACTCGCGGCTGTTCTTTCAAATCCGGTTAGTATCTTTCAACCAAATTTCTTCAATTCAAGTGCCGCCTTCAACAATTTCTTATCCATTTCCTCCCGCAAATCCCTGTACGCCGCATCCGATAACGCCCCCGACATAAACTCCTCCCTGATTTTTGCAATCATGTCCTCGTAAATTGCGACCTTTGTTTGAAGTATGTCTTTTTCCTTTAACTTTTTCTCCCTGCCGACTGCGTTATCAATTTTCTCTTCAATTAAATTTATTTCACTTTCAATTTCCCCTGAGATTGAATTATAAATTACCTCGTCAATTAATTCGTCATCTAATTTATTTTTCAACGATTCCCTGCCTGCCTTAAGCACCCTGTAGTGCGCTTTCATTTCCTCGTATTTCTCCTCTGATTTTGAAATTTTACCGATATTTAATTTTTCAATCAACGGCGCGGATGTCAGCCCCTGGATCGCGATTGAAAGAAAGACAACGGATGCGACAATTCCTGCAATAGCATCATGTCCTTTGATTCCGAGTGCAACAACGGTTGCAACAAGAAGCATGGGAACAGAGCCGCGAAGACCCGCCCATACAATTGCAATTTTCCATGCCCGCTTCATTTTCATCCCGAATGATGCTATTTCCACGATTATAAATCTTAAAATTATTAAAACAAAAACAACTACAACGCCGAGCGCAAAGTAGTGAGTTAAATAATCAATTTTCATTAGCGTACCAAGAACAAGAAAAATCACCGAATTTGCCCCGAATCTTGCGAACTCCCAGAAATCAAGAACCGCACGGTATTCTCTCGGCGATAATGTGTCTGATCTTGCCGCACTTATAACCATCCCTGCGGTAACACATGCAATCACGCCGCTGACTTCAAAATGTTCCGCGATAAAAAAAGAAAGCACAGCCAGGAGTATCGTTAACCATATAGTGTAATTTTCATTTTTATTTCTTTTTAAAATTTCATTTACAATTAATCCGAAGACTGCTCCCACGAAAATCCCGCCAAGAAGCATTTTAATAAATTCAAGTGAGGATGCTGATAAACTGAAACTCTCGCCCATGATTACCGAAAGTATAACAAAAAATAAAATAATTGATGTCGCGTCATTGTATGAGGATTCTCCTTCAAGTGTTGTCGTTAGTTCTTTTGGAAGTTTCAATGATCTCCCGAGAGCAATAACACTTGCTGGGTCAGTTGCTGCAAGAATCGCGCCGATTAAGAGACAGTATATCAATTCAATTCCGGTGATGTAATGAATCACAAATCCGACGCCGGCTGTTGTGATAAGGACGCCGGCTGTTGCAAGAATTCCGATAAGCCGTAAATTTTTTAAAAATTCCCTGAAGTGCAGGTTGAAACCGCCTTCAAAAAGAAGTGTCAGGAGGCATACGCTGATTAAAAAATGTATTAAATGCTGGTATGTTGCAGGGTCAAGAGTTGAAAGGTCAAAGATATGAAAAACAGGACCCGCTAAAATACCGAGAACAATTAAAGTAAATATTTCAGGAATCTTTATGGGTTTATTTATTCTCTCCGAGATGTAGGATGCGAAAATTCCAAGGACAATCAACAGGCAAAATTCAACTATCAGGATTTCAATTGACTCGTTCATGTAATATCATTAAATTTGAGAATTAATTTTTATTAAATTTTGATTTCCTCTAAATTTTCAATAACCGTGATTCCTTCAATCTTTTCAAGTTTGCCTGCATTTTCAATATCAAGGTCCCTGCATTGAATTTCAACAATTTTCCCGAAACTTACCGCCCCGTAATTGCACGCGAAAATACATTTCCTGCACGCATTGCATAGCATTAAATTAATCCTTAATTTTTTCTTTTCGGTTAAAAATATTGCATTATTCGGGCATACTTCAACACAGGGACAGTTTTTTAGATATTCGCAGCTCTCGCATTTTTTGTTGTCAATGCTTGCAGGGATTTCTGTTTCCTGGAATTTCTCGGCATCCGTCGGGAGAATGAAAACAGGCGTGTTGGTTTTTCCTGCCTGTGCGACAATATTTGTGACAAGAGTATCTGCAATCCCGCAGGCAATCTTTGAAACCGTGTTTGCGGTTGCAGGCGCGACAACAACAAAATCATATTCATTTTTGCTCAGCCGCCCGCAGAAAGGTGCGCTTTTACCCTGGTCTTTCTCAAGTATTACGCTGCCGGCATAATTTTTAATTTTCTCCAGCCCGTACATGCAAAGAACTTCGTAGCCCGCAGAAGAAAACGCAATGGTTATTTCATACTTGCCCTGCTCGCTTAATTTTTTTATAAATTTACAGGCGTCCTCAAGAAACTGACCTGCTCCGGTTATGCAAAATATGATGTTTTTTTTATCAGGCATTTTTTGTGAGATTTTATGTATTAAATTTGTTATTAAATTTGTGTCATCTTAATAATTAATATAGCACTCTGGATTAAATATAAAATTAGAAAAACGAAAAAATGACAGAGATTGTTAAAAAATGCCCGATGTGCGGCGGAAAAGTTGAAGAAAAAAAAGTAGATAAAATTATTGATGCAGGCAGGGATTTTGTAATATTAGAAGTAAATGCGGGAGTTTGCGAACACTGCGGCGAGAAAATTTACACAAAGGAAACACACGAAAAAATTCGTGAAATCAGGAAAGAATTAAAAGATAAAATTCCTGAATTAGAACCCACGGGGCATATTTATATGTACCCGGGTAAGGCGGCGATTTAATTTTGAGAATGCTGGCGAGAATTTAATGAGTAAATGAAAACCAAAAAACAATGAAAGAAAAAATTTCAGAATTCCTTGACAAAAAGTCAAAGGAAATCAATAAACTTGCGGAGATTTATCCTGAAAAGAAAAGTTTAATCATTGACTACGAGGAACTTGAAAAATTTGACTTAAAACTTGCAGAGGACATGCTGCAAAACCCGGATGCTACTATATCACTTTTTGAAGAAGCACTTTCCGACTTGAAAATTCCTATGCAGAAAGCAGATGCAAAATTTTATGTACGATTCACCAACCTGCCGGATGCAAATTTCGTCCCTGTCAAACATTTAGCATCAGAACATATAAATAAATTCATTACGGTT
>Ga0209427_10004632_pt1 | contig 15868 bp, 16 predicted proteins | sample DeeMarSWOR136_30_FD_187465 | JGI IMG/M metagenome (GOLD analysis project Ga0209427, IMG submission 187465) | Marine sediment microbial communities from White Oak River estuary, North Carolina - WOR-1-36_30 (SPAdes) (version 2) | ecosystem: Environmental > Aquatic > Marine > Intertidal zone >...
ATAGGCCCCGCCGTAAGCCTTGCGGGTAATCAGGGTTATCTTGGGCACGGTGGCCTCGGCATAGCACCACAGCAGCTTGGCGCCGTGCCTGATGATACCTCCCCACTCCTGGTGGCTGCCGGGGAGATAGCCGGGAACATCAGCCATAGTCAGCAAGGGAATGTTAAAGGCATCGCAGAAGCGGATAAAGCGTGTGGCTTTGTCGGAAGCATTGATGTCAAGACAGCCGGCCAGATAATTGGGCTGGTTGGCGATTATCCCGATGACATGCCCGTTACAGCGGGCAAAGCCGGTAATTATATTCTGGGCGTACTGGCGTGACGGCTCCAGAAACTCCCCGTTATCCACAATTGACTGAATGACGTCTTTCATATTGTAGGTCTTCTGGGCGCTCTCCGGTATGATTTTATCCAGAGCCGGGTCGGTACGGTCGGCGGAATCGCCGGGGGCGATGTCGGGCGGTTTTTCCTCATAGCTCGGGGGCAGGTAGCTCAGCAGTTTTTTGATTTCGGCAATCGCCTGCTCGTCGTTATCACAGACGAACTGGGCTACCCCGCTCTTGCTGCCGTGGGTCATGGCGCCGCCCAGCTCCTCGCTGGTTATCTCTTCACCGGTGGCGGCCTTGACCACCTGGGGGCCGGTGATATGCATGTAGCTGCTTCCCTTTACCATAAAGACGAAGTCGGTCATCGCCGGGGAATAGACGGCCCCTCCCGCCGCCGGCCCCATAATGGCGGATATCTGGGGGATAACCCCGGAGACACCGGCGTTGCGGAAGAAGATTTTGCCGTAGCCGTCAAGGGCATTGATGCCTTCCTGAATACGGGCGCCGCCGCTATCAACAAAACCGACCAGGGGCGCTTTTATTGACAGCGCCATATCCATGACTTTGGCTATCTTCTTGGCGTGCATCTCACCTAGGGTGCCACCGCGGGCAGTAAAGTCCTGGGAAAAGACGCATACCGTGCGCCCGTTGACTTTGCCAAAGCCGGTAACCACCGCGTCGGCGGGGATAGACACCTTGTCCATGTCAAAGTTGGTGCAGTGGTGCTGGACGAACAGGTCCAGTTCCTGAAAAGTACCGGGGTCAAAGAGAAGGTCAATCCTCTCCCGTGCCGTCAGTTTACCGGAACTATGCTGCTGCTGGACGCGTTCTTCACCGCCACCAGCCTTTGCCTTTGCCTCCAGCTCAGCCAGTCTATCCAGTTTATCTTGCGTCATTGCCGAAATAATCATATCACACTGCTTCGGCGACCGACAAGTTAGCCCGAGACCGGCACCGGCGTTGTGCTATAATGAGGGCAGTTATCTCCGCTATGGAAGGAGGGCAAGTGGGTACTGAACCAGTAACTGTCTATCTTGGTCTTGGCTCAAATCTGGGCAACCGCTGTGCCAATCTGGACCGGGCGTTAGAACTGCTGTCACAGAGGTTGAAGCTAAAGAAGGTATCATCGGTGTATGAGACTGAGCCACTAGGTAATGTTGACCAGCCCCGTTTTCTCAACCTGGTGTGTCAGACGGCCACGGTGCTGGAGCCAATGGGACTACTAACTCTGGTTAAGGGCATTGAGAGCAAACTGGGCCGGGTACCGGCTAAACCTAATACTCCCCGAATCATTGATATTGATATTCTCCTTTACGGCGATAAGACTTTCAAAAACCCCAAGGTGGTTATCCCCCACCCCCGGCTGATGGAGAGGGCCTTTGTCTTGGTGCCGCTGGCCGAGATTGCGCCTGAGGCGGTGCATCCGGTAAGTGGTCAGACCATTAAGGAGCTGCTGGAGGGACTGAAAGAGAAGCAGGGCGTATTCAAGTGGGAGGAAAATAGCTAGAGGAGACAGCGTGTATCATATTGCTATCGAGCAGCATTTTGATGCTGCCCATTTTTTGAGGGGTTACCGGGGCAAGTGTGAGGCAATGCACGGGCATCGTTTTGGGGTGGTGGTCAAGGTAGAGGCTGCCGGGCTTAACGATATCGGCTTAGCCTATGACTTTGCCGACCTGAAGCGGCACCTGGCTGAGGTTCTGGCCCGCTTTGACCATACCTGTCTCAATGAAGTGCCGCCCTTTGATAAGATAACCCCCTCTTCGGAGCATATCGCGGCGACTATCTATGCGGAGCTAAAACCGAAATTAAGCGGGGCTCCGGTTACTCTCTCCAGTGTGGAGGTATGGGAATCCCCCCAGAGCGGTGTTATCTATACTCCGGACTAAGCGCTCTCTTCCGGTGGCAGCAGGTTGGGGATGGCGTCCTCAATAGGGTAGTGCACTTTACATTTGGCGCAGTAGAGGGAGCCTTTGATTATCTCCTTTGCCTTCTCCTCTTTAACGCTAAGCTCAAGCTCCCCCTTGCACACCGGACAGGCTAGAATTTCGGTAAGCTCTCTTTTCATAATTACTTCCCTCAGCTTAGATTTTAGCTGTCTTGGCCGAGCAAGGCAAGGTTAGCATTACATTGACACTGGAACCTAAAGCCAAGTATAATTCTGGTTGCGCAAAGAGACAAGCTTTTTGCCGAAGTGGCGGAATGGTAGACGCGCTACGTTCAGGGCGTAGTGTCCGTAAGGGCATGGGAGTTCGAATCTCCCCTTCGGCACCACTGGCGCTTGTAGCTCAGTTGGACAGAGCGCAGCCCTGCGGAGGCTGAGGCCGTGGGTTCGAGCCCCGCCAAGCGCGCCACTCGGGCGGTTAGCTCAGTTGGTTAGAGCGCCTGCTTTACACGCAGGAGGTCAGAGGTTCAAGTCCTCTACCGCCCACCACCCCCTGAAGAGTCATAAGCGGTAAAAGTCTCGCCTGTCATAACCGATCATAATCGGATTGCCAGCCACCTTGACAAAAATGTAATAATACTCTATTATTCATAATCCAAATTATATTGAGTCATCTCCCGAGTTATTGTTGAGGGGGCTAGACGGTTATTATGTTCTCAGGAGAAACAAAAAATTATTATTGGGGAAATGCTAATGTAGTTGCCAGTATAATAGTGCAATAAGTATCTTTTAACAGATGCCAGTTTATTGTTTATTGGCATCTTTTTTATTTCTATCGAATTTTAAATACCTATAGATTTGGGGAATAAATACTAAAGGAGGGGAAGAAAATGGTTGTCAAGAATGATAAAAAAGTTGAGGAGTTTGGACCTCCCAAACCACCTCCCGGGATAATGACCAAGCCGCTTCCTCAAATTCTAGATGAGATGGAGGCCAACATAAAGGCAGCTGCCGAAGCAGCCCGGAGGGCTGAAGAGGCCGCCAGGTCAGCTAAAGGAGCTGCCGGTGAAGCTACCAAAGCATCAGGGGAAGCATCCAGACGAGCTGAAGAGGCACGGAGGGCTGGAGAGAGTGCCGCCCAGACGGCAACCCGAGCCGCCGCTGATGCCGCGGCAAAAGCCGAAGAGACGGCTAGAGCCGCACGTGAGGCGGCCGAAGAAGCCGCCCGAAAAGCTGAGGAAGCCGATAGGGGGGCAAAAGAGTCGGCGGAGATTTTCCAGAAAGCATCCGAGGCTGCCAAAAGGGTATCACAGGAAGCCGCCGCTGATGCTGCTAGGGAAGCTCAAGAGGCAATCAGAGCGGCCAAGGCAGCCGCTGACGCCGCCCTAAGTGCGTCTGAGGATGCGGCTAAGCGAGCCGAGGCAGCCAGTCTTTTAGCCAGGGAAGCGGCCGCGGAAGCGGCTCGATCAGCTGATGAAGCCGCCCGCAGAGCTGAAAAAGCAGCCCTGAAAGCAGAGGAAACTGCCAAAGGGGCTACCTTCGCTGCCGAAGAAGCAACGAGAAAGGCGGAGGAAGTTGACCTGGCCGCCAAAGGGGCTGCCACGGCCGCCCTCAGGATAGCTGAGGAGGCAGCCGCCAGAGCCGAACAGTTAGCGGTATCAGCCAAGGAAGTGGTTGATGCCGCTGTTGAAGCCGCGAAAGCGGCCGGAAAACAGGCTGATGAAACCGCCCGAGTTGCCAATGACGCACGTGCCAGGTTGGTCAAGCAACTGGCGGTAAAGACAATGAGCGAGGCCGACCAGGCCGGCAGGAAAGCCAAAAGAGCCGCTTCGACAGCTTTCCAAAGAGCGGATGAGGTCAACAGAAAAGCGGAACTGGCTGACATAGCCGGGGATGACGCCATTGAAGCCGCCTCGAAAGTATCTGGGATTATCCAGAGAAAAGTAGACGAAGCTGGCCGGGATGCCAAACAGGCGGCTGACACCGGTTTTGATGTGGCTGATAAGATACGGAAAAAGGCTGAAGCGGCTGACTTGGCTGGAGATGAAGCGATTGAAGCTGCCTCCAGGGCGCTACACGAATTGGTGAATAGAGCCGAGGAACTGGCCAGGACTGCCGGTTTAGCCGCTGGTGCTGCCTCTAAAGCCTCCGTGACTGCCAAGGAAGCCGCTGATGCGGCGATGGGAGCGGCTACTGAGAAAGCCACCGCCATCGTGGAAGAAGCCAGAAAGACGGCTGAAGAAGCCGGTGTTAAGATTGAAAAGGCATCGCAGCAAGCGATGGCAGCCAGTGACGAAGGAGTAGCCGATAGACTGGGGCGGGCTGCCCTGCTGTCCCAGGAGTCCGCTGAAGATGCCATCAAAGCTGCCAGGACGGCGTCAAGCCAGGCTGAAAAAAGCACCAAGGCAGCACAGGCAGCTCGCGACAAATTAGTTAAAAGCCCGACTGTTGAGTCCGCTATCAAGACTGATGAAACGGGCAAAAAAGCAAAGAGGGCAGCTACCACCGCTTTTCATGCCGCAGACGTGACCGGTAGAAAAGCCGAAGCAGCTTCGGCTGCTGGAGATGAAGCCGTTGAAGCCGCGCCTAAATTAGTTTCCAAAATACTTGCTGATAGGGTTCGGGATGCCGGTAAGAGAGCCAAAGAAGCAGGTAGCAAGGGTTTGGAAGTAGCCAAACGAACCAGCCAGATAGCTGAGGAAGCTGATGTGGCCGGTGATGAAGCGGTTATGTCGGCGATGGAAACCCTGCATCGGCTTATCGGCAACGCCGAGAAACTCGCCAGAGAGGCGAGGGAGGCTGCCCTGGCGGCTACTAAAGCATCGAAGTTAGCCAAAGAAGCTGCCGAGGCCATGGGCAAGATGTCCCAGAAGGCATCCGAGCGCGCTGAGGAAATAGCCAGAAGCGCGAGATATGCCGCTGAGGAAGCCGGTAAAAAAGCGGCTGAGATGGCAGCCAGGCTGGAGCAGGCTCATCAGAAAACTGTCGCTGAGGTAAAGAGCTTTTCAGCCAAGGCCGAGGAGGCATTGAGGTTAGCTAATGAAGCGCTGGCCAGTGTCAGGAGTATGGCCAGTAGTCTGCTCACCAATTGGGAAATGATAGTCATAGTTCTGGCGGTAATCATGGCTGCCTTGATGTTTGGCGTGGGCTTGCTGGCTCCCGCTCTCTATAGATGGCCATAGCTGGCGCTTAAAGATTATAGTGTTTTAGAACGGTGCGGACAGCCCCGTTTCAGGGCGGGGGTTAGCCCGGTTTAGTCCGTCTCAGCTTTGCCCTAATCCGGGCCACCAGTTCCAACGGGCTAAACGGTTTGGTGATATAGTCGTCCTCGTCATCAACAACCAGAATCTGTGCCGGCTCTTGGGTCATTGTCCCCCCATTTTTACAGCCTAAATTTTAAGCTGGATTAAATCTTGCCGTTAGTTTAGTCCTCGATAATTACAGGTGTCAATATCTATATCTATGCTGAAGACTGAGCTAAAAGTACTACTGGTTACATGACCAAAGCGCTATTGTTCGGGGAGGGGTGACTGGCTAAGATAGTATTGCCGTTTGAGCCTGATTTATAGAGAGGAGAGGAGCAATTTGACCAAATTGCCCTTGGAAGAGGCTCGGTGCAGGCTGCGCAAGCACCTGCCTGAGCCGGCAGCACTGCAGTTGATTCCGGAAGCGATGGCGAGGAAGTACACCGTCATCCCTCTGGCGGTGAGCGGCAATGTGCTGCAGGTAGCCATGGCTAACCCGGCGGATATCTTGGCCCTGGAGGCCCTGGCAAGCCGTACTCAGATGCGCATTGAGCCGGAGGAAGCCACTGCTGAGGAAATCCAGGAAGCCATTGATTTCAATTACAAGGCCTATGATGAAATAGAGAGGCAGATATCCAGTATCTCTTTGCCGAGCCAGGCCAAAGAGGAACAGCTCAAGCTGGATACGGTTACTGATGCCCCGGTGGCTCAGGCGTTGACGCTGCTCATTGATGAGGCGGTGAAGGCGGGTGCCTCTGACATTCACCTTCAACCCCAGGAAGATAATCTGCGGGTGCGCTATCGCATTGATGGCGCCCTTCACGATGTGCTCTCCCTGCCTTCAGCCACCGCCAGCCTGCTTATCTCCCGGATTAAGATTCTGGCCAACATGAATATTGCTGACCACCACCGTCCTCAAGATGGTCAGTTTTCCATCAAGACCAAGGGTCGTCGTGCCATCGATATCAGGGTAGCCACCATCGGCAACGTCTATGGTGAGATGGCAACCCTGCGCCTTCTGGACAAAGCCAGGGCAATTATGAAGCTGACTGACCTGGGTTTTCTGCCCGAAAGTCTGGCTAAGTATGAAGAGATGCTCAAAGTTCCCCATGGCATGATTCTGGCCAGCGGGCCGACCGGTGCCGGTAAGACGACCACGCTTTATGCCTCGGTCAATTGTCTTGACCACGGCGCACGGAACATAATTACTACCGAGGACCCGGTAGAGTACCGGTTTAAGAATATTAACCAGATTCAGGTTAATCCGCGGGCGGGCATTACCTTTGCCAGCGGACTGCGGTCGATACTGCGCCTTGACCCCGATGTGGTACTGGTTGGTGAGATACGTGATGCCGAGACGGCCAATATCGCGGTCCAGGCGGCGCTTACCGGCCATCTGGTGCTATCTTCAATCCATGCCAATGATGCGGTGGGAGTGGTGCTGCGCCTTCTTGACCTCGGTGTCGAGCCCTTTCTGGTCTCATCGGCGTTGATTGGCGTCGTCGCCCAGCGCATGGTGCGGCGGGTTTGCCCTGATTGTGCTCAGCCGGTGAGCGCTCCCATTATTGAGCAGATGGCTTACGGCAAGGAAATCGGTGGGAAGCGGGCTGAGTTTCTCTATGGTAGCGGTTGCCAGTCGTGTGCCAACACCGGCTACCGGGGGCGGACCGGTATCTTTGAGATACTGCATATGAGTGATCAGATAAGGATGATGGTGCTCGGTGGCACTACCGCGGTGCAACTGCGGAATCAGGCAATCAAGGAAGGGATGACACCTCTACTGAAAGACGGCATGTTGAAGGTGAAAGCAGATATCACCACCCCTGCTGAAGTCTTGCGCAACGCCTATTCTATTGAGTAGCGACCGGCTACTGCCTGAAGAACCCCGGGGGAGTGAAATGATATATCAGTATGTTGCCCATAATGAGGGCGGGAAAGTAATCAAGGGGAAGCTCTCCGCGGCCAGCGAGGAGGTAGCCACTGAGCTACTGGGCTATGCTGGTTATCAGGCAATTAACCTGAAGCGGTTTGTCCCCTTTCTCAGTCTGGACAGGCTGTGGCCCCACCTGTTCCCGGTAAAACCAGCCGAAATAATACTCATCTTTCGCAAGCTCGCCTTGCTCCTTGAATCGGGCATGGATATCATTACCTCCCTGGAATTACTGCGGGAACAGACCCCCAACCGTAATCTAAGAAAGGTATGGGGTGAGGTAATCGCTGACCTGCGCAATGGCAATCAGCTCTCGGTAGCCCTGGGCAAGCACCCCGGCGTTTTCCCGCCTATCTATTGCCGTCTGCTGGGTATTGGGGAGCAGAGTGGCGACCTGGAGACGGTGCTGAGGCAGATAGCCGATTATATGGAGAAAGAGATTGCCACCGCCAAAAGTATTAAGAACGCCATGACCTATCCGGTTATTACCTTTGTGGTGGCTGTGGTGGTCATCGGGGTGCTGGTCACCTTTGTTCTGCCCACTTTTGCCGCTCTCTATGGCTCACTCGGTGTTGAATTACCACTGGCGGCGCGGCTGATGCTTACGGTCAGTGGCACTGTGCAGAGCCACTGGGCTTATTTTATGCTGGCGTCGTTGGCTTTAGCCGGCTCGGTCTATATCTATCTCAAGAGTTCGGACGGGAGATACCGCTGGGATAAATTTTCTCTCCGCTTGCCGGTAGTGGGGCGCATAAATCACCTCAATCAGCTGGCCCGCTATTGTCGCAGCATGTCTCTGCTGCTCGGCGCCGGTCTGTCCCTGACTGAAGTGATGCCACTGGTAATTCAGGGCACCAGCAATCAGGCCGTGGCTAGGGCGCTTAAGGATGTCCAGCAGGGTATGGTCAAGGGTGAAGGTCTGTCTCTGCCCATGGCCAAGAATGCCCTTTTCCTGCCCATGATGGTGCAGATGATAAAGGTCGGCGAGGAGACCGGTAACCTTGATACTACCTTACTGGCCATCGCCCGGAGCTACGAGACGGAAGCTGAGGACAAGACCCGTTCTCTCGTTACCCTTATCCAGCCCGCGATGACATTAATCATCGGTCTGATAATCGGGCTCATCGCCATGTCGTTGAGCTCAGCTTTATATTCTATCTACGGGCAGGGTTTTTGATGAAGAGAAAAGCAGGCATATTAGTCTCGGCTGAGTCGGGGATGACCTTGGTGGAGACGGTGGTGGCGCTGGCTATTCTGGGCACGATTGCCATCGTCTTTCTGAGCGGTCTGGCGATTAGTTCTAAAGCGGTAATCATCGCCGATGAGCAGACTACTGTGGAAAGCCTGGCGCAGAGTCAGCTGGAGTGGGTCAAAGAGGCTGACTATGTCTATGGAGCCACCGAGTATTCCCTGGCACCAATACCAACCGGCCCGGAATATACTGATTATTCGGCTAACATCACCGCTGAGCCTTTGCATACCCCCGATGACGGTATTCAGAAGATAACGGTTACCGTCAGGCGTCTGGGGGAAGTGGTAATGGAACTGGAAGGGTATAAGGTAGACCGATGAGACGGGGTGAGAGAGGCGCGACCATTATGGAACTGGTGGTGGCTATCGCCATTATGGCGCTGGTAAGTGGCGCGGCGACAGCAGCCACATTTCAGGTTTTCCGGTGCACCGAGCGCAATAGCGAGTATATGACGGCGTTGAACCAGGTGCAGAATGCCGGTTACTGGATTAGCCGTGATGCCCGGATGGCGCAGAGTATAACCACCGATAACCTGACGTCACCGGACTTTCTGGTCATGAACTGGACGGAGTGGGATGCTGGAGATGAGCCGGTCTATCATTCGGCGACGTACTTTTGGGAAGACCTGAGTGGTGGCATCGGCAAGCTGAAGCGGAGCCACTGGAGCAGCGCTGGCGTCAACGAGCAGACGCTGGTCGCCCGGCATATCTATTATGACCCGGCTAACCTTGATTACACCAGTGAGGCCAGTTATCAGAACCCGGTGCTGACGGTGCAGATAACGGCGCTCTCGGGGGAATCAATGGAGACGAGGGAATACCAGATTAGCCGCCGTCCCAACTTTTAGCTGGTGAGGGAACAATGCTTAAGTTTTTAAGGCGAATAATAAGAAATGAGCGGGGGCAGGCCCTGCCGGCCGTTCTGGCTCTGCTCGTTTTGGGCGGGCTGACCATTGCCCCCACCCTCAGTCATGCCAGCACCAGCCTTAATCTGGGGCGGGTTCTTCAGGAAAACGGGCACGGGATTTATGCGGCTGATGCCGGTGTGGAAGAGGCGCTGTGGTGTCTGGGGGAGGGTACTTCACCGCCCGAGCAGCTGGCGGAAAATGTTAACCAGCGGGCAGTCGCCATCCAGACCGAAGATAAGGGGGATTATACCCTCTATCTGGGTGAGCTAATCCGACCCGGTGAGCACAACGAATACCTGAGTGTCGGCGGAGAGATAACCTGGGACGATGAGGAGGGGGCTTATAAATATACTATTACCGTTGTCTGGGATCCGGATTCAGGGACGCCGGTGATACACTTGGAAGAGGTCGGCGTCAGGCTTCCGGTGGGGTATAGCTATCAAGCGGGGTCGGCGGCGGGCTTTGCCGGCAATCTGTCCACCGGTGAGCCAGATGAGATGCTGGATACCCTGGGGGCTTACCTGCTCAACTGGGAATTGGGCACCCCCGCCCCCAGTGTTTCGCAGGGTGAGCCGGTAGCGACCCAGACCTTTTATATCACCGGCACTGGCGACCTGGAGGGTGATTACACCTGGGTGGTGGCTGACCGGGATGATATCGGGGCGGTGGGTGAGATTACAGGCACCTCATACCAAATCACGGCGACGGCAACACGCCCCGGAGATGGCAAAACTACCGCTAAAATAGTGGCTGAGGTAATGATAAGCGAAGGAACGACCTATATCACATCTTGGCTGATATCAAAATAGTTAAAGATACAGGAGCTGGCATTGAAGCTGACTAAAACAAGCTGGATACTGCTGACGGTTGGTGTGTTTATTATCGTCTTTGCCAGCCTGGGCGTGGTTTTGTACCAGCGGCTTAACCAGCAGAGCCATCTGGAGGATGAGCTTAAGCTGGCCCAGCAGAAGCTAAACGTGGTTCAGCTTGAGCCACTTTCCCAGCAGCGGGCAGAGCTGGAGGAGCAGCTGTATGAAATCGTATCCGAGTCTGAGGATGCCAAGGCAGCCCTTTCTCAGGCAGTTACCAGCACTGCCGTCAGCGATACCCTGTTTGATATTGCGGCTACTTATGATGTGACCATAACCGAATTAAGCTCCACCGGCCTGGCGGCGGAAGAACTGGCGGGGGTTACCTGCTCGGCGCTACCCTTTACCGGTCGGGTGGAGGGAAATTTATACGATATCGTCAATTTTGTGGTCAGGCTGAATAATGACCTGAGCACCGGTGTGGTCCGGTCGGTAACAATCAATGTTCCGCCAACGCCTAATGGCGAGAATTCAACCGCCAGCCTGACGCTGGTGATTTACTCTTATCAGGGTGACTGAGATGGCAGAGAAGTTGCTTACGCTATACATTGATGACGCTAGTCTCCGGCTGATGGTTACCCGCGGTCAGCGGGTGAGAAAGTGGGCGGAGGCGCCTCTGGAGCCGGAGATGGTCCAGAATAACGTCGTTATCAAAAAGGCAGAAGTTGCCGCCAAGATTAAGCAGCTTCTCAAAACCCAGAGGGTGAAAACAAAAAAGGTCATCCTCGGCTTGAGCGGGCTTCACTGTTTAACCCGGCCGATTGCCTTGCCTCCGTTACCCAAGGCGATGCTGGCTGAGGCAGTGACACGGGAGGCGAGGAGTGTGCTGCCGGTACCCTCGGAGCAGCTTTATATCTCCTGGCAGACTACCCTGACCGCCGAGGACAAGACCGAGGTCTTCATGGTGGCGGTGCCCCGTAAAACGGCTGATGCCCTGGTCGAAACGGTGCAGCAGGCGGGGCTGAAGGTAGAATTTATGGACCTGAAGCCACTGGCTCTGGCCCGGGTGACCAGCGAAGAGACCGCCATAATCGTTGATGTTCAGCCAACTGAATTTGACATCGTGATTATGGTGGCAGGGATTCCCCAGCCCATCCGCACCGTGCCTTTCCCTCCTGAAGCGGTATCTTTGCCGGATAAGCTGCCGATGATAAAGAAAGAACTGGATAGAACCATCAAGTTCTATAATTCCAATAATCAGGAGAAGCCGCTGGACGGCAGTGTCGCTATTTTCGTCTCCGGAGAGCTGGCTGATGAGCCGGAGCCGTGCCAGTCTCTGTCCGACGAGCTTGGCCATCCGGTCTTACCACTATCATCACCGCTGGAGTGTCCGGAATCAATGCCGCCAGGCCGTTATCTGGTTAACATCGGTCTGGCGCTGAAAGAACTGCCTCTGGCAAAGGAAACCGGGCTTGCCATCGCCGATTTGAATGTTCTGCCTGAGGACTACCGGCCCAAGCCTATTTCGCTGGTCAGGGTCTTGGCCCTGCCCAGTGCTGCCCTTTTTATCGGTCTGCTGATTCCCCTGGTAATGTTCATCCAGGATACCTCGGTTGATATTGCCGTAACGCGGGCCAAAATAGACAACACCAACCAGCTAACTCAGCAAAGGCTGTCGCAGCGAGAGGGGCTAACGGCTGATATTGCCGCGCTGGAGGCGGAACTGGCTGAGGCGGAGTCATCCCAGGCTAACTTCACGGTGGCTATGGACAGCCTGGAGAAGCAGAACAGCGTCATTAACGGTGACCTGGGGTTAGCCGTCAGCTGTCTGCCGGCTACCGCCAATTTGACCAGTATTACCCATGCCAGCCAAACCCTGACCCTGAACGGTAGTTCCCCCAGCGAAGCCGAGGTATTGGCTTATTTAAGCAGTCTGAATAACAGCGGTCGGTTTGCCGAGATTATTGTCTCCCATATCAGGAGGGTTGCCAGTGGGGGGATGGACTTCACTCTGGTGCTCAGGACAGGCGGAGGCGAATGATGGACATTTTCTCGTTGATTAATCTGGCGGGAACCCGGTTTGCTTCTGACCTGCACCTCATTGCCGACAGCCCGCCGCTGCTTCGCATCAATGGTGAGCTGAGCCCGCTAGCCGATATGCCACCGCTGACGGCGGATGATATTACTCAAGCTTTCCACCAGCTGACCTCGGACCGGGAAAGGGCTGACTTTGAGCGCTGTCTTGAGCTTGATTTCGGCTACACTATCCCCCATGTCTGCCGGCTCCGCTGTAATGCCGCTAATCAGCGCGGCACAATCAGCCTCACCATCCGCCTAATCCCACTCCAGATTCCCGATATTGATGAACTGGGGCTGCCCGAAATATGCAAGGAGCTGATTCTCAAGCCCCGCGGTCTGGTGGTGGTCAGCGGCCCCACCGGAAGCGGCAAAACGACCACGCTGGCGGCGATGGTCAACCATCTCAACAGCAGCCAGAAACGCCGTGTGGTCACCGTGGAAGACCCCATTGAGTATGTTTATGCCAATCTGGGGTGCACCATAACCCAGCGGGAGCTGGGCAGCGATACCCTCTCTTTTGCCGGGGCGCTGAAGCATGTTTTGCGGCAGGACCCGGATGTTATCCTGGTCGGTGAGATGAGGGACTTGGAGACGGCGGCGGCGGTGCTTACCATCGCCGAGACCGGCCATCTGGTGCTGACCACCGGCCATGCCCCGGCCGCCCCCCAGGCGGTGGAACGGATAATAGACCTATTTCCGCCTCACGAGCGTCACCTAGCCCAGTCGCGGCTGGCTTCGCTGCTGCTGGCGGTCCTGTGCCAGGTGCTCGTCCCCAAAGCTGATGGCTCGGGCCGGGTGGCGGCGGTTGAGGTAATGCTGGCCAGCCCGGCGGTGAGAAACACCATCCGCGAGGGCAGGATTCACCAGTTACCGACCACTATTCTGACACAGGCCCGGTTGGGGATGGTCTTGCTCGACCACGCCCTGGTCAAGCTCTACCGGGAGAAAGTAATCAGCCATGAGACGCTGCTTGCCTTCGGTAATGACCCGGAGGAAGTGGTCAAGCTGGTGGGTAAGCTGCCTCAGGCGTAGTTACACTCAGTCCCCGGCTAAATTACCCGCTTTATTATTCACTCAGATGATGCCCCCTATTGACGGGCTGGGCAACAGCAGGCAAAATGTAGCCAGTGGAAGTTGCGTTAATTATCCTTTTTTTCTTACTCGGTTCGGCGGTGGGCAGTTTCCTCAATGTCTGCATGGACCGTCTGCCTGCCGACCGCTCACTGCTCCGTCCCGCATCTCACTGTGATAGTTGCCAGCACCCGCTATCGGTAAGCGACCTCGTCCCCATATTCAGCTACCTCTGGCTGCGCCGCCGTTGCCGTTACTGTCAGGCCCCCCTGCCCCGCCGCCCCTTCTGGGTGGAGCTGGGCAGCGCCGGTCTTTTTGCTTTTGGCTACTGGTATTATGGCCTGAGTCTTGATTTAGCCGTTATCGCCTTTTACTGCTGTCTCTTTATCGTGCTCGCCGTCATTGACCTGGAGCACGGGCTTATCCTGAATAAGATAGTCTACCCGGCGGCGGTGGTGGCGCTGATTATCAGCGCCTTTTATCCCCCGTCGGGCATTGTTGACCTCGCCTTAGGCTGGCCCTGGTTCGGATTGGTCAATAGCGTGACCGGCGGGGCTATCGGTCTCATCTTCTTTTTGCTGCCCGCTTTAATTTACCCCGAGGGAATGGGGTGGGGGGATATTAAGATGGCTGGTCTTATTGGTCTGGTTGTCGGCTCGGGGCTGGTGCTTTTCGCCTTGCTTATCGGCATAATTCTGGGCGGGCTGGTGGCTGGAGTTCTGCTCTTACTCAAAGTGAGGGGGTGGCGGGAGGCTATCCCCTTCGGCCCCTTCCTCTCGGTGGGGACTATCGCCATACTGCTCTGGGGCAGTGATATTATCAACTGGTATCTGGGGCTGTTCTTTTAACCCTTATCCTGGGCAAATTCAGTGGCTCTTGACAGATTACATATTGCCTAGTACAATAGTCCTGCCTAAAAACAAGGGTAGATGTGGAGGCAGGGAGATGAGGGTAAATAGACGGCGTTCTGATATTGAGATAATTGCCGAGATGCTCAAGGTCGGCGAAAATGGCGCGGGTAAGACCGAGATTATGTACAGCGTCAACATGAGCTATCGGCAGATACAGAAGTACCTCGGCTATTTGATGGCTCAGGGCTTTATTGACCAGATGAAGATGGGCAATCCATCAGTGACCTATCATGTGACCGACAATGGCTTAAAGCTGCTTGAGCTACTGAACAGAATAGAGGAAATGCTTGGACTGGATGAGCAGACTAGCCTTTAGCCACTTCAGGGGTAGGGTCTGTGGGAAATAACCTGAGGATAACAGGGTCTTCAGGTTATTCTTTTTAAGTTATAACCAAGGAGAGTAGCGTGGCAGAGAAGAGAATGTTAATTATAGATGCTGAGGTGGCCGGGAAGATAGACCAGAACCGCGGCGATATGAGCCGCTCCGAGTTCCTTAACTTTCTCATTGATAGCCAGTTGAAAGAAGAGGCAAAGGGAGATCTAACCGACTACGTGACCAAAAAGGAATTTCAGCATTTTACCGAGGGTATGAAGGAACTGCTACGCAATTTCCTCGAGTTTTTCTTGAGCTATGGACTGGAGTTGGGCAAGGAGCCGCAGGACAAGACCTTTGATGAGCTGAGCCAGAAGTTACAGTCTCTGGACAGCAACGCCGGCAAAGCTAAAAAACTCTAGTCGCCCCCTCTTTAGCACCTCAGTTGTTGCTTCCACCGGAAAACTATCCCCGGAACAAACGCATTAAGTTTGGCGTTACCTTTGATTACCTGAACTGGAAGGCAGTTATTCTGTGTACCGCCGGAAGATGAGCACGGAGTTATGCCCACCGAAGCCGAAGGAATTTGATATGGCCGTGTTTACTTTAGCCGGGCGGGCTTTGAGGGGCACATAGTCCAGGTCGCAATCAGGGTCGGGGTGGGTAAGGTTCAGGGTGGGGGGTATCACGCCCTGATTGATGGTCTGAATACATATTATGGCTTCAATAGCCCCGGCGGCACCGAGAAGGTGTCCGGTCATGGATTTGGTGGCTGACATCGGGATGCGGTAGGCGAATTCGCCAAACGTGTTTTTGACGGCGTGGGTTTCGGTCTTGTCGTTAAAAAATGTCGAAGTGCCGTGAGCATTGATATAGTCAACCTCGCGGGGGTTGACGCCGGCTTTCTCCATGGCCCGGCTCAGGGCTTTGATGGCACCGACACCATCGGGTGAGGGCTGAGTAAGGTGAAAGGCATCACTGGTGGCGCTGTAAGCGATAAGTTCCGCCAGGATAGGGGCGCCCCGCTTGAGGGCGTGGTTGAGGTCTTCCAGTACCAGAATAGCCGCCCCCTCACCGAGGACAAAGCCGTCGCGCTCGGCGTCAAAGGGCCGGCAGGCGCCCTGGGGTTCGTCATTCCGGG
>Ga0209427_10004636_pt1 | contig 15865 bp, 19 predicted proteins | sample DeeMarSWOR136_30_FD_187465 | JGI IMG/M metagenome (GOLD analysis project Ga0209427, IMG submission 187465) | Marine sediment microbial communities from White Oak River estuary, North Carolina - WOR-1-36_30 (SPAdes) (version 2) | ecosystem: Environmental > Aquatic > Marine > Intertidal zone >...
CTTCTCTTTACTATAGGTCTGCATCTTAAACTATTTACGCAGGCATGTCAATACCTACAGGCACATTTTCTTGTCTAATTAATGAGATTCTTTGAGCGTAACGCTGTGCAGATGCCATATTTAGGTGAAAAACAGACATTTCGAGCGTGGCATTACGGCGACGTCGTGTCTAGCAGAGAAAATTTACAATTCACAGCGCAAATATAACCCCACACATGGCACTTGAGAAGGCACCCTCATCTGACCCCGAGTCTGTCCAAGCGATATTAAATAGACAACCGGCGCAATTACTGAGACAACTCCTACGACTTCGCACTTGGTGATGCTTCTTTCGCTTGCGGGTGTTTCCATGCCATGTGTTTCTCCATGGTCATGAATTCAGTGCAGGTGAAATCACAGCCCTCCACCTTACAACGCAACTGTAGACCCGGATGTTTTTTAAACGTGTGCTTCTGCAAAGTCAGCATATCATGGCAAATAAAATCGCACCCTTCTACCTCACACTGCAATTCGGTTGAAGCGTGTCCGTCCCTTCTCTTCCAGAACATTTTCTTCACCTCCTACAGATTGATTGGAGCTTGATTAATTATCGAATACAACCCTGCTGCAGCCACTCATTGCCTCCCGTCTTTAGCAAACTCTGATCAATGATTGTCTCGCACTGCTACCGCTTAATCCCCGTATCTCTTTCTGCTGCCAACCAAACAGTTCAAGTAGCTCCCCAACAGCAGCATCGCTCATGGTGTTCCTAAGAGGCATATGGGGGTGTATCCTGTAAACGTTATGTCTGCCATTTTTGCTTCTGGTAATATACCCCGCCTGTTCAAGGTCAATAATAATCTTGTGTGCAGTTCGCTCGGTAATACCAACGTCATCACTTATCTCCCGGGCCGTCTTTTCCGGGTTTTTTGATATAGAGGCTAAGACGAGTCCGTGATGTGAAATCAGTGTCCACTCCCGCATTTCTTAAAAATCCTCCTACTTTAGCATAAGGTCTGCCCTAACCGGGCCAGGTAAAGATGCACTCCACATCAGGATTATAATTTCATAATAATATATTCCTGAATTTTTATTCCTGCATTATGATACTATGCCACCCACCAAAAGTCAATAGGTATTGTCACGAAAAAGATTGAATTCTACAAAAATACTCTAAAATACGTAGAACATCTCTAAGACTGAGAGCCAAGCGTGAATACTATGGTATGCTTGGCATATTAGGTAGGCATAACTTTGATACAGGTATTTAAATAGCCCGGCTACGTCAAAGAACCTGTCGCCTATTTCTCGAAGAGACCGAGTCTTGAAGATTAACTGGGCTGTTCTTTAAGGCAGACATCTACGGCACGGCGGTAAACTTCCGTCGGGGCAGCCCCTTCTATCGGCATCCGTTCACCGATTACTGTCAGGGGGACTCCCCAGCCCTCGTACTGGCTTCGCACCTCTTCAACATCAGCCATCACCTCTTGCCGCCGCTCATCATCCTGAAAATCTGCTGAGAACCGCTGCATGTCCAGACCAGCATCGGCAGCCAGAGAAAAGAGTATCTCGGATTGGCTGATATCACGGCAGTCCCGAAAGAAAGCCCGAAAAACTGCATTATGGAAACGCTCGAAAGCCTCTTCCCCCTGAAGCAGGGCACACTTGCTAGCTATCTGAGCAGGCATGCTGGACGAGGGGTACAATACATTCTCATCCCAGGCATTGAACAGGCCCTCTTCCTCCATTCCGGCACGCATACGCGACTCGACGCTATGGGCTGATATCTGTCTCCCCGGTACTTCGCCAGCCATCAGTGGCCGACTCTTCCACGTGATGCTGACATCATCCCCATACTCATCCTTGACCCGGTGCAGCCGAATATCAAGGACACAACACCAGGGACAGAGGTAATCGGAGTAGACGGTTATATTCACCGGCACCTTCACTGCCCTCCTAATCAGATAATCTCAGGGACGATTCTCCTGAAGAAGGGATTACGTTTTGGCTCACCCCGTTCCCGCCAGTAGGCCAGAACCCTGTCGACAGACTCCAACAGACGGTCCTTGTCCTCAGGAAGCTTACCGTCAATGTCCCCCATGAAGCTGTTTGTGGCAAAGTCGCTGGTTATCAGCTCTGAATTTACCTCTAGATCTTCGATAAAAGCCCGTATCTCTTCCAGAACACCCTCGACTGATTGAACGTGGTACTCGCCAGCCCGGGCCCTGTCATACATCGGCGTCCCGGGGACGGGGCGAAAAGTACGCAGGCGAATAAAACGGGGATTTATCTGGTTCAGCACCCTGGCCGAATTACTGGCATGCTGCTGCCATCTCTCCCGGCCACCAAGTCCGGGCATGATATACTCCGACACCTCAAAGCCAGCCTCGACCGCCTTTTTACCCCCCTCCACCATCTCCTCGGCGGTTGCCCCTTTCCTGACGTAGGCCAGCAATTCATCATCACCTGTCTCGAGACCGACGTGCAGTCGGGAAAGCCCGGCCTCTCGTAGCCGCCTTAACTCCTCGGGCTTCTTCCGGAACAACGTCTTCCCCCGAACGTAGGAGCAGACCCTCTCAAGCGTCGGAAAGGTCTCACGAAGGAATTCAACTACCTCCTCTAACTGCTCGGTCTTCACCACCAGTGAATCCGAGTCCTGCAAAAAGGCGCTTTTGACACCCTCATCCGCCACCCAGAGAATACCGTTAAGCCGGGCGATTTCACCGGCGCCACAATCTGCACGCTTGGCTATATCGCCAATCTCCTCCGCCAGACCACGGGCGGCCACGATATCTGCCTTAACATCTTCTACAGGCCGTACCCGAAAGCTCTCGCCCTTGTAAGAGGAACAGAATTCGCAGCGGTTCCAAGGACAGTTCTCCGTGACCCTAACCAGCAGTGAGTAGGCCTCTGAGGGCGGCCTGATTGGTCCTATCGAAGCTGATGAAGCACTCATTCTATCTAAATCTATGATACATCACGCCGTGGCACGGCACAAATCGAATCCCCAGCACAAGGAATGACCTGTTGACTCCAGCGAACCGCTCAGCCTATAATAGGCTGATTAATCAGACTAAAGAACACTACTCAGCACATCCGCAAGCGTGGGGAGGTAAGCATCCCAGACCAATACCTGTCAGGAGGAGGGTGGCATGTTGCAGATGAACGTTTCCCAGCTACTTAAAGAGCCGATAGGGGCAACCAGAAGCTGTGACGTGAATGATGTCATTGATATTATCAGCGCGGGCAGGCAGGTCGAGGGACAAGTCATACTGACCCGCACTGACCGTGGTATCCTGGTGCGGGGCACATTGTGTACGGAGCTTGAGCTTACCTGCAGCCGTTGCCTCAGCCTGTGCAGCTGTCCCCTGACGCTCAGGATTACGGAAGAGTATTTCCCAACGACAGATATAATGACCGGTGCACCGACACCTGTGCCGGATGAGTCCGGGTATTTTACCATTGATGAACATCACATCCTTGACCTGACTGAGGCGATACGCCAGTACGCGACACTGGCAGCACCTATGAAGCCACTCTGTCGCGATAACTGTGCCGGCCTGTGCCCCACTTGCGGTCACAACCGAAATCTGGGAGAATGTGATTGCCCGCCGCCGGATACGGACCCACGCTGGGCAACACTGCGAAAACTGGGCGTCACCGGCAGCAACGACTCATAATTGTAAAGGAATCGAGTAATGGGAGCCTTACCGAAGCGGAAAACCGCCAAGGCACGTAAGAACAAGAGACGCAGTCACCACGCGTGGTCTGAGCCAACACTAGTCGAATGTCCACAGTGCCACAGCCCGAAACTGCCACATCGCGTCTGTCCAACGTGCGGAAGCTACGCTGGTCGGGACGTCATTGAGATAAAGAGTCCCAGACCAAGGACTACCTAGGGGAAACCGCATTATGCTGAAGACGGCTGTATGCGACCTTTTTGGTATTAAGCATCCCGTCATTCAAGGCGGCATGGCCCATCTCGGCACGGCCGAGCTTGTCTCGGCCGTTTCTAACGCCGGAGGTCTGGGCATCATCGGTACCGGTTTCTACGAGCCGGACTGGGTACGGAACCAGATACACCGCACCCGGGAGAAAACAAGCAATCCCTTCGGGATTAATATCCAGTTGAGATCCCCCCACATCGAGCCGGTAACACGCATAATCCTTGAGGAGAAGGTGCCAATCGTAACCACCGGTGCCGGCGACCCAGCTAAATACATGCCCGAGTTCAAGCGGGTCGGCATTAAGGTAATACCGGTCATAGCCAGCGTCGGTGCTGCCAAACATGTGCAGGAGCTCGGAGCCGATGCTATCGTCGCTGAAGGCATGGAATCGGCGGGGCATATCGGCGAAACGACCACGATGGCCCTAGTGCCACAGGTGGTAGACAGTATTCAAATACCCGTAATAGCCGCCGGCGGTATCGCTGATGGACGTGGCCTGGTAGCCGCCCTGGCCCTCGGTGCCAAGGCAGTCCAGATTGGCACTCGCTTCGCCTGTAGTGAAGAGTGTATCGCCCACCTCAGGTACAAAGAAAAAATCCTGGAGGCAGATGACCACGCCACGGTAATCACCGGCCGAACCACGAAGTTACCCTTACGCAGTCTGAAAAACAGTCTCACCGAGCAGTTTCTAGCGTTAGAGGAGGGTGGAGCCACTCCCGAGGAACTAAACCTCTTTGGGCAGGGTAGAATGTACCTCGGCCTTATCGAGGGTGATATCGACGATGGCTCGCTGCTGGCTGGCCAGATAGCCGGTCTAATAAAAGAAATCAAACCAATCAGGGCAATCATTGAAGAGATAATAGCTGAGGCCGAGGCCATAATCGCCGAACTCAAAAAACAGACAGGAAGCTGAGATGGTAGAAGCAAAAAAAGTAGCCTATGTCTTTCCCGGGCAGGGTACCCAAGCGGTGGGAATGGGACGCGACCTGTACGACAGCTATCCTGCCGCCAGGACCATCTTTGAACAAGCCGATGAAGCCCTGGGATTACCTCTATCCCAAATCTGCTTTGAGGGGCCCGAAGATGAATTACTCAAGACAATAAACACTCAACCAGCACTGGTAACTGTCAGCTTTGCCTGCCTGAAGGTAGCCCAGGAAACAGGCAAAGGACTGCCGTCTCCTGTCTTTGTTGCCGGCCACAGCCTCGGTGAGTACACAGCACTGGCCGCCGCTAACGTGCTTGACTTCACCGACGCCGTCCGCCTGGCCCGGGAGAGAGGTCGTCTGATGTATGAGGCCGGACTCAAGCAACCCGGTACGATGGCGGCCATAATCGGGCTGGATGAGGCAGTGCTGGCTGAGATATGCCAGCAGACTGACACCTGCATCGCCAACACTAACTGCCCGGGGCAGCTCGTCATCAGCGGTGCCACCGAAAAAGTCGGGCGTGCTGCGGAGTTAGCCAAAGAGAAGGGTGCCTCCCGAACTGTACCTCTCCAGGTAAGCGGGGCTTTCCACAGCCCTCTGATGCAACCGGCAGTAGACGGAATGGCCGAGATTCTACCAACCATCACTTTTCGTGACCCGACTGTTCCCATTGTTGCCAACGTCACTGCCCAACCTCTGACCATAGGCGAGGCTGTAAGAGCCGAGCTCCTTGACCAGCTACGCAACGGTGTCCAGTGGCAGGGCTCGGTAGAATACATGCTCAGTCAGGGTGTTAATAGCATCATTGAGATAGGGCCGGGCCGGGTACTCACCGGCCTGATGAGACGGATAAACCGGGACACCGAGACGATGAACATCGGCAACGCCGATGACATCACGGCCCTGGCCGAATAAAGCTTAGGGAGTAGTCTATGGACCTTTCAGATAGAGTGGCCATTGTTACCGGTAGCGGTCGGGGTATCGGGCGAGCCATCGCCCTCAGGCTGGCAGAGGCCGGTGCCAATGTGGTTGTTAATGATGTCGGTGATATGGCACCCGCCGGGGAAGTGGTCGAGGAAATCAGGAGGCTGGGCCAGGACAGTCTGGTTGTCCCCGCTGATGTTAGCCAGCCGGATGACGTCGCTAGCCTGGTAGACACTACGGTTGAGAAATATGGTAAGGTCGACATCCTGGTGAATAATGCTGGCATCACCCGAGACCAGTTGATAATGCGGATGTCCGACGATGACTGGGACAAAGTGCTGGAGATAAATCTGAAAAGCGTCTTTCTATGCAGCAGGGCCGTGCTGAGACACATGATGAGGCAGCGCTGGGGCCGGATTGTCAATATCTCCAGTATCGTCGGGCTTATAGGCAACCCCGGGCAGGCCAATTACTCCTCATCTAAAGCAGGCATCATTGGCTTAACCCGGACGATTGCGAAAGAAGTTGCCTCCCGGGGCATCACCGCCAATGCCATCGCCCCGGGATTCATCGACACGCCAATGACGCAGCAGCTACCGGAGGAGCGGAGACAGGCAATCATGGAACAGGTCCCCCTCGGTTTCCTGGGCACCCCCCGTGACGTCGCCGAGGCAGTCGCTTTCCTCGCCTCCGAGGAAGCCAGATATATCACCGGCCAGGTGCTGACAATTGACGGAGGTATTTCGCTGGGCAAGCTATAACAACACATACAATCTCAGCAGCGAATAACGTATATGATAGGACAAAGGCGAAAAGCCAGAACAATTGCCTTTCAGGTGCTGTGTGAAATCAGCGCCGCCGGGCATGACATGGACAAAGCCTTAGGCCATCTCCTGGAGGAAAGTAATCTGTCTGAGGTCAATGCCAGCTTCGCCCGTGAGCTTGTCAGTGGGGCAGTAAAGAACCAGGATGAGATTGACCAGCATATTCGTCGCTTTGCCCCCACCTGGCCAATTGAGCAACTACCGGTAGTTGACAAAAGTATCCTACGACTTGCAATATATGAGATATTACTGGATAATAGGGTGCCAACGAAAGTAGCTATCAATGAGGCGGTAGAACTGGCCAAGACATTTGGTAGTGAAAATTCGGCAAAGTTTGTTAATGGCGTATTAGGTGCAGTAAGCACTCTCGTCAACAAGTAATATTTTTCGACAAGGAGGTAGAAAGTGGCAACTATACTAGATAGAGTGAAGAAGATAGTCGTAGAGCAATTAGGCGTTGACGAGAACGAGGTAGTACCCACGGCTAGCTTTGTTGATGACCTGGGGGCTGACTCCCTTGACCTGGTGGAACTGGTCATGTCTCTGGAGGAGGAGTTTAGCACACCGGAGCTCAAGGTCGAAATACCGGACGAAGATGCAGAGAAGATTGTGACTGTCCAGAATGCAGTAGACTATATTGTCGACCTCGGCATCAAGGATGAATAGTTCGCAGGGATCGTTTTGATAAAGGCGGTAATTTTCGACTGGTTTAGCACACTTGCTCACTATGACCCGCCACGAGAACAACTACAAGCCCAGGTTCTTCGGGAGCTGGGCTTCAATGTTACCCTTACAAGCCTGCAACGGGCACTAGTTCTGGCGGACAGAGACCTCTATGCCGAGTTCGCTGAATTGTCTCTGGAGGACCAACCTCCCGAGGAGCGAGTAAAGACTTTCATCCGCCACCAGCGAGGCATCATGGCCAAAGCGGGTATTAATGCCGACATGGTGCTTGCAGAAAAGGCCATCGCAAGATTACGAGAACTGGATGCCGGTAGGCGCTTCGCTCTTTACGACGACGTCATTCCCACCGTCAGAATGCTCAAGGAGCGTAGCCTGACTACCGGTCTGCTGACCAACATCCGCCGGGGTATCCACGAAATTTGCCAGGAGCTGGGGCTGGGACTTTACCTCGACTTTGTCATTAGTCCAGCAGAGGCCGGGGCTGATAAACCCGACCCGGCAATCTTCCAGTTTGCCCTCGAACGGGGCGAAGTAGAAGCTGGCGAGGCCATATATGTCGGGGACCAGTACCTGCAAGACATAGTAGGGGCCAAAAAAGCTGGCATTAAACCAATACTGATTGACCGCTTCGATGTGTCACCGGAATTCACCGATGCTCCCAGAATCCTCAGTCTGACCGAAGTGATTACACACCTGGATTAACCACCAGACTGGCCACCAATCTCAAGCACCCCACCCCCGACCAGATTCAATTGAAAAAGGACCTTACTATTGGATATAATGGTTGGAGCCCCGACCTTTAGAAAGATACGACTCATGGTGGGTGTAGCCTAGCGGTTAAGGCGCCAGGTTGTGGCCCTGGAGATCGAGGGTTCGAATCCCTCCACTCACCCCATCCCCCCGCCTCAAAAGGTACTAATCCACTGTATTCCGATATATTTCTCTGATTCTTGCGAACAATGATAACCATGGGGGACACCTCCTTGGAATCTCCCCTGCCTTCGCCGGAGCGGCTACGCGCAGGCAGGCGCCAAGCTGTTTCACCCCTCTTTGACTCCCCAAAACGGTGCGAGGGCTTGTTCATATGCACGCACCTCCGCACCTTATAGGCGAGCTTTGCTTATGCAGGGATATTTTATCTGGCAGCGCCTAATAAGGGGAGTCTTAGAGGGCTTCGCCCTCTAAGCTTAAAAAGTCTCCTTCCCCGCTGGGGAAGGGGACACAGGGGATGGGGCGAGCACCACTAAACAGGGCGTATGAAGTGAATCGAATGCTGGTGATGAATTGACAACTAGATAGTACCAGCACTAGAATGCAGCTAGCGCCTATAGCTCAGCGGATAGAGCATCGGTCTTCGGAACCGAGGGTCGGGGGTTCGAATCCCTCTGGGCGCGCCAGTTTTTAATAGATATCTTTGATAGCGTATTCCAGCCCGAGACGCTTTAGTGTTTCCGGCAGGGGTTTCCCTGTCTTTTCATCCCAGCCCATTTTCTGGTAATACATATCAAGCATGTGGTCGAATGAGGGCATAAAGGTCTTTCCGGCAAAGGGGCCATCGACAGGTGTTGAACCGTAGCGGGGAGAGGGGGCATCCAGTTCCCTGGTGTGGCCGTGCCTGATATTGTAGACCCGCGCCAGATTGACAATGCGAAGTCCGAGAGCTTCGGCCTCCTCCACCGTAAAGTCCCAGCCGGTGGCAGCACTCAGGGCCTCAGACAGAACACGCATGCTGGCCATGGTGGCGAAAAAACATACCCCCAGGGAATCGACAAAGGACATCCTTCCCTTCCCCGAGGTGGCTGCGTCGACAACGTCTTCCGGAGACATCTCACCCATGTTGACCCTTACCCTCGGCCTCGATTCGAGGGTACCGGTATTGGAGGTGATTTTATCGAACATCTCTATCCATTGACCACGGTGGTCGTATCCCCTCGGGGTATTTCCCTTTTTCGTATAGATGGCGAAATTCGGGGCCTCCCCCCCAATAGCAAAGGAAGCACGCATCGCCCCCTCCGCCAGGATATCCCCGAACCCCTCCCGATAAGCGATGTTCTGGAGCATAGCCCGGACCGCCTCCACGTTCCCCCAGTTCATCTCGATACCGCCGGCCTTCTCCTTATCGATAAGGCCTTTCTCGTAGCATTCGATGGCCAGGCCGATAACCCAGCCGGTTTCATTCATCTCAAGGCCGAGGCGGTCGACCACGTTGGTGAGCATCATGGCCGAGGCCACCTCCATATTGCCTATCTGGGCACCCATAGCCGACAGGCACTCATACTCCGGTTCTTCCACAACCATGCCCGTATACGGCCCCTCGGTAATGGTGGACTCGTGGCAGTGGTGCATCTGGCAGGCCCAGCACGGCTCGGGTTTTGGCTGGAAGCGACCGCGTATGTAGTCGGGGGTGAACTGCTCGAGCTTGTCTTTATCGGGGTAAATGTTGGTCGTGTAGTTCTTAATCGGTAAGCCGCCTGTCCTTTCTTGCACTTGATAGTTACCGAGGGTGCCATAGTTATAGAGAAAGCGGCTCTGAGGGTTGTTCTTCATCGTGTCTACTATCTGCCTGCCCAGCTCTGACACTCGTTTGGCATCATGCAACGAAATCGCCTGTTTGCCCCGCCCCGCCACTATCGCCTTGAGCTTTTTAGAACCCATCACCGCCCCGATGCCGTTGTGCCCGGCAATATGTCCCCGGTCCGAGACAATCGCGGCGAACTTGACCAGGTTTTCGCCCGCCGGACCGATACAGGCCACACTCATAGTTGTCTTTGAGCCGCCAAGCTCTGCCTTGAGGGCTTCATCGGTCTCCCAGGTGTCTAAACCCTTGAGATGAGCGGCGTCCTGTAGCTCGGCGGTACCGTCGTGAAGGTAGAGATAGACCGGCTTCTCAGCGGCGCCTTGGATAATAAGCCCGTCGAAGCCGGCGAACCGCATGAATGCCCCGAAAAAGCCATTGGCCTGACTGAAAGCCGCCCCGCCCGTCAGCACCCCCCGGGTCGAAACCGAATAGGTGCCGCTGCCTGGAATCCGGGTGCCCCCCAGCGGGCCGGAGGCGATAATGAGGCGGTTATCCGGACTGAAACAGTCGATCCCCGGCGGCACCTCCTGATAGAGGTACCTGATGCCGAAGCCCGTCCCCCCGACATATTTCCTCAGGTCAGGCTCATCCAGCCACTCCTCTTTCATGCTGCCGCTGGTAAGGTCTACCCTGAGCAGCCGCCCGATATAGCCCTTTGGAACAGACACTGACATGCTAACTTTCCTTTCTCTTTGGATAATCAATTATAAAGGGGTTGTTGCTGGATTGGAAGTAAAAACAGGTCTCTCATCCCAGACACGACCTTCAAGCAGTCGCCCCGTCTTTTTCTTATTAAATCCACCCCATTGCTTAAAGAAAAAGGGGACTCGGTTATTAACGCAATTTCTTTTAATATCAAGCACCCATGATTCTTTCATAGTGCGGGCTCCTGGACCAGATTCACCGCCAACTATCACCCAGTCAATAGACTTGAGGTCAAGATTTAGTATAGGGCCAAGCAAGGGTTCGAACGAGATGAATTTCAAATGGGCACCTGTATTTCGCAGGTGGTCTATTCGAGGAAGGCTAGCTGAGTTCTCAACACTAACACCCATCCAAATATTTGGTGTCCATGGTAATTTCGAACCGATATCGTCCAACCTTTCCGCGCGCTTAGTGAGTATTTGAAAACAGTGCCAGTCTGCTTTGACCATCACATCGAATACTCTACGAATATAGTCATCAGGCACGTTCTCGTGAAACAAATCACTCATAGAATTGACAAAAATAGTCTGAGGCTTTTTCCATTTCAAGGGAATTGTTAGTGTTTCCTCATGCATCGTGACATCAAATCCATTGCGATAGTTGGGATTTCCCATAGCTTGCAAGCGTAGAGCTAACCTTTCAGCATAACAATTCATGCACCCAGGGCTTATCTTTGTGCATCCAGTCAAGGGATTCCAAGTGGATTCTGTCCATTCTATGGAAGATGATAAAGCCATTACCCAGCCCCCAATATTCTGTATTTTCTGAAGATATCGTTGACTACAGTTAATGCAACATCGTGATGCGATGCAAAGAACAAGTAATATATTGTTGAATTCATCGAATTCTTCATAGGTATAGGCCTAGGTACGTACTTGAAACCGGCAACTTCTTCTAGCCGCCTTTTAAATGATAGCGCAAAGGTTTCATTATCCACCTTTGTCTTATATCCGAACATGTTACCTTTTGAGCTGAATGCTTTGTCTTCCCAGCTGCTATCTCCCCAGAAATTATTCATCCTTTCTATGCTACCCGGATAAACGGTAGTTCTGTCTCGTCTCAATACATTTCTGTTTATATCTTGTATTGGAAAATTCAAGAAGAGGTCAATGCTTTTCATTTGTCCAGCAGTCTCTATTACATTCCAACTTAGGTCCAAACCATATGGGTCTAAAATACACAAGCCTCGACGGTAATCTTCCCATAGAACATTCGGAAATACCTTTGTCAATAATGACTTGTTACAATCACCATGAAACACACGGATATCTGTATTATTTCTGGCTAGCTTGTTAAGCTCATCCACCTTTGCATTATCAAGGTCGATAAAATAATACGCCTGAAATGGTGGCTCTGTTGCTAGTGCGATTTTTGGTGTTCCAGCAACAAGCTTCTTAGTACTCTCAGAGATTTGTTCACCTGGGCCAGCAAAAGCATCAATGTAAACATGGTAGAACCCTTTGCTGTTCAATATGGATGAATATGCTGATGCATACTCTCTGATGATACTGAGCTTAATTTCTGTCCAAAAGCCTATAATGTCATATTCGACTACCATTACAGGCGGTATTATACGCTCAACGGGGATAGCTGACAAGACTGAAATATGGCTGCATAGATCGGACTAACCACCCTCAATCACCACCCACGCCTCTCGCCCTGAGAGTCAAATCTTGGCCCTTTCCGCCACTCCGTTTGCCCGCCGGATGCCAGATGGTATAATTAACACATATACCCCCACGAAAATCAGCAGTTGTATCAGTTGAATTAAAAAGGAGGAATTAATGGACACGCAGGCAAGTGCACTGGAAGCGAGGTTGTTCCCGGTGGTAGAGACACAGTACGGAAAAATCCGGGGCCTGAACCACCAGGGTGTTAAAACATTCAAGGGCATCAGGTACGGGGCTTCAACGGAAGGCAAAAACCGCTTTATGCCTCCACAGCCTGTAAAACCGTGGGCAGGCATTCTCGATACGTTCGACTACGGGCAGATTAGCCCGCAGATGCCCGCCGACCGGCGCGGTGATTATACAAATCTCATTTCCTGGCACCGTCAACCGGGAGGAATCGGCGAAGATTGCCTCACCCTGAATGTCTGGTCGCGGAGCGTAAACGACAACGCCAAACGTGCCGTTACGGTCGTGCTTCACGGCGGTGGTTTTGCCGTCGGTTCCGGAAATAGCCAGGGGTTCGATGGAGAAATGATGGCACGCCTCGATGACGTCGTCCATGTGGCTGTAAACCATCGGCTGGCAGCATTCGGCTATATCAACCTGGTGGACTTGGGTGCGCCGGAAGAGTTCAAGTATGCCGGCGTGGCTGGCATGATGGACATCGTCGCCGCTTTACAATGGGTACAAACCAATATAGAACGGTTCGGCGGTGACCCAAATCGCGTATTTATTTACGGGCAATCGGGGGGTGGGGGCAAGACCGGTACACTCTTAGCGATGCCATCGGCCAAAGGCCTCTTTCACCGCGCCGGCATCCAGAGTGGCTCGATGCTACGCCTGGTGGAACGGGAACAGGGCGCTAAAAGTACCGAGGCGCTACTCAAGGCCCTGGGCATAGACAAAAAGAACATTACAGACTTGCAGAAGCTACCCATGTCTACAATTATAGCCGCACAGGCAACCCTACCAATTGAATTCAATCGGTTTTCACCAGTCATAGGGAACGACATATTGCCGCACCATCCCTTCCATCCGGCAGCGCCGCCGGAATCAGCCGACATCCCGGTCATCATCAGCACCACGCTGGACGATGCCGCGATAATGCTGGCCAACTTCGACTTGACCGAGTCTGAGCTCAAACAAGACCTCGAAAAGCAATTTGGAGGCAACGCCGCGCGCATTTATAAACTTTACCGGGATGCCTATCCTGATGTATCGCCCTATTTAATTCAAGCTCGCCTCGCTACGGACCGCGGGTTCCGTTATGGGGCCATCAAGCAGGCCGAATTGAAAGTGGCCCAGAACGGCGCCCCTGTTTATTACTATCTGTGGGAATGGGCGTCAAAAGCCTTCGATGGCAAATTCGGCGCTGTGCACGCTGTTGACGTCTCTCCTGCAGTGCATGACTGGCACGGATCTAACAATGACTGCGGGCAAAAGGAAGGCAAGCTGCTGGTCGACCGCTTTGCGGCTGCCTGGACCAACTTCGCCAAGACCGGCGTACCGAATTCCGACCTCACGCCGGAATGGCCCCCGTATGACCTCGAAAATCGCGCCACCATGGTCTTCGACAACAACACCCGTGTCGAGAATGACTACCGTCGCGAGTTCCGCCTGTTGTGGGAAGAACTGGGAGGGACAGGAATAGGAGGAGGGGAGGCATAGACTAGTTTAACGCGTTCTTGGGTAAGCTGCCTTCAATCATTGCCCGGACCTCGTCGTTGACGCGGCCGTTACCGTTGGAGTCGGTGGTCACGGGAAAGAGAAAAGCGGCCAGTCCACTGACATGGACGGCGGCAAACGAGGTGCCGCTCTTGTAACCGTAGCTGTTGCCGGGAAGCGTCGAGTAGATTTCAAACCCGGGCGCTACCACGTCGACCCAGTCGCCATGGGTGAAGAAAGCAGGGATGAGGGGTTATCGGTAGGTGTTTATGACGACGTTTGTGCTAATAGATATCTATTTATTATAGAATAGCTTATTTTATGGTAAGCACTATCCTGATAAGACCTAAGAATAATCAGATATTAATCAATTCTTTCAATATCAACAAGATTGCCAACATTTTCGTTGATTTCCGGATCACCAATATACTTAATTGAACCAATACCTTGAAAATCAATGTCTAGTATTTCACTTACACTTACTACAATATTAGCAGTACCAGTACCACTAATACTGCATTCTGTGCTTAAAAGACCTCTACCTTCTAAATCTCCCACTCCATCTATAAATATACTAAGACTATTAATTTCTCCAGATAATTCTATATCTGTAACACCGCTCATATCTAGATTTAGACGACTAACCTGAAGACTATCACAAATGACCGTTACAACTCCTGGCAAAGTTAACTCTTCAATATTCTTCAATTTTAAGTAATAATGAATTGCATCAGTTGGAACTAGATCAAAACCTTCATCAACTACGTTTTCAATTTTCAATATACCTTCGGAAACATTTACCTCTACGTATTCCAAAATATTATCATCAGTCTCAATAACCAGACTTTCTTCATCTCCTTGCTCGATGATTAAAACTCCTTCTCCACTAACATCTACTTTGTTGAAGTCTTGTATGCCAATTTCTCTTTCTATAATATTGCCAGAACCATTTATCTCCTCAAGCTCTGTGGTACCAGGTCCTGGTGTGGTATCAGGTCCCGGTGTGGTATTACAGGCACCAAGTAAAACCACACTAATAACTAACGCCACTAGTATCAATCCTTTCAATCCCATCTCCTTTCGGGTACTTACAGAGCAAGTCGTTAGTCACCACTCAATTTACTGCTCGGAGGCAATTTCTTCCGCAAAGAAAGAAAGAGAGATTTCTCTATATCTTTATCTGTACTGAATATGAAAAAGGTATTATACAATTATACGCATTGCTGGATGAACATCCCCACCGACAACTAACGCTGTTTACAGGCATCCTCTGCCATTATGGCAGCACCCAGGGCAGTGACAAGCTGCGGTTCCGGTGGCATTAGCAGTTCAATCCCCAGTTTCTTCTCAATCCACTTGATGAGGCCGATGTTCAGGCCGCCACCTCCAGTGATGGCACAGCATTCCTCCAGACCGACCTTACCCACCAGAGAGGAAATCTTCTCAGCCAGTGCCTGGTGAACACCAGCAACAATATCCTCCTTGGCAACTCCCTCCGACACTCGGGAGACCGCTTCCGACTCCCCGAAAACGGCACAGCCGGTGGTGAAGGTGACCGGGTCTTTCGATTCCAGAGAGAGGGGGCCAACGTCTTCCAGCTTTATCTGGAGGACATTTGCTATTATGTCAAGAAAACGACCACTGCCGCTGGCACACTTCTCACTGACGACAAAATTGGTTACCTGACCCACTTCACTAAGTCGGAGCACCTGAGTGGACTGCCCCTGAACATCAATAACCGTCCGCACCGAAGGAAAGATACTGAATATCCCACGGGCACAGCAACGGATATCGGCCACCTCCTGGTCGGCAATTTCCACATTGTCCGAACCCTGGCCGGTGGCCACTATGTAGGCGATGTCCTCTCGGGCCACGTCCGCTTTCGCCAGCAACTCATCAACCAGATTTTGCGCCGCCAGCCGGTAGTTCACCCCCGATGGGAGAAGATGACTGGCCAGAG
>Ga0209427_10004637_pt1 | contig 15855 bp, 16 predicted proteins | sample DeeMarSWOR136_30_FD_187465 | JGI IMG/M metagenome (GOLD analysis project Ga0209427, IMG submission 187465) | Marine sediment microbial communities from White Oak River estuary, North Carolina - WOR-1-36_30 (SPAdes) (version 2) | ecosystem: Environmental > Aquatic > Marine > Intertidal zone >...
ACCCGAGCTTATCGCAGCTTGTCACGCTCTTCATCGGTGCCCAAGCCAAGATATCCACCAAATAGCGGAGGCGTATTGGCGTCTAATTAAGGAAAGATTCAGATTGCTTGCCTAAGGGTTTGCGTATTCGGAGAAATTATGTGAATTAAAAATATTATTTATTCACAAAAACGATTTGAGACGAGATAATTGATTAAATAATTAGGGAGTATGTTCTTATGAGCATGATTTTTCATGCTTGGCTAGGCACATCGTTTCCTGTAATATCTCAATCTTCGGGTACTCCATGCGCCGTAATATAGAATTCAACAAGTACGACTCTTTCAGAATCAATTTCTCGCATGTTTCGCCTCTTAAGATATACTTCCACGAGGCTGCTGCCAATTAAAGGTGTATGTCATCCATTGGGATGAGATATTTTTTCACCAATAATTATCGATGGTAAAATTACAATCGACGAAATATTACAGTAAATGCTTAGTTAAAAATTTTATGATCAAAATTAATAAATTATAGAGTCAAACTAGGAAATTCAAGATTAATAAAATAATCTATTAGTTAATAATTATTCAATAAAGATTTACTAGAGAAATTAGAAAATTAAGTAAATTTTAAAGTTTAAATATGAATAACATAAATTATTAGCAATAATAAATGGTGATTTCATAACTTTAATAATAATATAGATGTGATAAAACATAATTTATGGCTGGAAGAGTATTAATTGGGACGTCTGGATGGGGATATGAAGAATGGGTTGGGCCTTTTTATCCAAAAGGTTTACAAAAAGAGGATTTTCTTTCATATTATTCTGAGATTTTTTATACAAACGAAATTAACACAACATTTTACAATATTCCTTCAAAATGGGTTGTTGCCAACTGGGTAAAAAGAACCCCTGAGGATTTTTTATTTTCTGCTAAAATTCCTCAAACCATAACTCATAAGTATAATTTAGATGTGGATTTATGTTTAGGAGAATTAGATAATTTTCTTAGTGTTATGGAGCCTTTAATTGAATCTAATAAGATATTAGCTTTTTTAATCCAATTACCACCTTCTTTCAATAAAGAAGAACATTTTGATAAATTAAAAGACTTTTTCACTTTTTGGGTTAAATGCTATGAGATAGATAATTATTATCTTGCTGTTGAGTTTAGGCATAAGTCATGGATGGATGAAGAAGTATTTCAATACTTAAATGATAAAAAGATCACATATTGTGCAGTAATTGAGCCATTATTACCACCACGTATGGATATAACCAATGTTGACTTATTTTATATTAGATTTCATGGTTATGGTAAAGAAATTTGGTTTGATTACTTTTTTAAGGAGGAAGAGATGAAAGAATGGGCAAAACAAATAAAAAAAGTAATTGAAAAAGCAAAAACAATCGGAATTTATTTTAATAATCATTTTTCTGGTTATGCTGCTAAAAATTCGCTAATGTTGATGAGAGAACTTAATATTCAACCAAGGAAATTACCTGAAGATATTAGTATCTTAGAAACTAAGAAAAAATCTGGAGTTTATTCAAAAGGACAAATGGGATTAGATAAATTTTTGAAGTAAGTAAATTTTATATTAAGAAATTGATTAAACAAGATATTAGAATTGGTTTTATTGGAGCAGGTTCAATAGGAAGCTTATTTGGTGGAAAAATTGCAAGTATTGAATCTAACACGTATTCATTAGAAGTTATTTTTTTTGGTTCAAAAGAAAATATTGAAGTAGTTAACCAGAGTGGGTTAAGGATACAAAGCAACCATGAAATTAAAACTATAAAAAATATAAAAGCTTATGAAAATGAGAAAGATATAGAATTGAAGATAGAAAGCGACCCAACTTATGAGTTTAATTACATGTTTCTCACAACTAAAGCTTATGATATCCAATCAGCTCTTGTCCAATATAAGAGATTACTTGATGTTAGTAAATGGCTAGTTATTCTACAGAATGGAATTGGTAATGAAGATATAGCTATTCAGCATTTGAAAGAACCTAAAATAATAAGGGTGATAACTACCAATGGGGCGTTATTAAATAAACCAGGTCAGTTATTACATACTGGAAAAGGAATCACAAAAATTGGATTTCCATATCTTAGTCGTTATAATTTAGAAACTAACAAATTGGAGGATTTTTACGCAGAGTTAGAATTATTAAAGGATCTTTTAAGTATGGCAGGATTTAAAACTAAAATTGTTCAAGATATAATCAAAGAAAGTTGGGAAAAAGTTATCATTAACATAGGTATTAATGCTTTTGGTGCACTTACTCGATTAACTAATGGAGAACTAATAAAAAGCGAAAGATTAAAGTTTTTTATAGAAGAAGCTATTTTAGAAGCTGTGACAGTTGCCAATCAAAAAGGGATTAACCTTTCAAAAAAGGATTATGTAGAATTAACCTATGATGTAGCAAGAAAAACTGCAAAAAATAAGAACTCAATGTTACAAGATATTCTAAATGGAAATCCTACAGAGATAGATTTCATAAATGGATCGATCGTAAAATTCGGAGAGAAATTACAAATTAAAACACCGATTAATGGCTTATTAACATCATTAATCAAAGGGTTAGAGCAATCATCTTCTTAGCCATCATTTATATCTAGTGTCATAAAATAAGCATTTTCTCCGTCTCGGTAATAATTTTTTTTTATGCTTTCAATTTTAAATTTGAATTTCTCATATAATTTGATAGCACTATAGTTAGAAACGCGTACTTCTAACACATATTTTTTAATTTTATTTTTTTTAATTGCCAGCATACTGTTAGTTAGAAGTGACGACGCTATACCTTTTCTTCTATAAGGCTCGGAAACAGCAATAGAAACTAAATGTCCGTAATTCACGTATCTCAAACTGTTTATAGATGGTGTTTTTTCAACTCTCCACATTATATAACCAATTATTTTCCCATTTATATTATGAGCAATTAGAAAAGATTCGGGAAAGTTATCTAGAATGCTTTTATAAAAGAAATATGGATAGTCTTCTGGTAATTCTTTTTCATTCACTTCGATTACGCCATCTAAATCCTTTACTTTACATCTTTTTATAATAATTTGTTCATTGTTTTTAGATTCTGAGAAAAAACTGCTATGAGTATCTTTGTCTGTTCCCATTGTTATCCTTATTCATTCTGAAAAATAGCCTTATCCTTATATGGGATATAATAATAGAACCTTTTAAGCTTTTATGAAAGAGAATTTTAAAGATTCAAAATGTTAAATGCTTCTTCTTTTTGTTTTTCTATATACTTAATAATTAATTCTAATGAGATTTGAATATTTTCTCTATTATTAAAATTGGTAACAATAGCTTTCAACTGGTTTCGATCTAGAAGCTTTAATTCTTCAACAATATTAATCATTTCTGGAATGGCTCTAATTATATTATCAATGATAGTAATATCTGCCCATAATGCTGTTCGACTTATTGGATTTAAATCAATAGCAATAACAGTTTTATTTAGTCTTTTCAATGCTTCAGTTCGATCTCCATCTTCTAGGGGTACTAATATAACATCCGCTTTCCCAATAAATTCTACTTTCCTTCTATTACTCTCAAGACCATGAAGTTCTATCATCTTCTTTTTATTTATTCCTCTGATATCTTCCGCTCCCGCCTTTTTTAAAACTTTCTTAATCGCTTTAATTCTACCTTTTTTTTGGTAAAATAAATTAATTTCAAGAGGGATTTTTAAAATATTTGCTAAAGTAGCGAGTTCATCTGGGACTAAAGCTGCAACATTTCCATTTACGCTTATAACGGGATTTTTTGCTAGCATTAGAGTAGCAATCGCAGCTTTCATAGCAAGTTTTGCTTGAAAAGTAGTCTTTTCACCTAATATATAATCAAAACACTCACCTCTACCATGAGCAATTAAACCTGCTTCTGCAACGAGTAGATTTTTCATCCCATCAATAATTTTATGGCGATATTTTAAACTTTCATAGCGAGGGTGAGTTTTTGGAATTTTATTAGATAAATTATCTTTAGAATCCATTATCCTACGATTCAATCAATATAGTTCTTTATATAGATTGATATAATGAAAAACTATTAATCTTTTGGAAAATTCTAGCGCATTAGAGATAGATATGAGTTCAACAGTAAAAAAAAAATTTAATGATTTAAGGATATATAAAACAAAAAAATTATTAGATAATCTAAAAAATAAAAAAGGTTTTCATACAGAACTGATCTCTGTGTACATTCCTCACGATAGAAAAATTTCTGATGTCACAAATCATTTAAAGAATGAAATTAGTGAATCTCAAAATATAAAATCAAAATTAACTAGAAAAAATGTATTAGATAGTATTAATAGTCTCTTAGGACAATTAAAAAATATTAAAGATGTACCAGAAAATGGATTAGTAATGTTTTCAGGAGCTATTCCTCAAAGTAACAATCCTGGAACAGAAAAAAATGAAATATACATTATTGAACCGCCTGATGTTATAACCACTTTTCGATATCATTGCGCAAGCGAGTTCTTATTATGGCCTTTAGAGGAAATGTTGACTCCAAAAGAAGCTTATGGATTAATTGTAATAGGTAGAAGTGAATCTGCTGTTGGTTATGTTAAAGGAAATAGAATTGAGGTTGTGAAAGAATTTACTTCAGGAATTCATGGTAAGCATCGAGCAGGTGGTCAATCCCAAAGAAGATTCGAAAGATTAATAGAGGAAGGTGAAAAGCAGTTCTATAGGAGAATATCTGATGTAATAAATGAAATTTTTCTTGAAATGGAAGATTTACAAGGATTATTTATTGGAGGGCCGGGGCAATCAAAGGAAAAGTTCGTTAGTGATGAGAGTTTAGATTATAGATTACGGGATAAGATTATAGATGTGGTAGATCTTGGTTATAGTGGAGTCGAGGGAATTCGAGCTTTAATTGAAAGAGTAAAAGACAAAATAGAGAATGTGAAATATATTCAGGAAAAGCAAATAATGCAACAATTTTTGAAGGAACTTTCTATAGATTCAGGTTTAGCTTCATATGGATTAGAGGAAATCAAGAGGGCTTTGAATTTTGGAGCTGTTGGGAATTTATTACTCTCAGAGAAATTAGATTTATATAAAGTCAAGTTAGAATGTTCAAATTGTACTTACATGGAAAATAGAATTGTAAAAGAAAGAGATTTACAAAATACGATTGATACCACACAGGAAGAGAACTGTCCTAATTGTGGTTCAAATACATTTAGTTATGTTAATGAAAAGACAATTATAGAAGAGCTTGGAGAAATTGCTGAATCAACAGGAACAAATGTTCAGATTGTTTCAACAGAAACTGAAGAAGGTGAAATGCTTTATAACACTTTTGGAGGTATTGCTGCGATTCTACGATTTAAAATCGATTATTAATTCAATGAGGCATTGAAATGGAATTAAAAGAGTTACTATTAAATTTAAGAATTATTATGTTCGGGGGGAAAGGAGGAGTTGGAAAGACTAGTTGTGCAGCAAGTTCAGCAATTTGGGCAGCTGAAAATGGGAGGAACACATTAATTATAAGTACTGACCCCGCACATTCTTTAGGTGATAGTTTAGGTGTTGAGTTACCTCCAGGTGTTCCTACATCTATTGAAGGAATTGAGAACCTAACTGCACTAGAGATCAACCCCAAAGTAAATACATTAGAACTTAAAGGGCTAACGAGAGTTAATCCATTTGAAGAAATAGGCATGGGAGGAATGATGGATAACTTATCTTTTTTAGGGGATCTAGAAGAAATTTCATCTTTAACCCCACCTGGTATCGATGAAGCACTAGCATTTGGAAAAATATTGGAATTTATAGAAACTGAGCATGATTTTGATTTAGTTATTTTTGATACAGCTCCAACGGGACATACTCTTAGATTTTTGAGTCTTCCAGAAACATTATCTGGATGGATCGGGAAGATTTTAAAAATGAGACTTAGGATTGGAAAAATGTTTGGAACAATAAAGAGAATGTTTACTCGAGAAGATAAAAAAGAAGATAATTCTTTAGAACTTTTAGAAAAATTAAACAATTCAATCTTAAACGCAAGAGAAGATCTTATTGATCCAACCAAAAATTCATTCATAATTGTTATGATACCGGAAGAAATGGCTATCACAGAAACTGGTAGATTATTAAATGAATTAATTAAATATCATATTCCTGTTTCTAATATTGTTGTGAATCAATTATTTCCAGATAGTACAGAATTATGCGATTTTTGTAAAGCAAGAAGGAATATGCAGAAAAAAAATTTATTAAAAATAAGAGAAATCTTCAGCGAGAAGTTAAATAAAAAGCTAATAGAAGTTCCTTTATTTAAAGAAGAAATACGAGAATATAGTAAATTAAAAGAAATGGGAGAATATCTAATCGAGAAAAATTAATGATTAAATTCATTTAAATAAGTACAAAAATTGCAATAATTGGATTTCCCACAAGGGTATCCGCAATTTTGACAATAGTAATAATCAGTCTGAATACATTGTTCATATAATATTTTTGATAAATCTAAAAATCCATTTAGAAGATTGAATTCTATTTCAGGACTATATTTTTTACACTTTTGAATAAAATTTAGAACTCTTTTTCTTAAAATTGGATCTTTTTCTCTATAGGGGCAATGGGAAGAATAGTATTCAAATTCTTTAATATTAGCATATAAGAAAATCTCTTCCTCGGGGATTCTCATTAAAGGGTTTATTTTTTTTATATAATATTTATTTACATTTTCATAATTTTTAAATAAATATTGATTAGCTATTAATGGTAAACGTTTATATAAAACATTCATAAGAAAAGTTTCTGCAAAATCAGTAATATTATGACCCAATGCTAAAACATTTCCACCCAATTCCTTAGCACCATCATTAAGTAATCTTCTTCTTATTGTCGCACAATAATTACAAGCATTCTTATAGTCTTTTCGGTATTTTTTTATTTTTATAATTTCATCTAAAGTTAATCCTACTTTTTCTCTAAAGGAGACAACATGATATTCTATTTCATTCTGTTTACAGAATTCTACAGCTTTTTTAATACTATTCTCTCGATAGTCTTTTATACCTTCATCAATTATTAATGCGGTAAGTGATTCAGAACTATACTTTTTCTTTTGAATCTTATTTAAGTTGTATAGAAGAGTAATTGAATCCTTACCTCCTGATAACGCCGAAACAATATTATCTCGGGGACTCAGCATCTTATATTTTGAAATTGTTTTATATATAATTTTTTCTATATTTTTTACAAAACATATAGGACATAAATGTTCTCCAGAATATTTTCGTTCAAATACAAGATTATTTTTACAGTGTGAGCATTTTCCTTTCTTTAGAAAAATACTATAATTATTCATTAGATTCATAAAAAATATAATAATTAGATTTTTAGATCCAAAAAAATAACCAACCAAATTTGATATATGATAAAATAAAATTTGCTACCACTATGAACAAAGTAATTAATCGTATGAGATTAATAATTGTTCTTTTTAACTTTTTATTCTCATCATACCAATATTCATAAGAAACCTCAATAATAGTGTTTTTTTCTAGTTTAGTCTGCTCAGGTAGCTTTAGCGAAACTGTGTCTTTAAATCCATCCCCAATTCTATCAATTAAATCATATTTATCTTTAGCTAAAATAATTTCACTTTTATTTGTTGTTCTTAATTGATCTTCTATAAGAATTTTAACAACTTCAATATTTTCAACACGATATTCAGATAATTCTAATTCATTATCATTCTTATCAAACCTAAAAACATCTTTCTTCTTCTTTTTTGATTTATATTGTTCTCCTATCCCCCAATTCAATAATTCTTTAACCATTCTATCACCATCGAATACTGGTAAAGGAAGCATATTAAAGAGGGTTATGCTAAAAGAAATAATATAAAGCCATATAAATTCTCTTAATAAGAATTCTGGAAAAAAACTTGTTAAAAATTTTCCATATTCATTTTTGTGCATGAAATAAGAATTGCTATATATTCCTATCAAAATTCCCTCAGTATCTACATCTAGTATCCAAGTATGAGTGCCTGAACTCAAATTAATACTTTCTAAATTAAATGAAGTCAAAATCTTTTCCAAAGTATTTCCCTTACTTTGGTTTATCATTATTCCATTTATTTTATCTATTTTTAATCCTACTGTTAAATTTTTATCAAAATTGTTTCCTCCCTCCTTTTCCTGATAGATTTTAACTATTTCTAGTTCTGTTCCATCAGAGACATATTTATATCTAATTCCTATATTGTATCGAGGTCCTAATGTAATATTTTTCTCTAAATATTTATCTTTAGATGGAACATAAATTTTAAATGTTAAATTATCACCTATAGCGCATTTTAAGGAGGTTTTATTATTTAATATTCTACTAAGAGAAATTCCTTGGTATTCATTTAGTGGAAGGTAGGTTTCTTCGCCAGAATTTTGCTTTTTTATAGCTAATATAACGTTTCCACGATCAAGATTTCCATAATTAAAGCCACCTTCTTCTTCTTTTAACACGGTATTTACTTGAGGAACTTGGCGATAATAAGGAGATATCATTAGTGGAAAACTTAAGATTAAAATAAAACCTATACCTGCAGTTAATCCATTTACGAAAGTTCCACTGGCGGCGATCCTTAATCTTGTATTTCTATGAAATCTATTAGAATTTAATGCTCTTTCATCTGCTTCCACAAAAGCTCCAAATCCAATTATAAAAAAAAGACCTGCTCCAAGAATGCCTGTAGATTTAACATCGACTCCCTCATTGCTAGCAGAAATTCCATGAGCAAATTCATGAGTAGTTATGATAAATAGTAAAGGAAGAGCTATATAAAAGAACATAGGTAAATCTATAGTAACACCTGGAATTAAAGGTACTATTGCTTGTTCTATTTTTGGATTAAATATTAAATTTATAAAATTGGTGAAAAAAAAGTAAATTGCAAAGATGGTAAAACCAAATGAAACAAAAATTCCAATTGTCCAAAATATTTTCCAAAATCTTGGGATTTTTCTTGAAATTTTCTTAATAAAGTTATTTAATTTCTTTGTTTTGAACATTGCAAGTAAAGGAAAAAAGATGTATACGGCTCCTTCCTTTTTCCTAAGAATATAAGCTAAAAGAAAGACGACAACCCAGAAAATTAGCGATAAAGTAAACCATGGATTAAATAAAAAATCTAATAATGGATTGACTAAAAACATTCAATTCTCTTTAACTTATTTTTTCTTTTTTTATCTAATTTAGAAAAGAAGATAAATTTATGGTTTATATTTTAGATAAATCAATGGAATATTAAAAAATAATAAATTATAAAAATAGAAAAAAATAAAACTATAATTTTATAATGTAATATATATAAATATCAATTTAAATTAATTTAATATCAGCGGGGTGGGCTAGCCTGGTTTATGCCGCAGGGCTCATAACCCTGAGATTGTTCATTATTAATGAATGAACTTCAGAATCGTTCGTTCAAATCGAACCCCCGCTACCATTTTTTTAATTTTCTATTCTTCTGTACGAAAAAAAAAGTGTATATTATCAGTTTAATAAATATTTCTTTATTACCATAATTCTAATTATTTAGTGTTTTAAGAGTAAAATTGGAGTTTTTCATGAGTGGATCAGAAGGTTTTAAAAGAGCACCAGCAATAAGATGTTGGATTAAACATTTGAATGAAAGTACCTATCATCAACAAGAAAAAACATTCTATACAATTTTTGGAAAGGTTAAACGAGTTCGACTCATTGCGACTATATTAGAAAAAACAGAAAAGTTAATTGAAAATTACGATGAAGATACTATTTCTGAAGGAGAAAATCTAAGACTAGATTTTATATTAGATGATGGTACAGGATCAATAAGAGGTATTATAAGAAATGTAAACCCAAAAGATTATAGAAATCTTGAACAAGGTGATATTGTTGACGTAGTAGGTCGTGTCAGTAAATTTCAAGATTTTATTTCATTATGGATTGAAATTATTAGAAAAGTAGATAACCCCAATTATGTTTTATTAAGGAATTCAGAAATAATCAAAAAAATTAAAAATGAGGAAATACAAGAAATTCCTAGTTTTGACGAACTACAAGATTTAGAAGAAATAATTCCAAATGAATTAGATATAAATTCTTTTTTTGATGCGAATAACAAATCTAAAGATAATGAGGAGATAAAAGAAAAGATTTTTTCTCTAATTGAAGAATATTCTTTAAAGGGTAAAAGTATTAGTTTTGAAATACTTAAAGAAAAAGTAAAAGTACCTGAAATCGATTTGAGAACATATATCAATGATTTAATTATAGAATCCCGTATCTATAAATCAGATAATAATTGTTATGAGACATATTAAGTTCCTCTTTGCTTAATAAAGTTATTTTAAATAAAGGAAAAGTATTTTTCTTTTGTATTATTTCATAATAATAGTATAAATTAATAAACATAACAATCATGAAATTAAATAATTACGAAGATCTATTGGATAAAGCATATGAAAAGATTCCAGAAAACGTAAAAAAATTATCCAGATTCGAAATACCAAAAGTAGAACTTCGAATTGAAAGCAGGAATACGTTTATTACAAATTTTAATAAGATTATAAGCACTCTTAATCGTGATAAAAAGCATTTCATGGGGATTTTTCTCAAAAAAGCAGGAACAATGGGAGAAATTCGGGGCCAGCAACTATTTTTGAAAGGACAATACAAAGATCAAGTACTAAATCGTTTGATAGAGAATTATACAAGGACTTATGTATTATGTAGTATTTGTAATAAGCCAGATACTCAAATACAGCGCGAAAGTAAGAAAATTTATTTGAAATGTACAGCGTGTGGAGCAAGACAAGAAATTAAAGAAAAATAGAAAAGGTATAATTGTTTCATGAAGGTATATCTAAAAATACATGTTAATGAACAGTTTGAAACAATAGCATGTTGTGATGAGGAACTCCTCAATAAGGTGTTTAAAGAAGGAAATTTAAGAATTGAAATAACAAATCAATTTTTTGGTGGTAAATTAATTAAACTTGAGGATGCAATTAATATCTTGAAAAATGCTTCATATTTTAATATAGTAGGAGAAAATATTATTACTAAAGCTATTGATTGTAAAATTCTCCCCAAAGAGGGTGTAAAGTCTATAAATGGAGTCCCAATGGCTTTAAAGATGATGTTTTGATGGTTAATAGATTTTGTGCAATTTGTGGCAAATCTTTAAGTGATGAAGATCCTCATTTTGGGTTATGTCTTCTATGCTATCTAAAGGAGAATCCATTATTTGAATTACCAAAAAAATTTTCACTTAATATATGCCTTGATTGTGGAAGTTTTTCTAAAAAGGAAGATTGGGTTGAACCAACAGATCAAGATTTATTTTCAATAATTGAAGAAGGTATAAAGAAATTTTTATTAAAACCATTAAAAACAATGAAAAATGTTAAGTTCTTTATCTCATTCAATAGAGATAGTTTTATATATTCTTCTAAAGATTTATTGATCTCACTAGAAGTGAAAATCCGAGGAGTACTTAGAGAAAATTTGAATATAAACCACCAAGAAAATATTAAGTTGAATTTGAGGTATTCTTTATGTAAGAATTGTACCAACTTAAGAAGTGGGACATATTATTTATCAATAGTACAGTTAAGAGTAAATGATGAAAGTCAATTAGATTTGTTAAAGCAAATATTAAATAATATTAATACAATGGTAGAAAATATTTTTGAAAAAGATCATAGGCACTATATTTCTAAAATTGAGGTTCAAAAATATGGATTTGATCTCTATTTAAGTACAAACGAACTAATGAAATATATTTTAAAAGCTTTAAAAGCAAGATATCAATTTCTATTAAAAAGGACTAAAAAATTAGTAGGAAGAGATTCCCAAAAAGGGAGAAACATCTATAGATTAAAATCCCTTATAAAATTATTGCCAATAAAAAATAGCGATGTTATTAGAATTAATAATCAAAAATATATTGTCGAAAATATAACAAAAAATAAAATTATTCTAAGAGACGAAAATAACAGTAAATTGATAAAAGATTATTCTTATTTCTTTAATGAAAAATTTGAAAAAGTACAATAGGGGAAAATCAATTGAAAGAATATAATAATAGCAACGATGAAAAGTTTGATGATTATGGCGAGAATGATTTAGAAAGAAAAATGGATCTATATTTAGATGAGCTTCAAAAAACAAAAATTGATAATAAACGAATAAAAAAAATTGACCAATCGAAAAAAAGAGCTGTAATCGAATCAGTATTCGATGAGAGGACTATTATTAATTTAAATAAATTACTCGTGAATGGTCCTTTAAAAAATATAGAAGGGATTATATCAGCTGGTAAAGAAGCAAATGTCTATTTAGCATATGATTTAAAGGGAAAAGAAGTTGCGATTAAAATTTATAAAATTGATAGTAATACTTCAAAATGGATGAGAAAATACATTATTGGAGATCCACGATTTAAAAAAGTTCCCCATAATGTTTCTAAAATAATTTTCTTATGGGCTGGTAAAGAATTCAAAAACCTAAAGAGAGCACATAAAGTTGGTTTAAACGTTCCTGAGCCAATATTTATTAAAGATAATATTCTAATAATGGAATACATTGGATTTGGTGCCATTCCTGCTCCGATATTAAAGGACATTAAATATCCAAAGGATCCTTCTTTTCTTTTCGAAGAAATTTCGATTTTTATAAAAAATTTATTTCAAAAAGCTAAGTTAGTTCATGGAGATTTAAGTGAATTTAATATTTTATATCATAATCAAAAACCAGTAATAATTGATATTTCTCAAGCTGTATCAATTCATCACCCTAAAGCTGAATTTTATTTAGCAAGAGATATTAAAAACATATTTAATTACTTCATAAATTTAGGAGTTAAAACCCCAAGTCCATTAGATTTCTATAATGAAATTGTTAACTTAACTTAAATAATTAAAAGATGATAATCTTAAAATTAATGATTTAATATGAAAATAGGGAAAAGTCGCATCGCAGTTCTAATAGGAAAAGAAGGAGAAATAAAGAAGGAAATTGAAAGTAAATTAGGAGTTAAAATTAATTTGGATAGTAAAACAGGAAATTGTGAAATATTACCCAAGCCAGAAGATCCAAATTATATGTCTTTAAATACATTTGTAGCTCAGAAAATAGTGAATGCTATAAATAGAGGTTTTAATCCAGTTAAAGCTATGAAATTATTAGAAGAAAATTACGATCTTGAGATATTCAATCTTCTAAAAATTCTTGGAAGATCAGATAAAAGAATAAAACAAGTAAAAGGAAGAATAATTGGAAGAAATGGAGAAATACGTAAAGCTATCGAGAAGTATGCTGAAACGTATATTTCTGTTTATGGAAAAACGATATCAATTATAGGAGTTTATGAAAATTTACAATTAGCAAGAGCAGCAGTACGTATGTTAATAAATGGAATGCCCCACCATGTGGTTTTAAAATTTCTAGAAAACAAATATAACGAAAAAAAGAAAGAACAGTTTAGACAGATCTATAAACCTGAATTTTAATTCTTTACTTGAAGAAGTTATGTTCATAGATTTTTAAGGCATCTCTTAATAAGTTTTTACCATATATAATTTCTCTTAATTCTTTAGTTAAATCCTCTTGATTTTTTACATTTTCCACTGAATAAAGCTCCTTATATTCTTCTTTATTTGTAGAATTTAGATAAATTTCAAAACTTTTTATATCGTAAGAATTTTTTATATATGATTTAAAAATAATTATACATCGAGGATACATGCTTTTTTCTCTTAAAAAAAAAGCCCAACCATCAATATATATTTCAATTTTAAAATCGAATAAGTGTTTCTATATTAATATTATTTTCTTTAATCCTTCTATTTCATTTTGGATTTTAGACGAAAAAAAGTTGATCATATGTTTCTGTGTAAAAAGAAATATAAAAAGTAATATTAAAAAATTTAACTAATCAAAAGCAATTTCCCCAATATTAAATATTTCATCAGATAATCCAATCTTTGTATTTTTTGAGGTAGGTTTAAAATTTGGTTTATTAAATGAGAAACCGTTTCCAAATATCTGAGGAGACTTAATTCCTGTTATTAATAACATAACTCTTAAAATTCCATCAAATTCATCGGAAACACGAGCACCCCATATCACCATAGAATCGTTTACATCCATTTTTTCTGATATCTTTTTGGCGACAGAATTTGCTTCTGCTAGAGTCATATCATTTCCTCCACATATATGTATTAATGCTCCTTTTGCCCCATCAATACTTACATCCAACAATGGAGTGTTTAGACCATCATTAATAGCTTCTTCGACTCTATTATCTTTTCCATTTGATTCACCAACTCCAACAATTGCTACTCCACCAGTACTTAAAATAGTTCTTACATCTGCAAAGTCTAAATTTATTAAAGATGGTAAAGAAATCGTTTCCGTTATCCCTTTTACCATAGTAGCTAGAACTTCATCAGCTACACTGAAAGCCTCTATAATAGGAAGATTTGGTGCGATCTCTAATAATCTATTATTATCTATAACTACTAATGTATCTACGTATCGTTTTAAAAAATTTAGACCCATTTTTGCTTTATCCATTCGTCCAATTTCTGTCTCAAATGGTAAGGTTACTACTCCAACCACTATTGCACCTTCTAGCTTCGCTATTTCTGCTACAATAGGAGCACTACCAGTACCTGTTCCTCCTCCTTCCCCGCATGTTATAAAAACTAAATTGGCTTCTCTTAAAATTTTTATCAAATCTTCTCGTGATTCTTCCGCTGCTGCTCTGCCTATCTCTGGATTTCCTCCAGCACCTAATCCCTTAGTAAGATTCTTACCGATCAAAATCTTAATGTGTGCCTCAACGCTATCTAGATGTTGACAATCTGTATTTATAGCTACACATGTTGCTCCTCGTATTCCAATTTTCATGAGTCTGTTAATTGTATTATTTCCAGCTCCTCCACATCCCACAATTTTTATATTAGCATGCCCAAAATTTTCAATTTGTGGTTGGATGACTTCTCTTTTACGTGCATTTTTAATAAATGACTCCATAATAATCAAATCTGAAATTTAATGCTACGAATAAAATTACACTGAAAAGATTAGAATTAATATATTATCTAAATATTATGTTTAATTTATTGAAAAATCAATGTCAGTTTCAGGATTAAAAATTTCTCTTATAGAACTGTCTTTTATGAGAAGAATACGAGGTAAAATATAAGGAAAGCGATTGGAGAAAGTTAAACAATAAGCACCAGTATTTAAAACTAAAACTTTATCACCTTTTTTTAATTTTTCAGTGAAAAAGTAATTCTTTCCTAATACATCTTGATCAGTAGGAAGTATTCCAGCTATAGATGTTTTATATTTATGTGGCTCATCAATAAGAGTAGCATTATAAAACCTTAAAGAACATCTAGCGAATTTTGGGCATATATGATTTCCTATATTTAAAAAGATCCACCTATCTTCTTTTATTGTAACAATTTTTGTAATAAAAAATCCCGAATCTCCGACAAAATATCTTCCAGGTTCAATATAAATATTTTCATATTTAATTTCAGAATTTAAAAGCATTCTTTTGATTAGTTTAGCAATTTTTCTTAATCGATCTTGTGGCATTATAGTAGATTCGGGAAATCCACCTCCAAGATTCAAGTTTATAGGAGTTATTCTATATTTCTTTAATATATTATAATTATTTATTAATATATTAAGATTTTTTTTAAATTGGTCGAGACTATTCATCTGGGTGCCGTAATGGCATAATAATGTTGTTATTTTAATATTCTTACAATATTTAATAGCTTTTTTTAATG
>Ga0209427_10004639_pt1 | contig 15850 bp, 12 predicted proteins | sample DeeMarSWOR136_30_FD_187465 | JGI IMG/M metagenome (GOLD analysis project Ga0209427, IMG submission 187465) | Marine sediment microbial communities from White Oak River estuary, North Carolina - WOR-1-36_30 (SPAdes) (version 2) | ecosystem: Environmental > Aquatic > Marine > Intertidal zone >...
ATCAAAACTACCCCAATCCGTTCAATTCCATCACGACCATTGAATTTTCTCTGCCAAAATCCAGCTTTGTAACTTTGAAAATTTACAATCTTCTTGGCAAAGAGATCACTACTCTGGTTTCGGAAAAACGATCGGCGGGAACACACAGATTCAATTGGGATGCCAGTGGTTTGGAGAGCGGGGTGTATTTGTATCGCTTGGAGGCAGGGGAATTCGTGCAGATCCGGAAGGTTCTGTTATTAAAGTAAGTTAGAGCTGAATGATTTTTAAGTGGATTAGGAGCATAGCCGTCAGGCTAAGCTGATAAGGTATAGTATTAGGTTTTAAATTTTAGCCTGATGGCTACGGGATAAGGAGGCTTGATTCTCCTGTCCCCTTATTTCTTTAAGAGAGACGGAGGATATCTATATCATGAAATCCTATCTGCCAATAATCTGTTTGATTTTTTGGCTTCTGCCAAATCTATTTCTCCCGGCTTATGGGCAATTGCCAATTCCCCAGAATATCGAATCAGCGCCATATTTTTTTCAAAAACAGTTTTTCCCAAAAACATACAATCCATCTCATATTATAAAAAATTCAGGACATTATACAAAAAAGGATTGGGCAGCCATTATCGACTCAACCTGGGGTCCTGGATTACCCACTAATGAAAAATTGCAAATCTTTGATATTTTTTGGAACAACATTGATTGGTACTTTGCCTGTTTTCAAGATCTGGATGTGAATTGGGATTCATTGAGAACTGTGTATCGTTCAGAAATTGCTGATACAGTTAGCAGAGGGCGTTTTGCTGCTATCATGAATCATCTTGCCTTAGCTTTAAAAGAAGCACATACCAATTGTGAAGACAAATTGGTTAATTGGAACACAGCCCTTGCCCCTGGCGTTCCGCTCCTTGTGGTAGGTGGCTGGGGCGAAAATGGTCACTTTGGTGCCGGTTTAACGCCGCTTCCAGATAGCTCACTTCTGGTTTATAAAGTAGTTCCCGATCATCCATTGAGCCTGGTTCCAGGTGATATTGTGTTGGGATATGATAAGGTTCCCTGGAAAGTATTGTACAAAGAACTATTGGCTGCTCAATTACCGATATGCGGTTGGTGGTGGGGTTGTTCAGAAAGCGCCTATGTCCATTCATGGCTTATCAGCGCCGGCATGAACTGGCATCTTTTTGGCACGATAGATGTCAAAAAGTACGCTAATGGTGATACTGTGCATTTATCACTGCGCCCTTTGATCAGGCTCAATAAAGAAATGCCAATTTTTTGTACCGAACAATTGGATATTCCCGGAGTACCCATGCCGAATTATACTGCCCAAAATTTATGTAGTTACGGAATTGTGGATGGAACCCGGATCGGATATATCTATGTCTGGGGCTGGTTCTGGAACGTAGAAACTGAATTTTTAAATGCGGTGTCTGCAATTATGAATAATTATGAAACCAGGGGATTAATCATTGACTTTAGAATAAATTACGGCGGAAACATATTTTTAAGCAATCCTGGTTTGAGTCTGCTATTTAATACACAGGATACGACTATTGGCCTTGATAAACGTTCTGATCCTTTCAATCATTTAGCAATGATGCCATGGGGGCCATCCAGTAGGTATATTATTCCCGGCGATTCGGCTACTTTCTATAATAAACCAATAGCTATATTAGTCGGACCTGGAGCATTGAGTTCTGGTGATCAGGTAGCGCTGCGCATGAAATTCCACCCAATGGCCAAATTTTTTGGTAAATCCACTACTGCTGCATTTAATAGTCCTACTGAACTAGATTTAGGTAATCAAGATTGGTATTGTCGTTATGCTGTCGCAGATGCTTATTTGGTAAACAACCCCGGACACTATTTAACGCATGATGAATTCGGAGTCGATGAAGATGTCTGGCTAACACCCGACGACGTTGTCCAGGGCTTTGACACGGTAGTGAAAGCAGCAATCACCTGGATCGAAAGCCACTACACTAATCTGGAAGAACCATCAAACGTTCAGCTTGCCTCAGATTATAAATTATTTCAGAATTATCCCAATCCGTTTAATCCATCAACCACCATTACGTTTGATTTACCTAAAACAGGATTCGTGGAATTAGATGTCTATAATATCATGGGACAATCCATACGCAAGCTCGTGGCAAAAGAATATATAGCAGGTAGGCACACGGCAGTTTGGGATGGTAAAGATGACAATGGGCTGGCGGTAACTGGCGGAGTATATTTGTATCGTATTCAAACCGATGATCTTACCGCAACTCGGAAGATGATTTTGATTCGATAATATTGATAGTTGGACTCCATTTTGAAAGTGGAGTCCAACTTAAAGTCTTGTTCGGATTTAAACAGAAAATTTCAATGCATGACCTTTTTTATGTCTTTTTCATAATTAAACTTCGGATCACGGGATTTGGTATGGCAGGTTGTACAGGTCTGCTCTGAAATATGCGCCAAAATTGCTGCTCTTAGTTTTTCTGATTTCACTCTTTCAACACTCTGCACATGCAATTTACCGATCCCGTGACAGGATTCGCACTGGATATTTGTCATTTCCGGAGTTTCTGATAAGTCGTAATAGCCATTATATTGAGCAAATCCAGTTGTGTGGCATTGTGCACAATGCAGATCATTTTGTTTGTCATCTGTTTTGAGCGCATTAAAAGCTTTGGCATGTTTCGTCTTTTTCCACTGCTTATATTGATCTTCATGACATTCTTTACAATTCGTTGCGCCAACATACATCTTCATCGATCGATAGCGCTCTCGATTAATTTCATAATTTAGAGCAACGTCCTTTTCTTTATATTCATTAATAAGTTTTAATATCTCAGGGGCATCTTTAATTTTTTTATCTAAAGCTACAGCTTTGCCTTCATAATCCATAATTTTTTTCTGGTCGTTTAACACCAATCTCAAATCCCCAATGTATTGCCCACGATTTCCTCCTACGATCATAATAGTGTTTTCAATTTTCTGCGGTTGCATTCTGAACACCGGGTCATGTCCACCAATCACGATATCTATGCCCTTAACTTCTTTAATAAAATCAGTAATTTGAGCATACGGCAGGTGAATAAGACCGACAATGAGATCGCATTCATCTTTGATTTTAGAAACAACTTTTTTAGCGGTTTCGATTGGGTCGCCAACCACTAACTCAGGATCGTTTTGTTCATAAGTCAGATGGGATCGATATAGCATAACTCCAAAAATACCAATCCGAACCGATGGAATAAAAGTATCACCGTGCTGAAAACCTTCCAATTTTTTGATGATATATGGAGGAAATACAGTTGTTTTGCCGTCAGATTGAAAAACATTGGAAGAAATGAGGGGGAGATCATATTTTTTCTTCATATCTAATAAAAAATTGAGTCCCTGCAAAAAGTCACGTTCGCCAAGATTAATGACATCATAATTTAGAAGGGAAAGCGTTTGCATGAGATAATCGGCTTTTAATTGCTCTTTTTTACCTCTCCCGCCAACAAAATCGCCAGTATCTAACACGAGCAACTGCTCATGTGATGAGTGATGATCTTTCATATAAGTAGCTCTCCGAGCCACACCACCACTGCGGCTTGAGCCTCAGCCACAAGGTTCTAAATAGCCCATGAAGTTACTGGATGTGAATAAACGAACGTTGAATTCTGATGCTGTGTATTTTTCAGCCTGGCTAAAGATATGATTCGGTATAACCAGCCAAGCCCATAAAAAAGACATTAATAAAATTTTATGAAACATACAGCCTCCCACTTTCCAAAATGCAAATTCGTAAAATTGGTTAGAACATACATTAATTTAAAAACAAATTTATAGAAATCAAGGAAAAATTTTTATTTTAAGGAACTATTTTCAATATCACATTTTTATTAATTTCTCACGTGAAAAAAGAGAAGAGAATGATGTTCTTTTTTTCTGATAAATCTTACCCCGCAGGATTCTCTGGCAAATTATGAGTAATCATAATTGGCGCTTCCTCAATAACGCGCATGAATTCCCATTTTCCACCCAAAAATCGAATGTAAAATACGATTCCCAGCATCATAATATAAAACGTTACAAAACTCCAGGTAACGTATAATCCCCAATTATAAACTACGCTTGAGAGATAAGTAGGGATGATCATCGTCAGCCAGGACAGAGACACTGAAGCGATCATTACCCATCGGGTATCGCCAGCTCCTTTCAAGGCATTGGCGAAGATAATATTCATCGTATCAAAAATGGAGTAAAATGCGACAAAATAGAGAAGGGTAATCGTCATCTTCTGTAGGAGCACAAATTGTTGGGGATCTGCCTGTGCGGCAAACGGGAGAAGATAAACGTTTGGGAAAAGGATATATGTTAAAGCTACTGTGCCCATGTACAAAAAAGTGAGGTGCAGTGCAGAATAGGTTCCATAGCGGGCTAATTTGGGTCTATTTTCCCCCAATCGCTGTCCCACAATAATTTCCACAGCGATACCTACACCAATCATTGGCATAAACGCAATAGAATTAATATTAAATGTAATGTTCGTTGCAGCCAGCGATAGCGTTCCAAATCTGCCAACGAGTAAAATAAACAGAGTGAAACCTAACAGGTCCAGCATAAAGTGAGCTCCATTCGGTAAACCGAAACGCATTAATCTTTTGAAAATATGAAAGTCAAATTTTCTATTTTTAAATGTCTCATATTTTTTTCGATATTTGCTTTTCAACATATACAGAAAAATAGTAGTCGCAGCCGTATAGCTCGCTACCACCGTAGCGATGGCTGCGCCTTTCATCCCTAATTTGGGTAGTCCAAGATGCCCAAAAATTAGCAGGTAATCGAGGATAATATTGATGATCGTAGCAAGTATATTTACCCACATGATAATCCAGGTTTCTCCTCTTCCTCCGAAAAATCCAGATACGGCTGAGGTAGTAAAAACCGGCAAAGCGCCGAAACAGAGTATTTTGAAATATTGAATTTCTAAAATTTTTACGCCAGGCTCGTGTCCAGCCTGATTAAATATTGGTTTGGCAAGGGGGATAAATATTAAAAATAGAATACCTGACGCTAAGGCAAAATATATTCCCTGCCAGACTGCAGGTGCAATTTGCTTATATTGTTTTGCGCCATAATATTGCGCGACAAATGTATTCACATAAGCGGCTGTACCAATAAAAAGGCACATTAGGGTGAAAGAAACGATCCCGCCCGGGACTGCTGCTGCAATTGCCTCAGGAGAGAGCCAGGTTAAAAACGTCCTGTCTATAAAATGCTGGATACTTGTGGAACCAGTACTTAAAATTAACGGTAATGCCAGTTTAAGTACCTCATGGTAACCGCTTTCGGCGTGCCAGCGGTGGGTGAATTTTTTTATTGTTTGTTTGAAAAAGTTCATAAGTAATGAGTTATCAAATCTGGATTTTTGTTATAAATCGCTTTTGGCTTATCGCTAAAAACTTATAGATTTTAATCAGTTATCAATTTTTTTGTATTGGATCAGAAAAAGTAAGAGAAATTAGAAAGGCAAAGTTAGATAAATGTTTTTAACTGAATGAGGAATGGAAAGTTCAAAACCTTTCACTCTCAAAAGCCTTTTTCTTGCTATTTTCGCATAAACAAGGTACTATCTCAATCGATAATATTTTACTTTACAATCCGCACTCGAATTGCCTTATCCCCTTTAAATTCCCTCCGAACATCGAAAGCGACTTTCTGACCTTCCCTCAATCTTTTTTCTTTGACAGTTATATCCAAATCATTCGCATGAACAAATAATTCATCATCATCCTCCGTAACGATAAATCCAAATCCTTTGGTAGCATCCCACATTTTTACATAGCCGTATTTCATAATCGATTCTCCTTCTTAATTAAGTAAATGATTTTGCATTAGTGGGTTTGTTCAAACAATACAAATTAGTTGCTAAAAATTTAATTCATTTCAAAAAGGTTAAAACTTTTTAGGTCATAGAAATGAAATGCCACAGAATTAACAAAGGAAAAATTCCTTTATATGTAATTTCAATTCTTTAGACTTGATATTTTAATACTTAGGTCTGGCTCGCCCAGCTTACATCAGTTAAAAAACTTCTGAATACGATTGTAGATATTTCTCTCTAAAAATTTTCTTGAATATAATTCACTGCATTTTTGAAGATCATCACTCCGTCAGCCTGTTCCTGCAATCCCTCCCGCGCCCAGCGAGGATGGTGCGTTGGGTGAAAATGACGTTCGGGATGCGGCATAAGGCCGAATATTCTGCCAGAGGGATCACAGATACCAGCAATATTTTCGACAGAGCCGTTCGGATTCCAGGGATAACCAGCAAGCTTTCCGCTGGAATCGGTATATTGAAATACAATTTGATCATTTTCAATTAATTTATGTAATAATGAATTATCTTTTGGAATAAATTTCCCTTCGGCGTGGGCTACTGGGTAATAAACCAGCCTTTCGATTCCCCTGGTAAACACACATTTTTTGCTGACAGGTTTTACATATATCCAACGATCTTCGAATTTTCCGGAATTATTGTTTGCTAATGTGGCTGCCTGACTTCCATTTTTGAGGGCGACGTCCGGCAACAATCCTGCTTTTACCAGAACCTGGAAACCATTGCAGATACCAATTATCAATTTTCCAGCATCAATAAATTTTTCCAACTGATCTCTCAACTTATATTTTAATTCGTTCGCTAAAATTTTGCCGGCAGAGATGTCATCACCATAAGTAAACCCCCCTGGTATAGCTAAAATATGAAAATCAGCCAATTTTATTTTACCAGTAACTATCTGGTTAATATGAATTAGACTGACCTCACTTCCGACATGCTGAAACGCATGAACTGTCTCATAGTCACAGTTGGATCCAGCGGTTCGTAGAACCAATGTTTTAGCTTTAATCATTTATATGTTTGCCTTTCATTTTTTATTCAAAATAATTCGAAAATGAGGAAAGGTAATTTGGTAATTGGGTAATTGGGTAATACGATAATTAAGAAAATTGGATTATTCATTATGAACCAGCCATTATTCATCAATACTTCTCACTCATTACCAAATCCTCATTAATCCAGTAGCCTAATTATCCAATTCTTTATCGCACACCCAATTACCCAATCAACCATTTGCCGACTCACCATCGTAGTGTTTTCTGCCAGGTTTCCTTCAGTTCATAAATATCTGCATTTACAACAAGTTCACCATTGAGTCCAGCAACGTGAAAAAATGTATCAGCTTGTGTTTTACCAATCAATCCAAAAATGTTGCCTTCCATAATTTTCTCGAATTGTTGTTTGTTTTCTGGTGGTATTTCAACGACAAAACGGCTGTTCGACTCTGAAAATAATAATCGATCGTTGCGCTTTAAATTTTCAGAAGAAGGAACTTCTCTTAAATCTATCGTTATTCCGAATCCCCCTCCGAACGCCATCTCTGCTGCGGCTACTCCGAGTCCCCCTTCAGAACAATCATGACAGGCTTTAACCAGCCCTTTCGCAGTTGCCTCACTTAATGCATTCATTAATTTTTTACCCACCATTGCATCGACTTTTGAGACTCTGTTTCCACAAAAGCCAAAAATATCAAAATAATGCGAGCCACCCATTTCATCCTTTGTATCACCCAAAATATAAATTAAATCTCCAGCCTGTTTAGCGTCCATTGATACAGCTTTGGTGACATCATCCATAATTCCAATGGCAGAAATAAGTAGTGTAGGGGGAATAGCGATTGACGTGTCTCCAACCTGGTATTCGTTATTCAAACTATCCTTGCCTGAGATAAATGGCGTTTCGTATATCTTCGCAATATCGTAACATGCCTGTGCCGCACGAACCAGCCCGCCAAGTCGATCAGGTTTATCTGTATTGCCCCAGCAGAAATTGTCCAATAATGCGATTTGCTCTAAATTCCCACCCACTGCGATGATTTGTCGGATCGCTTCATCAATCCCAGATGACGCCATTTCGTAGGGATCAATTAGTCCATACTTTGGATTACATCCGTTGGAAATAATAATCCCCTTATTTGAGTTCAAATTTGGGCGTACAATGGCTGAGTCGCCAGGTCCATCATTTTGCTCCCCAACGAACGGTTTGAGCACGCTGCCGCCCTGAACTTCATGATCATATTGCCTCACCACCCATTCTTTGCTGCATACGTTCCACGATCCGAGTATTTTTTTCAAAGCATCAGTCAAATCAGGGGGATCAGGGAAATCTGGCTCATCAAAATTGGGGGCATTCCAGGTCGCCTTTCGCACCAATTGCGGAAGTCCGTTGTGGAGAAATTCCATATCCAGATCCACGACCAAGTTCCCTTGGTATTTTAAAAGGAGACGATGTGTATCAGTGACTTTTGCAACAACGGTTGCTTCTACGTTTTCATCGATAAATAGTTGTAAAATTTCATCTTCATTTTCTGGCGGGACAATAATAACCATTCGCTCCTGGGCTTCAGAAATCCAGATTTCAGTATAGGTCAATCCCTTATATTTCAAGGGAACTTTTTCCAGATTAACCTCAGCGCCATGTTCAGCGCATAGTTCCCCAATCGCAGAGGAGAGCCCGCCAGCGCCGCAATCTGTAATCGCTCGATACAATTTTCGATCCCTGGCTTGCAACAATGTATCCACCATTTTTTTCTCAGTTATGGGATTGCCAATTTGCACGGCGCCACTGGACACAACCTCGGATTCGGTTGTTAGCTCTCCTGAAGAAAATGTTGCACCGTGTATTCCATCCCTGCCGGTACGTCCGCCAACAACAATCACCAGGTCGCCGGTCTGGACACTCTTCTCTGTTGAATTTTTAGGTAGCAGACCCACATTCCCACAAAATACCAGCGGATTGCCGACATATTTTTCATCGAAAAATATTGCGCCATTTAGTGTGGGAATTCCCATTCGATTGCCATAATCCCTCACACCGGCATGGACTCCCAAAAATATTCGCTTGGGATGCATCGTTCCCTGCGGTAACTTTTCCATGGGAAAATCTGGTGGCGCAAAACAAAAGACATCTGTGTTTGCGATCGGTTTTGCTCCCAATCCCGTACCCAACGGATCGCGGATAACTCCACCGATTCCAGTATTAGCCCCACCATACGGCTCCAAAGCTGAGGGATGGTTGTGCGTTTCTACCTTGAAACAGATATCATAATTTTCATCAAACGAAATAACACCAGCATTATCTTTGAATACAGAAAGACACCAGGATTTATCGAGTTCCCTGGTTACCTTCATGATTGTACTTTTTAATAAATTATCAATAACCTGACCGTTGTATTCTATTAAACCACGAAAAGTTTTATGCACGCAGTGTTCAGACCAGGTTTGTGCCAGGGTTTCCAGTTCAACATCTGTAGGCTTACGACCTGCTTTTTGAAAATATGTCTGAATTGTTTTCATTTCAGCTAAATTCAAAAATAGCTGACCTCCCCGACTGATTATTAATAATTGTTCATCTGTTGCATTCAGAATATCAATTTCGATGAGTTGAAATATATAATCAGCAGGCTCAGCAAAAATCTTCTCTCCCGGCTGAACAACATGTTGGATTAACTTATTAGCAAGAAGTTTTTCAATAATCACCTGCTTTTCATTATCTGTCAATGCGCCGAAAATGTGATATTTCAAAGCAGTTTTAACACGAGATGCCGAAGAAATTTGAAGATCACGAATCCCTTTTAATGTACTATCTTCCACTGGATCCATGACTCCTGGATTATAGGTAATCTCAACCTCCCAAACATCATTGGTTTTCATTTCCAAAGGTTGATTGATCGAATAGATTTGGGTAATTCGATCATAAATCAGGTTTTGACAGATAAACTCTATTTCTTGATCAAGCAAATTTCCAAGAAGATAAAATATCTGAAAACTCTTCACCTTGGAGACCGACTTTATTCCTAAATCAGAAATACTTTTTTCAATGCCCTGGCTGTGTACATCAAATTGTTGAGGTACCGGACCGATTTCTATTTTTGTTATCAATCTAAACTCCTGGCATAGTTAACTGTTCTAACTATTCCGCATTTTAGAAGCTTCATTATACTAATTTATTCAAAAAAAAGCAACAAAAAAACCTGACACAAAAATCTGATCAAGTTAGATTTACAGGAAAGTTTTAGTAACTTGCTTCTCCAAAAAATCAATTTTAAAGAACAGATATAATGCAAACGATTAAAGATACTCTTTTAAGCACCTGATGCAATCTAAGTGAATTGGATATTAACCCAAATAATGATGTGGCTTTGCTGTTAAATCAACAATTAGAGGTCAGCATCGCACAAAAAAAATTGAATATTCTGTTGGGACAAGAACCATCAATACCCATTACTGTGGATAAAGAAATCGCCATTAATGATGTTGAATTTAAAATCAAAAATTTAATGAAATTGACAGAGGAACGAAACAGCCTGCTGCAATTCACCCTGTAGAGCGAACGGGTCGCCGATCAAAATGTGAAGCTGGCACAATCAGCGTTTTATCCACGGCTGTCGCTCAATGCCAGCTACGGCGACACCGATAGCGAAACTGATCGTGAGGTGGCTGATCCGAACTCCTTTTTTCCAAAGACAGTCGAATCTCAAAACAAAGACGCTGCCGTTGGAATGACATTATCATTCAATCTGTTCAATGGCTTCCGCAACAAAATCGATTTACAAAACGCCAAAATCGAAGCGATGAACCAGGAACTCGCCTTAGCCGATGCCAAAAACCAGATCGCTGGACTGGCTCAGGAAAAATATGACACGTTCAAAAAGCAGCTTGAATTGGTCAATCTTGAGGAACAAAACGTGGTCGCTGCCCAACAGAATTTAGACCTGCAACTGGAGCGCTACAACATCGGCACAGCCAGCTCCCTGGAATTCCGAGATGCCCAGGTCAATATAATCCGAGCCCAGACAACGCTGATTGCCGCACGTTACCAGGCAAGGATTACAAAGCTGGAGATTGAGCAGTTGATTGGGAAGGTGGGGATCGAGTGAGCGGGAGTGCAATCCCTTTATAGATTGCTATTTTTGCCAACGGATTGAAACAATCCAACGGATGAAAAAAATAATCATATTAGTTGGGTTGTTTCTATCAGTTGGAAATGATAAATAAACTTCGTTATTTTTGCTGACATGGGAACTTTCAATGAATTAACCTTGTAAAATTACAAAAAGTGTGTTAAATAAACCTTGTAATTTTACATGAAACGATATATCGATACGATCCTTGTAAAATGGAAAAACGATAAAAGGCGAAAGCCGTTAGTGATTCGTGGTGCTCGACAGGTAGGCAAAACCTATTCTGTGGAACATTTTGGCACAACCCAATTTGAAAATTTTGTGAAGGTGGATTTTGAAAAAGAAAGAAGTGTGCACAAAATTTTTGATGGTGACCTTCGAGTTGAAAGGCTGGTTTTACAACTTGAAGCAAATTATGAGCAGCGGATTTTACCAGGCAAAACACTTCTTTTTTTTGATGAAATTCAGGAATGCCCTCGAGCGTTGATGGCAATGCGCTATTTCTATGAGCAGTTGCCTGAATTGCACTTAATTGCTGCTGGATCACTTCTTGAATTCGCCCTTGGTGAACAATCATTTCCAGTCGGTCGTGTGAGGTTCGAATGGCTCAGACCAATGGGATTTGAGGAGTTTCTACTGGCAACTGGGAAGGAAATGTTAGCTGAACATTTACCAGATATGGAGAAAACGACCGAGTTGCCTGAGTTTATTCACGAAAAGATCATCGAGCAATTGGGCTATTATTTTTTCGTTGGCGGAATGCCAGAAGCTGTCAAAGTTTTTGCCGATTCTTCCTCGCCTGCCGAAGTAACATCAATTCATAAAGAATTAATTCAGTCATATTTTCAGGATTTTGCAAAATATCAAAAAAAAATCGACCGAGAGTGCGTTGAACATATTTTCACTCAAATCCCAGGTCGAGTTGGTCAAAGAATTATTTATACTTCGCTTTTTCCTGAAAAGCGGATTGAAACGATAAAATCGTGTTTGCATTTGTTGGAATTAATGCTCATAATTCAACGGGTACATTCGAGTCATGCCCAGGGACTTCCTCTGGGAGCTGATGTTTCACCTAAAATTTTTAAACCGATATTTTTAGATATCGGGCTGATGCAGCATCTTTGTGGAATTTCTGCTCCTGATCTTTTGAATCAAAAAGACCTGCACAATATTTATCGTAGTGCTTTGGCAGAACAATTTGTGGGACAGGAAGTGCTTATTTATGGTGGTTCAGAAAATGAAAGTCTATATTATTGGGAAAGACCGCAAAAGAGTAGCAGCGCTGAAGTGGATTTTGTGATCGTCCGCCAGGGCAAAATCATCCCGATTGAGGTGAAAAGCGGTTCACCTGGAAGGTTAAAAAGCATGAGTATATTTTTAAATGAACACAAATATTGCAAAATAGGATTGGTTCTTCACTCAGGTAATGTGAGATTAGAGCCTGAATACCGTTTAAAATATATGCCGATCTATACCAAATTAACGCAAAATTAGTTTTACAAATATTGAGATCTGAATCCATTCCTCTTATTCTGCATCTAATATAATAAATTTAAGTGACTTGGGCTTTTCATAAATTTTTAAAATGACAAAATGTTTCTTTAAAATTATAGAGTTGAGAAATATTTTTTTAGCCGAATATGAGACCAGAATAGTCTGATTTAAAATAAATAAATAGTCTAATAAACAATGAAAAATTCAACCGAAAATATTTACCAGAATATAGCTCAGCTTATAACATTAAATCCTTCAACCAAAGCACTAAATCTGGGCACAGTTGGTATGTTTGAAGCTGACAGATTAATGCAGAAGCTCACACAGCAGAGATCGGCAAATTTCATCCCAGATACATTACTGTTGCTGTCACATCCACCGAGCCTGGCTGTTGGAGCACGAGATTTGAATCACGATGATTTGCTGATGCCATTATCATATTTTGAGAACCAGGGAATCAATCTACACAAAAATCTCCGTGGCGGTGGATTGACTTATCATTGGGACGGTCAATTGGTCTGTTATCCGATTTTGAAATTGCAGCCCCATGAACAAAATATTGGCAGTTATATGAATAAGCTGGAAGAGGTCGGTTTGAGGACACTGAGAGATTTGGGAATTTTAGCTGAAAGGAAACGAGACAAAACGGCTCAAATTGGCTTATGGCTGGGAAACAATAAGATCGCTTCGATGGGAATTCACGTTTCAAAATGGGTGACCAGTTGGGGATTTGCTTTGAATTTAACTGGCGACAAGACACCAGCCGATTTCATTCGCCCCTGTGGATTGGATGGGGTGCTTTTGATTACAGCAGAAGAAATTTTGGGATTTGCACCGTCGAAGCAATGGGTGTTGAATCGGTTGGTTCATCACTTTGAAGAAGTCTTTGATAGGCGAGTTGAAATTCCAAAAAACAAAATCCAAAATACAAATAAATTTCAAATTCAAATATCCAATGACCGAAACCTATCGACCAACTTAAATTCTGAAATTCTATCTGTGATGAATTATGAGCGATCCAATGTTTGAAATTTGAGGTTTAGAGATTGAAATTTATTTGTGATTTGTCATTTGAGATTTGGAAATTTATCGAAGTCAGTTTCAGTAATCTGAAAACAGTGTATAGGAGACAAGATGAAGCAAAAACTAATAAACTATCTTGACGAAAATGGCAAAGCCGATGAAAAGGCAATTGCGGGCATTACCGAAGAACAGATGCTAAAAATGTACCGCCTGATGAATCTGACCCGTCTCTGGAATGATAAGGCGTTGTCGCTTCAACGCCAGGGTCGATTGGGAACCATGGGTTCGGTTCGGGGCCAGGAAGCGTCAAATGTCGGAATGGCGATGCCGTTGCAGTCAGGCGATTGGTTTGTGCCAGCGTTTCGGGAATATGGAGCATTATTCACATTGGGCGTCCCAATGAAAGATCAACTGATATACTGGGGCGGTGATGAGCGAGGAGCTCGAGTGCCTGATAATTTGAAAATTGCCATAAAAAACAAGGAAAAGCACGTCTTGCCGGGGGTTTTCGAGCTCTTGAAAGCCCTTGACGAGTTGGACAGTTACTGGCTCGGCCTTTTGACGGGAAACATTGAACCAGGGGCTCGGATAAAGCTGAACACATTCGACTTGAACAAGTATTTTCCATTTGGTGCGTTTGGCTCTGATAACGAAGATAGGAACAAGCTTTTGCCTATAGCTGTTGAGAAATTCAGAGAGATGACACGTATTGATATCCCCTACTCAGACTGTATTGTCATCGGCGACACGCCCAGTGATGTTGTGTGTTCCAAACCCTATGGTGCCAGATCAATTGCAGTTGCAACAGGACGTTACAGGTACGAGGCCCTCTTACAAACCCAGGCCGATCATGTCCTGGAAGACCTGACTTCGGCGATGCCCATCATTTGTCAAGATAAGAAAGAAGACCACCCCTAACGCCTATCCCATTCGTTTCCGTTCTCAAGTCCGTGCATTGGCTGTGCTCACTCAGCCCAAATTGAAAACGCTTGCCACCACTTTCATTGTAGCCGTTCCTTGCTTCCATCGTCATTTGGTTATTTCTCGTGGGCAGGTATCTTCTTCTGTTCATTTATCAACTGCTGAAGATTCGAAAGGGATTTGATTGTTGAAGAGCCCTCGACAGCCTTGAGGGCAATATCCTGAACCTTTTGATACGCCATCTCCAACTGCTGTGAGAGCTTGAGGATCTGTTCACCCTGCTGTTCCGTCGTTTTCTCAAGTGACGCAATCCGGGTGTTAAGAACGTTCCTTTCGCCATCAAATTCCCTCTTGAGTAGTTCCTCCCGGTTTTTGGCCTCCGCCTTTATTCTTTCTGAAGCTTCCTTTACTGCGGAGTTAATAGTAGCTTCCATCTCACCAGGGAAACTACTGATCCTTTTCCGAAGCTCCTCCTGCTCGCCTTCCCTTTCAGCGATAACTTTCTCCCGCTCCGTCAACTCCTTTTCCATTTGTTCTCTTCTAAGCTGAAGGTCTTTTTCAAGCTTCGCCTTTTCGTCTTCGAACTTATCTTTGGACAATTGCTGCTCCCGCCTGAAAGCGTAAGCAAATTCTTCTTTCTCCCTTGCACGCCTTTTCTTCTCCTCTGTGTCCCGCTCTATTATTTGTGCTTCGTGATCTTTTCTCTCCTTTTCCCATTGCACTCGCACGGTTTTGGTTTCCCGCTCTAACTCCTCTTTTCTTGATGCCATTTCCGATTCAAATTCAGCTTTCTTCTGGTTTTGAGTCTCGATGAGCGCTGCCAGTGTAGCTGCAGTCCTTTCGATTTCGTAGACCTCTTGGAATTCCCGCTCCTTGCTTTCTATTGCCTTTTGGATTGTCTGGAATTTGTTCACTTCCTTTTCCAGCTTGTCTGAAATCTGGGCAAGCGCTGTATTTAATTCCATTTTCAAATTGCTTATGCCTCTCACAACACCTTCAGTGGATAGGGCTTTTGCAATTTCCACTACTTCCCTCGTCTTTTTCTCTTCAAGTTTTTTCTCCGGCTTTAATTCAGCAGCTCTTTTCTCTTGCAAGTTCTTTAACAGCGTATTGTAGGCTTCGATCATCTCCTTTTTGGTGTTCGCCATAGTAATCTTTTTGGGTTGCACGGTCTCGTCAGCCATTTTTCCTCCTTTCTTTTTTTTCTCGTTTTGATTTCACACCTTCTACTCGCCACGAGATCAGCTGTAAAGAATCGTAAGCGAAAAATCAATAGTATTGTGGTCGCCCACGGATGGTTCTCCTCAGAGTAAGTCCTATTTTCTTCTGAACTTACTACTGACTGCATCAAATAGTTTACTATCGTTCAAAACTATTTACATCTGGAAGGGTATGGGACTCTCTTTTCAGGAATCAAGAA
>Ga0209427_10004643_pt1 | contig 15844 bp, 13 predicted proteins | sample DeeMarSWOR136_30_FD_187465 | JGI IMG/M metagenome (GOLD analysis project Ga0209427, IMG submission 187465) | Marine sediment microbial communities from White Oak River estuary, North Carolina - WOR-1-36_30 (SPAdes) (version 2) | ecosystem: Environmental > Aquatic > Marine > Intertidal zone >...
GAATAGGGTCCTCAAATCAGATGGATTCTTGGTACTATCGGTCCCGAATGGTATGACTTTCCCAAGGATCTTCGCTCATATGTTCAGGAAGAAGGATTCACTGATAGGTTTCCCTGGCGCTCACATAAACTTCTATGACACCGGGTCCCTACTCCAGATTCTGGAGATCGCTGGGTTTACTGCAAACGTGGTTACAACCAACTATGTGCCGCTGCCATTGGTTGGAAGAATTATGGGGAAGGTATTTCCTTATCTTGGGAGAGTAACGATTGTGAAAGCATTTAAAAAGAGAATTGATTACTGGGAAAAGTTAGACACTATCCTAGGCCAGCGTGAGGATAGAGGGGAATCCATCACCTGAACAAGAATGGATGATGGTTATTTCGGATAAGAAATAGTCATGTGAACACCAACGAATAGATTATGGAGCAAGGCCAAGAATATGCTACATTTGGCAGGCAGGTTGGTTATGTTATCTGTGGTAACATAGCCATTCTATTGTTAGGCTTTATTCAGATTCCCATCCTCACCAAAGGGCTCGGTGCCAAACTGTATGGCACATGGTCCTTAATTAATGTTACCATCTCACTAATCGTTCCCTTTGCTCTACTCGGCTTTAGTGCGAGCATTGTTCGGTTCCTCGCCGCTGAGAAGGACATGGGGAGAAGAAGAGAAGATTTCCTTTCTGTCTGCTCTATAGTATTCATCTCGGGTACGGTTTTTTCACTTATCCTTTTTTTTCTTTCTAACTTCCTGGCAGCATCTATCTTAAAGGATGTTAAATCGTCCTCATATATCAAACTTGCCTCTATTTTAATTCTCCTCAATTCTATGCATGCGTTACCCCTCGCCTTTTTTAGAATGCGCAGAAGGATAAGGCTACGCACTATGTTTACCGTGATCTACAACGCTTCTCAAGTTTGTTTAATTGCTGCATCCATAATGCTTGGCTATGAACTAACGGGGGTTATCGCTGCCCTTATAATAAATGGGGTACTATTTAATCTGATAACTTTACTTATTATCCTCAGGCAGAATGGATTCCATCTTCCCAGATTCTCTCACATGAAATCATATTTAAAATGGGGAATTCCGCTGACTCCAAACTCAGCCATACTATGGATAATACAAAGCAGCGACAGATATATGGTCAGCTACTATTTAGGTGTCAGCGCCGCAGGGATTTACAGTGCTGCCTACGGAATAGGCAACTATGCCACCTTTGTACTAATGCCATTGGCTACTGTTCTATATCCTACCATTGCCAAATCCTATGACGAGGAGAACCTGAGCCAAACCCAAAACTATCTCAAATATTCAATTAAGTACTTAATGATGATCACCATACCCTCTGCCTTTGGTTTGTCCGTATTGGTAAAGCCGCTACTTCAAATATTAACTACTCATGAATTTGCCCTCGGCAGCACTGTCGTTCCTTTCGTAGCCTTTGGCACCGTGCTTTTTAGTTTCTACCAGATATGCGTATATATTATCCACCTAGTTAGGAAGACTGAGATAACAGTTAAACTGTTGGGCACCTCAGCTGCCCTAAATATTATATTGAATCTTGTCCTTATCCCCCGCATAGGTATCATGGGTGCAGCGGTAGCTACACTGGTTGCTTATGGTGTTCTCGGCTTCCTTACATTGATAGTAACTCGCAGATATCTCAAATTTGACCTCAGCTTACTCTTTATGGTGAAAAGTGTGTTTTCATCAATCATTATGGCGATCTATGTCTGGCTAATAAATCCACAATCAATAGCCGCGGTTATTACATCAGTCTTTACCGGCGGCGCAATATATTTGGGTTTGCTGCTCTTAGTCAAGGCCTTAAGCAAGGAAGAATTAAATTTCTTTATCGCTTTCACAAAGGGCAATCTCAGGAAAATCTATGTGGCAGAATAGAGGAGCTTCCCCCGGAGAACTCTTGGTGCTTAGCAACTATTGCAGCATATCATTTCTTGTTCATTCCTGAGTGAAAATCTAAATGATAAATCAAATAGACTAGCTTTGCATGCTAGGCTCCAATCGGCTTTAATGGAAATATTGGATGTGAAAATATTTTGTGATCTTATTGAGCTGAAGTCATTTACTAAGGCTGCTGAACAGAATTATCTAACTCAATCAGCTGTCTCTCAGCGAATTAACAAATTAAATGAATTTTATGGCAATAAGATATTCTTAAACAAAAAACAGCTGATTCTTTCATGGCATGGAAAATATCTCTACGAAAAGTTCAAGGACATTTTGAATATCTATACTCATACCGAAGAAATTATCGAGCGAAGGAACAGAGAAGAAATTATCTCAATTGGAATTTCGGAGAATCCTAAGGTAAAATATCTTAACCAAGGTTTTGTTGATGAGCTCTTAGCACATAATACCCTATTGGAGGTATATTTTGGCCCCTCCCAGAGTATCTACGAAAAAGTCTTATTTGGCACCTTGGATTATGGAATTATTGGAAATAGACCTCAAGAATCAACTGATATTGTTTTCAAGAAGTTATACGGAGAGAAAATCGTCTTGGCGACTTCTGCAAAAAATCCAGTTGAAAAGGTTAGAATTTCAGAAATTCCAATCGTGCTTGATCACCGCGATTCAGGCCTGTATTTGTTCCTCAAGAATGAGTTAATAGCCATGAATATAGATATAGAACAACTTAATATCAAAGGCTATTTCGGAACCTCCATTGATAAATTTTTAATACTTCAATGTGGAGAGTTTTACAGCTTTCTTCCGGAAGGCTATCTAAGAGAAAGAGAGGACCTAAGCGTGGTTCAGCTTAATTTTGATCTTACACGACCATTTTATGAGATTTATCAAAAGAAAAGAATAAGTAAGATAGCTTTCTTGGGTGAACTTATTAGAGGATATAATAAGTTAGAGAAATGATTAAAACATATAATTGGAGTTCTAAAATGAATTATGTTATAGAACTCTCAAAAAAAGAAGGAGGGGTATCATGAAAAAAATGAGAGTCTTGTTCAGTTTGGTTCTTTCAGGCATTTTAATTTTAACAACCTGTGTAAACATCGTTGAGGCCGGATCAAAGGCCGACATCCGTTATGGTGCTCAGTACTATCCAGGTGAATTCCTACTTAAGGGCTATCCACAGCTATGGGAAAAGTATGGTTTAAAGGTAGAGCATATCCTTTTCAGCTCAGGGGCTGAAAATAATCAAGCCCTCATATCAGGACGATGCGATATAAATGTTGGTTCTGATAGTAAAACAGTTGCGCTTTTTAGTGTTATTGAGGATAGAGCCCTAATAATAGGAACACTTCAAAGAGGTGATCGCTATGCAACTATAGTCAGTACTGATTCAAAATATAAAACATGGGAAGACTTAAAAGGAAAGGTTGTAGGAACGCGTCTTGGGACTGGTGCCGAACAGGTTCTTAGAAGATATTTTGACATGAATGACGACCTTGCTTGGGAAGATTTCAAATGGATAAATATCAAACTGGAGGACATGACTGCTGCTCTTCAAGGTGGAAGCATAGAGGCGTTTACAGTTTGGGCACCTACTTGGGCTATTGCTGAGGCTCAAGGGGTTGGAAGAGTTTTACGTATGTATGGTGATATTGCTCTGGTTCCTGTTTCTATTCATACAACTGTTACGTTTGCCAAAAAACACCGTCCTGAAATAGTCAAGTTTCTTGCCGCGCACCTTGATAAGTTTGAAATCATTCGAAATAACCCTGAAAGGGCTGCACGGCTTGCTGCAAAGGCGGCCAGTGCAAAGGGGTATAATGTCTCCGCAGATGCTTTTATAAATGTTTTTAAGAGGATAGATTTCTCTTTGGGCATTACTGATGGTACGCTAGATGCAATTAAAGATACTGCTCGGTTCCTATATGGTGAAAAGAAGATAAGTAAGATTCCCACATTCAGATATGACAAGAGTTTTCTTGAAGAGGCAAAGGCATTACAGAAAAGCAAATAATGACAGGAAAAGGATATATATTGTCTTTGGTTCCCATAGGCGGATTCTTTCTTTGTTGGCAACTGTTTGCTCATTTCGGGTTTATTAACATAGCCCTTTTTCCACCTCCAACAAAAATCTTCACTGAATTGGCAGCCCTATTTCATCAAGAGATTGCAGGTCACTCGGTCCTTCTGACTCACTTGATAGTTACCCTGAAACGCCTCTTTTTGGCTGCAACGGAAGGAATCATAGTAGGAATAGTGGTGGGGACCTTTATGGGTCTCAGTCAGTCAGTTTATCGTTTTTTTGATCCGATTATTACGTGGGTAATGCCAATTCCTGGCATAGCCATGGCTCCTCTTTTTATAGTCTGGATGGGATTCGGAGACCCGACCATTATTACCGTTGGAGCTATCGCCACTTTTTTCCCTATAGCTTACAATACTTCAACAGGGATACGCAGCGTTGATAACCAGTTGGTCAGAGCTGCTCAGATAATGGGTGCAAATAAAGCCAGGGTCTTAGCACAGGTTTATCTTCCGTGGGCAGCAGTATATATTTTTACCGGAGTTAAATTGGGGCTGGCAAGATGCTGGAGAACGGTTATTGCCGTTGAATTTATAGCTGCAGCCAATTGGGGATTGGGATATATGATTTGGGACGCAGCCGAATATCTCAGCGCGGGTGTGGTGTATGGGGGAATAATCTTGCTGGCAGCTATTTTTACATTCATAGAGAAAGGGCTAATAAGCCCATTTGAGAAAATGACCATTGAGAAATGGGGGATGGTGAGGATTTGAAATCACTTCAGGCTAAAAACAAAGTGTCTGAAATCGGACAGTTCATTGCCCCTTTTTTAGTGTTTGGCCTTTTTTGGGAAATAATGGTTAGGTCCGGTATCGCCAATGTTCAAACACTACCTGCTCCATCGATGATTTTGCATGAACTCTATGTCCTGATAGGTAAAAAAGGGGTATTGCAGTGCCACATCTACCATAGTTTTTATCGACTCGCCTTAGGATACGTTCTCGCAGTGGTTGCAGGTATCACAATCGGCACAGTTTTGGCTCTACAAAAGGATTTAAGAGATATGTTCTCCCCTGTTTTGAGCCTGCTTATATCAGTTCCAACCATTGCATGGATTCCCGTGTTGCTGATAACCATGGGACTTGGAGATAAAACTGTCATCACAGCAGTCTTTTTAGGGGGGGTTTTTGAAATAACCTACAGCACTATAGCTGGCATTCGGTCAGTTCACCAACAGCAGATTAATGCAGCACGAATCATGGGAGTGAGAGGATTGGGCCTGTTTTTCAAGGTTCTTCTGCCTGGGTCCCTTGTCTCCATCATGCCTGCACTAAGACTGAGCATCGGCTATTGTTGGCGTGCCCTGGTAGGTGGTGAAATGCTCTCAGCCATGATCAAATGGGGCGTTGGGAAAATGATCTATGATGCCAGATTCTGGAATGATGTGAAGGTAATGCTTGTTGGACTCATAGTTATAGCATTCTTTGGTGTTTTGCTTGATAGAATAATGCTTAAGCGATTAGAACATGAGACCGTTGAAAAATGGGGAATGTTGGTTGAGAGGTGAATTGTGAAGACTCATAAAAAAGTCAAGATTACCTTACAGAACGTCACAAAGATTTTTGGTAAGAACGCAGAGAGGGTTGTTGCTCTCGATGGTGTTAATCTGGAGATATATGATAATAAATTCACAACGATTGTTGGGCCATCCGGATGTGGGAAGTCTACACTTCTTTACCTTCTTGCCGGTTTCGAAAAACCTACCAGCGGGGGAATCCTCAAGGATGGTAAACTTATCGAAAACCCAGGCCCGGATAGGGGATTTGTATTTCAGGATTTTGCTTTATTCCCGTGGAGGACCGTGCTTGGCAATGTGATGTTTGGGTTGATAAGTAATGGATATGACAAGAAGCAAGCCAAGAAAATTGCTATGGATTATATTAATCTTGCTAATCTTAATGGCTTTGAGCACGCCTATCCGCATACCCTTTCAGGAGGAATGAAGCAGAGGGTCAGCATTGCCAGGGCCCTTGCCTATGATCCGGAAGTGTTGTTGATGGATGAACCTTTTGGCTCATTAGATGCTCAGACCAGGAAGTATATGCAAGAGGAATTGGTTAAGATATGGGAAAAATTTCATAAAACAGTAGTCTTCGTGACTCACAGTGTGATAGAGGCCGTTTATCTTTCAGATATAATCGTAGTAATGTCCGCCAGGCCTGGAAAAGTTAAGGCTGTTTTTGATGTGAAAATTCCTCGCCCGAGGAACTACACAGGTGAACAATACCTTAAGGTGAGAAAAGAGGTATTAGATTACCTGGAAGAGGAAGTACAAAAGGAAATAGAAATGAATAATACTTGATTCAGGTCAATGGCGTTCTACATCAGTACTTCTTGAGAGTGGACCGCTTCCTTTCCTAGCAGTGTTTGTGAGAATCATCTTCGCTAATAGTTAGGGGCGGTCAAGATTGCCCTTATACCTTCGCTTGATAGATTTCCCAGTATTCTCAATTACGGCCTGGCCGATCTTTTTCAATCAAAGACTTCTTGAGGCATAATCCTATAGTGCCATTGCAAAGAACTGAGAGTAAAGACGCAAACGATGGCTAGAGTACTCATTCCTGAAACTCTGAGTGGAAATGTTATAGCCGCGATCCGTTCGCTTACTAGGCAAGGCGATCGATGTGAAGCTGCTTGGAGCGAGTTTATATTCAAGAGTCGTTACGTCAATGAATATCACAAAATAACATCATCTGTAGTTGACGACTTAGAATATGTGCAAGACATCTTAAGGCTATGTAAGGAGAAAGAGTATGATATCTTGCTTCCATTCGGGAATACCTCATATTTTGCTTTTTCAAAACATCATGAGTCTATTTCAGGCAATGCTCGGTTCATGGTTACAGACTACGAGACTTTTAAGATTGCTCATGACAAGTATAGGACTGCGAAGTTTTGCGATCTAATAGGGGTGAAAACACCCAGGATTTTCACGGAGTATTCACACAATGATGTTGTTTCACTTAGTAAGGAATTGAGATACCCTGTTGTTATTAAGGCAAAAAGTGGCACTGGCGTGCACCTAGGTTTACGCTACGCTAATAACGGGGAAGAGCTATTGAGATACTATGATGAGATTTCTTCTTTTCGTTCTGATACAGGAGCTTCCAATTTTGAAGATCCGCTCATTGAAGAATTCATTCCTGGCTTTATTCATGATGCGTGTGCGTTAAGCTGCAATGGCAAAGTCGTTAATGTTTTAACCCAGCGGCGAGAAATGATGTATCCAATTTATGGCGGCGTGGGTGCGGTTAATGTGACTACACACAACCCAGAGGTATCAAGACTAGCTAGAACGCTGCTGGAAGCCCTTAACTGGCATGGACCTGCACAAATCGAGTTCAAATTCGATGAGCGTGATAGGACTTACAAGCTTATTGAAATGAATCCGAAATTATGGGGTACGTTAGATCTAGCTATTAAAGTAGGCATGGATTTCCCAGCGATGATTAGAGATACTCTTCTGGGCAAAAGAGTGGAGATAAATAGGCCATACCCGGCTGGTGTTCGCTATAAGTTTCTATTTCCACAAGCTATCTTGGCCTACCTCCAAATTGTTAAGGAGTTTGGGTTAAGTTCAGCCTTTGATAAGGCCAGCTATTCGGAGACAATTTACGACTTATGTTTCTCCGATCTGCGATTTGAATTATTTAGGGTAGCAGTTGCACTAAAAACGCTGTTAAGAAAAGGTCTAGATTCACCCAATTCTAACATCCCAAAGGAGTACATTAATAGATTTAAGTAGTTTGAGATTTCACGTTATGTTCTCTCCATGAGCGTCCTTTCACTCTTTGGGAATTTCAGAAAATGGCTGAGACACAATAGCTGACATGAGTCGACTGCCATTCATAGTTTTGCTATGGCTAAACTGTCAAAAAATAGTGATACACATCTAGATTATGCAAAGCTCCTTCAGGGCAGATATGAGGTTGAACGGCTTCCGAAGGATTTTTCGCCCGAAAGGGCTGTTCCTGACTATGCCTTTAATGTGCTAAATCCTTTGGGTCTGATCTACATGCCAGTTGTAGATGATTATTTCCTTCAAAAGGGAGGGAAAAGGCCTGTTTGGCCGGAGGGAAAGCCCTTTGCCGTATGCCTAACACATGATGTAGATGCTGTGTCCCTTTACTCTGTACGGCAATCCTTGAAGTACCGACTAGGGGCATTATTAGGTGCCAGTTCTACACTCGAAAAAATGAAGGCCCTGCTGGCTCCCAGCATTGACTTGACAAGAGTAGCGCTGAATAGCTGGAAAGGGGATCCGCTTCATTGCTATGAGAGCTGGCTGGAAGTTGAAAAGCAGGTCGGTGCTCAATCCACCTTCTTCTTCTGGCCGGGCTGGAGTAATATTAAAAACCATCATTCTTCGGACTGCACTTACGAACTATATGATCGGGTGGTTTTTGATAATGAAAAGTGCACCGTAGCTGAAATGATCCAGGAAATAGATGAGCGTGGTTGGGAAATTGGTCTTCATTCATCCTGGTATTCGTTTGATGATGTGGATGAACTGAAACGCCAGAAAGAACGCTTAGAGAAAGTTGTTGGCCATGATATTGTTAGCGTTAGGCAGCATTGCCTCCATTATGATATTCGGTCTACCCCTCGTGTGCATAGCCAAGCAGGTTTTAAGTATGACTCGACACTGGGCTTTAATCATAACGTTGGGTTTCGCCTCGGCACCTGTTATCCTTACCATCTCTATGACCTAAAAGAAGAAAAGGAGCTGCCGATAAGGGAGATTCCTCTCATTATCCAAGATGCTGCTTTGCTTGATCCGGACAAGGGCATGAGACTTGATGATGAGACAGCTTTTCAGTATTTTAACCAAATAGCCGGGCATACTGAAAAAGTGGGCGGTGTTTTGACTTTGCTATGGCATTCCAATCATTTAATCAAATCAGCTTGGTGGGCGCTCTACTTCCGTATTCTAAGATATTTGGAGCAGAAGAATGTATGGTTCGCCTCTGTAAAGGAAGTAGGCGAGTATTGGGACGAAGAGTTTGAGGCTGATTACCGAAGTGCTATATCTCTATCTAAATGAGAGGTGGATTCAGACAAAATGGATTATTAAATGATTGGAATCTTATAGTGAGTGGAAACGGAAGCGATCAAAGGTTGTAAACGGTAATTTGTCATTCCGTTTGCAATTCAAATAGGATTAAAGGTTTTCTCAAGATTGCTTTGCGACAGGGATACAAGTTGGTCGAAGAGAGGGAAAAGGGATTCAAAGCTCAAATGGAAAATGCAGGCGTGGTAACTCTTCAATCGGGCTTTAGGGGGAACGATATCCACAATGTAGCAATTAATTATATGAGAACCCAATGAACATCCTATACATATCACCCATCAACATCACTATTCCAGGAGGAGAAGCCAATCACTTCATGGCAATAGGAGGGAATTTACAAAAACTCGGAAATGAACTCTTGACCATTTGTTGCGGGAAGGGAAAAAAATTTCAATATTTACATGTCAAGTATGTCCCGCATTTGGGGATTCCCTACCTTACTGCTCTCACAACAGATTTTTTTTTGTCCCTCTATTTATTTTATTACATATTAAGGTTTAAGCCCGATGTAGTTTATTACAGAGGGGTGACTCTCGCCGGGAGTATCTCCCGAATCTTTAAGGTTGCGTCTGTTGCCGAAGCCAATGGCATATATCCAGATGAAGTCAAGATCGAACGCCCTAGCTTCTTTAAGCTTTTCGGCAACTTCCTGAAATTGAGAGAGTGGATCAATTACTACTTCGCAACAAGGATTATTTGTGTCACTGAAGGAATAAGAAATAAACTAGGAGAAAACTATGGAATAAAGAGCGAAGTCTGTACGGTGATCCCGAATGGCGTGAATACAGATGTATCTAGACCAATGGATAAAGCTGTTTGCAAGAAAAAACTGGGGTTGGCGGAAGATTGCTTTTATGTGGGGTTTGTAGGCTTTTTTAGGTTCTGGCAGGGTCTCAATACCTTGATTGAGGCTATGAAGATAACTAAGGATGCGGGCTACAATGAAATACACTGCGTTCTGGTTGGCGACGGTGGGCCGATGGGCTATTTGAGAAAAATGGTCGAGCAATTTGATTTAGAGGAGGAGACTGTTTTTACAGGCAAGATCGAATACAAAGACGTGGCTACATTTATAAATAGCTTTGACATATGCTATTTGTCCAAAATTGGTTTGAATTTCGGATTTTCACCTCTAAAGCTCTATGAGTATTTGGCATGCGCCAGACCCGTTATAGCAAGCAGGGTACAAGGTGTCACAGAGGTTATTGAAGAGGGGAAGTGCGGCTACCTCTTTGAACCCCATGATCCAAAGGATTTGGCATTCAGGATTATGCAAAGCTACGAAGAGAGGGGCAAGTTACGCGAACTAGGGCATAACGGGCGCATTTTTGTTGAGAAGAACTATAACTGGGCAAAAATAGCTAAAAGAGTTGAGATTGTGCTGAAGGAAGCGATAGAAGTGAATTCAAGAATTTGAATCACGGTAATTGAACTTTTTGTCGATATTGCCAAACAAAAAGGCAATAACCTACCTAAAAGACTACATACGGCATAGCGGCATCCATTGTAAAAATCGCCTACAAGCCTTAAATGAACTCAATAGAGACCTCTCCATAGCAGCAACATACACTTCAGAAGGTTCGCACCAGGACAGGCGTTAGTGCCTTAATTGATCGTCCCGACTTCATACTGTTTCCTTTATAAGACTTTAGTATTAGACCAGTCAATGACTTCATTATTTCTCACCATCATCTTTTTCAGCCCGCGGTTATTTTCCATGGAACTTGAAAGGGTCGTCTTGGCAAGCGTCTCGTCGGATTTAAGTTCTTTATCCTATCTCCTCATTCCTAAAGCTCCATTTGATTTAAAAGACATCACAGAAGTAGATTATTGCCATGTTAAATCAAATCGTTATCAATCTTATTTATAAAAATTCAAGTATTTTGAGTTGTTCCATATTCTCTCAACCAACCCCTAAGTCTTTTGGATAATTTCGGGGTGATTGCGCAAAGTCTTAGTTTGTCAAAGCTGGGGAAGCTCGTTCTATTAACGGGTGCATCTGGGTTTATTGGAACCCGGGTGCAAAATCTTTTGGTGGACCGTAAGTACCGCGTGAGGCTTTTAACTCGCAAACTGGATATGGCGCTGCCCTCAATAGGCTTTACCGTTGGCGATTTGACTGTCCCATCGGACTGCCAGCAAGCGATGCATAAGGTAGATATCGTTATTCATATCGCGGGTGAGAAACGAGATGCGTCCCGCTTCTGGCCGGTTAACGTCCAGGGAACGAAGAACTTGTTGGCTGCTGCAATGGAGAAAGGGGTCGAGCGTTTTGTGCATTTGAGCAGTGTTGGAGTGATTGGAGCAGATCCCTTACAACAAAAGGTGTATCATGAAGATGTCCCCTGCATGCCCAGGAACCAGTATGAACGTAGCAAATGGGAGGCCGAAAAGCTCGTACACCAGGCGGCAACTAAAGGCTTCCCTGTGGCTATCTTGCGTCCCGCAAATGTTTTTGGAGATGGTGACCCGGAAAAAGGCTTGCTGAGATTGATGAGAAATGTGCGGAATGGATGGTTCGTCTATCTTGGTGGCCGGAATGCAATTTGCAATTATATTTTTGTGGAGGACGTTGCTTATGCCTGCCTATCCTTGGCTGAGCATCCTAACGCAATCGGGCGTACCTTTCATCTTTCCGATGACTGCACGTTAGGTGAATTTGTAGAGCGTGTGTCTGATGAGTTAGGCGTAAAAAGATCGAGGCTTGAGCTGCCACGCCCATTGCCCGATCGTATAAGAACTGTACTTCGGGTTATGAGGCGTTTGCCTGGCTTTTCACAATCTTCTCTCGCTTTGCGATTAATATCTTTGAACAACCAGGCAAGATTTGATACGACTCGACTGGCTGAAGAATTGGAATTTAGGTGCCCTGTGGGTTGGCGCGCGGGGCTCAATCGAGTGGTCAGATGGTATCGTTCACAAGGAGAAATATGAAGATTTGTTATCTGGCAAATGCACGGAGCATTCATACTCAACGTTGGGCCAAACATTTTTTAAGTCAGGGCCACGAGGTCACCGTCATCTCCTACCAATCTGGAGAAATTGAAGGGGTCAGAACTATCTGCCTCTCATCCGCTGCTTCCGTTTCCCAACTGAATATCCTGTTGTTGCTCTCCAGAGTTCGCCGTATTGTTAGAGAAATCCGCCCAGATATTTTGCATGCTCACTATGCAACTAGCTATGGTCTGGCAGGAGCCCTCACTGGCAGAAGCCCCTTGATCGTTACAGCTTGGGGCAGTGATGTTTTAATCACACCTGAGGAATCATGGGTATATCGACAGATGGTTCGATTTGTGTTGAGTCGTGCTGATTTGATCACATCCATGGCCCAACATATGACTCATCATCTCATCGAGAGGAACTACGCAGCGGCTGAAAAAATCATCACCTTGCCATTTGGTGTGGATACAGAAGTCTTCAATCTGAATCATAGAACTCGTCTCCATGGAGACGAACTGGGTGTTGTCGTGAGTACGCGGCGTCTCGATCCCGGTTACGATGTGGACATATATGTTCAGGCGATTCCAAAGGTATTAGATGCATATCGGAATGCACGTTTTATTATAGCGGGTGATGGATCCCTTCGGACGCAGTTAGACAAACTGGCCGCTAGCCTTGGAGTGAGAGAGAACATTGAGTTTCGAGGCCAAATCTCTCATCAAGATATGCCTAAGCTATTAGGCGAGGCTGATGTGTTTGTCACGACGTCTCCTTCGGATGGAAACAACATATCGCTCAACGAAGCAATGGCATGTGGGGTTTTTCCAGTGGCGACAGATATCCCAGCCAACCGGGCATGGATAGAGCATCGTAAGAATGGGTTGCTCTTCTCGTGTCGAGATAGTCAACAACTCTCCGATGCGATTATTGAAGCACTGCGGAGACCCGAATGGCGCCAAGGTGTCACGGCTCAGAATTGGGAGATTGTCCGTACTCAAGCCTCATGGTCACATAGCATGGTTGAGATGGAATTTCATTATTTTCGTCTTCTACGAAAAAAGCAGAAAGATGTCAGAAGATTTGCCTAACAATAGAAAACCTGATAAAAATTTTTTAAAAGGGAAATGGGGTCTTAATAAGCCTTATATTCTTTCTCCTTTTTCTAATGGTTTTGGCTGGATGTCCTGATGGGTTATTTAGGAAGAGATGAAACCAAGATGGTAAGGTCTGCGGGGGTACCCTTATCTAAGCTTAACCCTAGAGAAGACGATTTACCATTGATTTCCATCATTATCTCCTGTCGCAATGAAGAGAAATTCATTGGAAAGTGTCTCGATTCTATTGTTCATCAGGCCTATCCGAAGGATAAATTAGAAGTGCTAGTGGTAGATGGGGTGAGCACAGATAAAACGAAAGAAGTGGTAAAGGAATATATTCGGCATCACCAATTTATCAGGTTCTTAGAGAATCCGAGAAAAGTAACACCTTTTGCAATGAATATTGGTATTCGGGTCTCTCGGGGTGAGTTCATTATATTAGTTAATGCCCATAGTTTTTTAGACAAAAATTTTCTCAAAAATAGCATTGAATACTTAAACAAAACGCATGCTGATGCTGTCGGGGGAATGCTGAATACAATAAATGAAGGAGCTTCCATAATTTCCAAAGCAATCCCTTTGGCAACCGACTCCATTTTTGGTGCCGGAGGTAGACGGTATAGGAGTAGGATCCAGGAAGGTTTTGTCAAAGATACCTTGCCGTACTGTGCTTATAGAAAAGAACTATTCGATAAAATAGGGCTGATAGATGAGGATTTAATTAGGGATCAGGATGAGGAGTTCAACTATAGAATTTTAAAACATGGTGGTACGATTTACTATAGCCCCAAGATTAAATCTTATTTATATGTGAGGCCTACGTTAAAAAAGCTCTGGAAACAACACTTTCAATATGGTTATTTCAAGCCTTTAGTCTTATCAAAGGTCGGTGGTTTGTTTACTTGGCGGCAGGCTATCCCTTCTCTACTGATCACTTCTGTGATGGTGACAGGCCTGCTATCGTTTCTTAACGAGTATTTCTTGTGGTTCTTCATTCTCATCCTTGGGCTATATTTCTCTGTCACTATTATTTTCTCCCTCTTAACAGGCATAAAGAGAGATTTGAGGTTGATGCCCTTTCTGATGGCCTCTTTTGTCACCTTACATTTCAGCTATGGAACTGGTTATCTAAAAGGTATTTTGGATTTTATTCTTTTGAAAAAACATTTGAAGCTGAAGGCCATTGACGTAGATTTAACAAGATGAATGAGATCGAGAGAATCAAGGAGGCCTATGGAAGGAGAAAAATTGACCGGAAGGGCAGGATTTACTCATATCTTAATGAAGCAAATTTGTTTATGATTCATCAGAGAGAAAGGAAACTTCTCGACACATTTGGAAGATTTAAAATTACGAGTTTTTCAGATAGGAAGATCCTTGATGTAGGCTGTGGAGGAGGGGGTTTACTCAGAGAGCTCGTAAAGTATGGTGCAAGGCCAGAAAATCTTTACGGCATCGATCTCTTAGAAGAACGAATTGAAGAGGCCAAATATCTCAGTCCAAATATCGATTTCCGATGTGGAGATGCTTCGAGTCTGCCTTATAACGATGGGTTTTTTGATATAGTTACCCAATTTACCCTTTTTACTTCTATACTTGACATCACAATGAAAAAGAGAATAGCTTTAGAGATGCTTCGTCTGCTGAAATCAGATGGTATTATAATCTGGTATGATTTTCATAAGGACAATCCTAAGAATCCAGATGTAAGAGGAGTTAAGAAGAAGGAGATCTTTGAACTTTTCCCGAATTGTACTATTTACCTTAAAGCAGTTACCCTCGCACCACCCATTTCCAGGATACTTGTACCGTTTTCGGTTATCCTATGCGAACTCCTGGAAAAGTTTCCTTTTTTGTGCACCCATTATCTTGGGGTCATTAGAAGAAATAAAGATGGGAGATTGAGGAAATTTAGAGGAATGCTCGTATGAAGGATTTCTTATCCTTTTCCGTTCCAGATATTGGTGATTCAGAGATTGAGGAAGTCGTTAAGGTATTAAAATCAGGGTGGATCACGACAGGCCCTAAGGTCAAAGAGTTCGAGAGGAGGTTTGCAGAGTTCGTTGGGGTTAAGCACGCCATCGCAGTGAATTCTTGTACAGCCGCACTTCACCTTGCCCTTGAGGCAATCGATCTGAAAGAGGGTGATGAGGTGATCCTGTCACCCTTTACCTTTGGGGCCACCGCCGAGGTCATCCGCTACTTTGGAGCAAAGCCAGTTTTCGTGGATATCGATGAAACAACGATGAACCTAGACCCGGTAAAGTTCGAAGAGCATCTTGTGTCTCATAACAGCTCAAGGGTAAAGGCCGTCATACCCGTTCACTATGCAGGGCTTCACTGCGAAATGGATGAGATCATGCGAATTGCTCGGAAATATAACCTAAAAGTGGTTGAAGATGCCGCTCATGCCTTTCCTGTGAAATACAGGGGGAGAATGATTGGCACCATTGGAGACGCGACCTGTTTCAGTTTCTATGCGACGAAGGTCATAACCACGGGTGAGGGAGGGATGCTCACCACCGACAAGGATGAAATTGCCAGACGGGTTCGTGTGATGAAGCTTCATGGCATCAGAGAGGACGCATGGGATCGGTACACAGCCGAAGGGAATTGGTACTATGAGATCATAGCTCCAGGGTTTAAATATAACCTCACGGATATCGCTGCAGCAATGGGATTGGTTCAGCTCGCAAGGGTATATGAGATGTTGGA